>SMTZ1_10008552_pt1 | contig 10225 bp, 8 predicted proteins | sample DeeMarSWOR136_30_FD_25667 | JGI IMG/M metagenome (IMG submission 25667) | reverse complement strand
TAAAAAAGAACAGCCCATAGTCTCGCGACTTCAAGGAGTGTCTTGACTGCCGGGCATAAAAGGTGCTCCGGTAATCCCTGGCAGTGATTGTGGTCCCTATTTCATAAGGGTTCTTCACCTTGCTGGTAAACAGCTTCGTCGTCCTCGCCCCGATGAAGCCCGCTCTCTTAACCATGTCAATAATTACATCGTTGAAGTTACCCATGGGATAGCAAAAAGCTTTCATCTCCCTGCCGATTATCTCTTCTAAACCCTTCTTGCCCTCCACGATTTCCCTCTCCGCTTCCTCGGAGGAGAGCCTGCGCAGATTCCTATGATGATAGGTATGTGCCCCGATATCGAAGCTTGCGCCGACCTCCCTTATTTCGCCGGCACCCATACATACCCGTTCCACATTATCTATCGGGATATAGAACGTCGCCGGGATATCGTATCTCCGCAGCAGTTCAGCCAGCTTCAGGTCGAGGGGATGACCGTCGTCCCAGCTCGTGGTGATTATCGCTTCTTCCATCCCACGATACACTCTTTCGTATATCCACAGACAAATCCGAGGCCTACACTGAAGATAGAGGCAACGAGAACCGATAGCTTTTTCATCTCAGACGGTCGATAGATTCTCATCATCCGCCGCGGGATGTACCTCAGGAGCAGCGCCTTAAGATATGACCTTTCCGTAGCGATGGGATCGGCATGGAGCTTCTGCCTCTCCAGCATGGCTTTCGAGTATCCCTGATAATACGCCCGCCTGAGAAGTGTCCTCATCCCCAACTTCGACGGGGGTATTTTGTGGTAAACGATAGCTTCGGGTTTATATATCATACCCTTGCCCAGCTTCTGCTTCACTCTCAAGGCGAACTCCGCCTCCTCAGCCTGCGCAAGAGAGGGCGTCCCCTGGGAGAAGCCGAAGTCCTCGCTGAACCCGCCCACCTCCTCGAAGACCTCCCTCTTGAAGCTCATGTTCGGCCCGAACGTGTTTCGCACCTCTGTAACCTCTTCCTCGGCAAACCCGTCATGGGTGACGGCAACCAGCCAGTAAAGCTCCTCCGGCAAGTAGTCCGGCTTCTGGCGAAGCCAGATAGGCAGAACCTTTCCCCCTACCGCAATAGCATCGTATTTACTGTAGATATCGACGAGGTTTTCAATCCACCCTTGCTCGGCTACGGCATCATCGTCGATGAAAGCGACGATATCGCCTTGTGCCACCTTAATGCCCGCGTTTCTGGCACCGGAAAGACCGACGTTCTCCTCCAGGAGAACGACATGTATCCTTTCCTGCCCGCCGTAATCCTCCATGACCCTGCGATACAATCTCTCGTTGCCGTCGACAACGATAATAACCTCCAGCTCACGATGGGTCTGTTCCAGCAAGCTGGTCACCGCCTCGACAAGGTTCTGGTAGTTGTCAAGGTTATGGGTACAGACAACAGCTGAGACCTTCATGGTCTTGCGCGGCAGCGCCGTCACCGTTTGAACGGCTGGTCGCGCAGAGAGCAGCCCATCCAATATGGCTTCATACCGAGCGGCGATGCCGTCCCACGACCGCTCGGGCGGCGCGTAATGGACAGTCCCCCGAGATTGAAGCGACTCATGGACATTCAGCAGGCACTCTCTTATTGCCGCCGTATCTTCCGGCGCAGCGAATAGAGCCCCCTCGTAGTCGCTCAGCGACTCACGCAACGGGTCTATATCAGATATGATGATAGGTCTGCCGTAGAGCATGGCGATATGAGCCACCCCGCTGCTCGAAGCCCTGAGGTAGGGCAGCACTACCACATCCGCCGCCGAAAAGTACCGGGGAATCATGGCATCGGGAACATACTGAAACTCCGTACTAATCTGGCTTTTATGGGGGGAATTATCTATCAGCTGCCTTATCTTATCGCCCTCCTCCCAGACCTCGCCTACAATCAGGAGCCGGGAACGTTCTGCCACCGATTCGGGAAGGCTGTTGAACGTCTCCAGCAGGTACGGGACGCCCTTGTAATGCCTGATCAGGCCGAAATAGAGGATAACGAATTCCTCATCGATACCGAGCCCCTTCCTCGCAAGGGACCTGTCCATCGGCTGGTTGTAGTCCTCGTAGAGCCCGTGCATAATCACCGAGATCTTCTCTTCCTTTACCCCGTATGCCCGGGAAACCTGAGCCCTGTCGAACTCGGACTGGGTGGTACAGGCATCGATCCCCCGCAGCAGCAGCCAGCCCGCCAGCCGCGAGTAGAGCTTGATGGGCATGATTCTCGCCTCCAGCGGGTCTACCACCTCGTGCACATTGACGATCACCCTGGCCCTGATACGGAATCTGCTGACCAGCTTCAACAGCAACTGCATATGAGCCACTGCCGAAGACCACCACAGCATTATCACCGCGTCCGGCTTGTTCTTCATCAGGAATCTGTAAGCTCCCAGCCAGCTCAGGGGGGAATTATAGTCCATGCCTTCATACACATCTATTCCCGGGGCGAAGTCGATGGTATACTGGTCCTTGCCCACATGGGCGCGGCCGGGATATAAGAAGCGGGGGAGAAGGTTGCGCAGCAGCACTACCGATACCTGGTTACGCTTGCTGAGCGCGTTGGCAAGACAGATGGTATAGGCAGTAGGACCGCTGAAGAACCGCTTCGAGGAACCTACCACGCATATTTTCCTGCCCTCAATGCTTTTTTTCCTCTTTCTACCCATCGCGGCCCTTCACCGGAACCTGTTCCTTACCAGTGTCTTGCCTATCTTAAAGCCGTCTCTTACGGAGTTCAGCTTGGGGGGAGTCGTCCGCCGCCTATATTGAATGGGTATCTCTGCTATTTGATAACCATTCCTGGCTACCTCGGTCAGCATATTGGCCTCGATATCGAATCCGTTGGCATCCAGCTTGAGTTTGTCGAGAACATCCCTCCTGAAACCCCAGCACCCGCTGTAGGGATCGCTTATCCTCGTCCCGTACAAGATATTAGCCATCAAAGCCAACAGGTAATTCCCCACCCTGTTAAACATGCTCATCGAACCCTTCATCATCCGCCCCTTCAACCTCGAGCCTATGACCACATCGCCACCACCCTCCAGTAACTCCAGCATCTCCACTATATGGGTAGCGGGGTACGTGTAATCCGCATCCAGCATAAATACATAGTCTCCCCTTAGTGCTTTTATGGCAGTCCTGAGAGCTATTCCTTTCCCCCGCTGTTCTACCTCGATAACCTCCGCCCCCTTCTCCCGGGCGATCCTCCCCGTACCATCGGTACTGCCGTTGTCCACCACCATAACATATGTTTTATAACCCCTCTTCTCGATCTCACCCGCAGGTATCTCGTCTATCACCAGTCCAACGGTATGTTCCTCATTCAGCGCGGGCAGGACAACGCAGACTTCCTTCATCAATCACCCTTTCCGATAACAGCGCTACCTATTATAACAACACGAGCACCCCGAAAACAAAGTTCAGAGCCACACAGGCGTTCCGCCTCCTCAATCCCCGGTACGCACCCACAGCCTCCCGCCATCGGTGACCAGCTCGATAGTACCGTGCTCGGAAGTCAGGTAGAGACCATCCTCCCCCACCACCTCCGACAGCCTCTCCACCACCCCCGGGTCCGGGTGCCCGAAAGTATTATCCGCCCCCACCGAGATAACCGCCACCTGCGGCTCGACCGCGTCGAGGAACTCAGCACAACTCGAGCTGTCGGAGCCGTGGTGGGCGACCTTGAGCACGGTGCTTCCCAGGCTGGACCTGCCATCGAGCAGGTACCCCTCCGTCTCAACGAAGATATCCCCGGTGAGCAGCAGGCTGAAATCCCCGTACACCAGCCTTAGAACGACGGAATTGTTGTTGACGTCGGAAGACGTATCATGAAGCAGGGTCGCCTGCGGGTGGAGAACCTCCAGGAATAGATCACCAGCCAGCTCGACCCGCTGCCCCGCGCTCGCGATGGTGCACTCGACATCCTTCTCGTCGATAAGCCTGCGCCACTCCTCATAGACCAGCGATTCGCTCTCTTGACCGCTGGTAAGCACCTGCCCCACCTCGTAGCGCTGGATAACTTCCACCAGCCCTGCGATGTGGTCGGCACTGGGATGGGTGGGTATGACAAGCTCGATAGTCCTGTCCCAGAACGGCAGCCTGTCCCCGAGCTCGAGGCATATCCTATCGGCGTCGGGGCCGCCATCGACGAGTACCTGCTGATGGCCCCGTTGGATAAGAACGGCATCGCCCTGACCGACGTCGAGGAAGAATACGTGGAGCCTGTTATCTGGTGCGGTGACCGCTGCGGTCCACACCAGCGCAGCCACGATAATCAGGGGGATAACCACCAGCTTCGCCGGCACTCTCCCCAGCAGCCCAGTCACCTGCGACAGGCGCTCTTTCATCCTGCCCATTATAGCACCTGCGCCCCTCCGGCCTGTTCCCACCCAGAGCAGCGCGCCGAGCACAGCGTAGTACCCCCAGACGAAGGGAGCGCCGACCTCTATCTCCGCCGAGGCGAAGGACGGGTAGGCGAAGAACTCGGTGACCTCGATAATGTAGCTGATACATAGCCACGCCACCCAGCCCAGGACCTGCGCCAGCGGCAGGGCGAAGACGCCGATAACCGCAACGAGGGCGGCGGCTCCGATGGCGAAAGGCAGCGCCGGCAGTGCGAAGAAGTTCGCCGGCAGGGCAACCAGCGATATTTGCTGGAAGTAGTAGACGATAACGGGCAGGGTGGCGAGAACGGCGCCCAGCGTGACCGCCAAGCTGTCGATAACGAATCCCGTGAATCTGCGGTCGCGCTCGGCAACCCTGAAAACCCGCCTGCCCCACGACTGAAAGTGGGGCGTCAGCAGCACGATACCCCCCATGGCGGCGAAGCTCATCTGGAAGGATACCTCGCCCAGGATGGAAGGATGAATCCCCACCATCAGCGCGGCGGCTAAGAGCAGCGATGTCAGGGCGCTGCGCGGCCTTCCGATGTAATCGGCGAACAGCCACAGGCTGACCATGATAGCGGCGCGCAGCGCCGGCGCATGCAACCCGGTGAGCAGGGCGAAGCCCCAGATAGCCCCGAGGGCGAGCCAGAAATACCAGGGGCGTCTCCGCCCGAACAGCCAGACCCAGAACCCGAGCGCGATACCGCCTACGATGCCGATATGGAGACCCGAAACGGCGAGGATATGCGCCGTGCCCGCCTGCGAAAGCGATTCCCTGAGCTCATCGGGTACGTCACCGCGCTTGCCCAGGAGGACGGCCTGTGCCAGCGAAGCCTGAGGCTCGTGGATGGCACCCTCCAGCGACTCCGACAGGCGCTCTCTCAGCCCGTACAGCCACTCCTGCGGCTTGACCCCCTGCCCGGCGGCGGTAAGCTCCACCTGCCGTGGGTAGCTGACAATCGAGTAGATTCCCTGCCGTGCGAGGTACTCGCCCCAGTCGAACTCCTCCAGCTCCGGCGGTGTCTCCAGTTCGCCCTCGACCCGTAGCAGGTCGCCGTAGCGGTAATAGGGCTGCTCGCTCCGTATCTCCTCCTGAGGGAAATCTGGTGCCAGGAACCGCGGCACGTAGACCAGGGCCATCCCCGAGACCTCCCTCCACCCCTCTCCCGTGTCTATCTCCCTCGCCTCGAGGCGCAGGGCGATGGTGCTGCCCGTGACCTCGGGGTCGGCGGCGACCAGCCCCCCGATTTTCACAGTACCGCTGTCGTTATAGTACCGGAGAGCGCCCTCATCTACGGTGACGACGGTGGACTCGAAGCGGAGGATGCCGCCGGTGAGGATAGCGAGGCACAGCACAAGCAGGAGGGCACGCCTGTGGCTGAGGAGCAAAGCGATGAGCGCGACCGCGGCGATGGCGCCGACGATGCCCCAGTGGAAGCCAGCCCACATACCGAGGTAAATCCCGATTATCCAGGACAGGCTCAGGTAGATGAGCTTCATGCTTAGCCGCTAATGAACCGTGATATTTCCCTTCAGCTTCTCGAAGGTTGACGCCCCGATCCCCTCCACCTGCATCAGGTCCTCGACCTGCTGAAAGGGGCCGTACTCCTCACGGTAGTCGATGATTCTCTGCGCCAGCACCTCCCCGATGCCGGGCAGCGCCTCCAGCAGCCACGCGTCAGCGGTGTTGATGTTTATCTTCTGGGGTACCTCGCCGGCGCTGTAGACGTGAATATGGTCGCCGTCCCTCACGGTGGCGGCAAGGTTGACCGAGCCCTCGTCAGCTTCCGGGGTGAAGCCGCTGGCAGCCTCGATAGCGTCCGCGACGAGGTCGCCCTCGTTCAGTGTATAGACGCCGGGGCTGACCACCTCGCCCTCGACGTAGACAGAGATATCGGGTGACGGCGCCGAGATGACTATCTCCGTGGAGTGGGGCGTGGCGCTCCAGCGGTAGAGGAAGACCGCCCCGCCCACTGCGATGACGGCCACCAGCAGAACGATAATCGCCAGACGGTGCCGCTCCAGCCAACGCACGTACTACGACCCCCGTTCCCCGTCAATCAATCCTTTCCCTGCCGGTCACCCTCACCGATTCTCCGCCACACCCGGGGCATCTTATCAAATCCCCTTCAGCCGTTTCATGCCGCATGGCGCGGAGCAGGATTACATCCTCGCTGCCCTCTCTAACCCTGGCTGCCTTGGGATACTTTATATCCCATCTATGTTGACAATTCATACATTCGAAAAAGACGATAAAAGGAGACCGTTTCCGCCTTCTTTCAGCGGCTTTCTCAGGTTCGTACCCTGCGCGCTTGGAATCATACCGCTTTTTATCCATGCTGCTTCGGTCCCGATACTCTCATATTATGTAAAGATAACGATTGCATCAACCTAAACTGCTCATCACCTTACCGTCAGTCAAGCCTTTCCCTTCGTATCACCTGTATCCATCCGCGCTGGCACTGAGGACACTTTATAGTGTCCCCCTCGGCCATCCCCTCACGGACGTCACGAATCAGGATTACCTCCCTGCCGCTTTCCCTTACCTTAGCCTCCTTTGGATAATCCTCATCCCACCTGTGACCGCAATTAACACAATTGTAATAGGCTCGAAACGGGGAACGCTTCAATCTCCTTTCGCCGGCTTTGACGCGTCTAAACGCCAAATCCCTGATTGAATTCCCGTTTCTATCTTTCGCCATGCCGTTGTATCCCGTCTACGCCTTCGCCCCCTTCTTCCCGCCCGCGCCCTTCCGCCAGTAGAGGTGGGCGGGGCACTTGTGCAGGCACCTGCCGCAGAAGTCCCCGCAGATGATGCCGAAACAGTTCTCTATCATATGCCGGTCGCGCAGGTCCTGCTGCTCCTGCGCCTCCCAGAAATGGGCGATATCACCCGGCCCCGGCGGAATCTCCACGCCGCTGTAGCTGCCCGAGCCCTTGACCAGTGCGAAGATGCCGTACATGCAGCGTATCATGTCCAGCTTGGGGTACTCGAACCGCCGCTCCCCGATGACCACCTCCCGTATCTCGGTGGAGGAGAATGCCCCGGCGGGGCATTCCCTGATGCACAACTTCTTACAGCGTTCGGGCTGGCAGATGGCCGGGCCCTCGTACATCGGGCTCGGCGCCAGCGGCGCGTTGGTTATCACCGAGTTGAACCTCACCCTGGCGCCGAAGACAGGGGTCAGCGCCAGGCCGTTCCAGCCTATCTCCGCCAGGCCAGCGGCTGCCGCGGCATGCCGGTGCGAGAAATCAGCGCCGAGGTAGCTCATGTCGAGCATCCCCACCGAGCGGTAGTGGCCGATAGCCCAGGTTGGGGGGAAGGTCAGGCTCTTGTAGCCGGCGTACTCCAGGCGCTTCGCCGTCCGGTTGGCGATGCGGCCCATCTCGAGATTCAGCAGCCCGTACCCGTAGAACAGGTACGGCGTTATCGACTTGCCCGGCTCGGTATATTCCCCCCAGACGTCGCAGACGCCGTCGGCGATGTGGATGCCGATGGATATCACGCAGGTAGCGTCTGGCATATAGTCATTCGGGCGGTAGCCCGCGGGGGCGTTCTGGAAGCGCTCGACGGGTGCGACCCCCACCAGGTCCGCGCCCTGGTCGATAACGAAGGACTCCGTCTCGTTGGTGAGCTCGACATCCGCTTTCATGCCGTCCCTCCCCGGGTGCGCTCCGAGACCCCTGCCGTGCACCTGCGCTGTTGCCCACCAGTATAACACACCATCCCCTATATTACATACCATTGCGAGGAAGACGCCTCCAGCGGAAAGGGCCGTTCGTGGTTCGACAGGCTCACCACGAACGGTATTTTACTATGAAGCTCCCCCATATATTCACCCTCACCTAGCCTCTCCCCTCAAGGGAGAGGTACATATCCTCCCTCCCCCTGTGGGAGGGAGTTAGAGGGAGGGGGAGACCACCCTCACCCTACCCTCTCCCCTCAAGGGAGAGGGAAAAAAGAGGGATCTTCACTCATTTGAAATTGCTCAGAAAATAGAAATCGAGCTGACGGATGACAACTGAAAGCTTATTATACATACCATTGCGAGGAGGACGCCCCCGGCGGACGACGTGGCAATCTCATCAGGGCAGGGATCTGCAGATGACAGGGAGATTGCCGCGTCCGCCCAAGGCGGACTCGCAATGGTAGCATTTTTATCCCTCACACGCTTTCCTTGTGCAGCACCCTTGCATTCAGGTATAATCTGACCTGCCCTGAGGAATGCTCCCATGAATATCTCAGGGCAACTACAGGCGAGGATTATACGTGCGTTGTCTGATTACGGGCGGCAGCGGCTTCGGCGGCGCCGGCCTGGTTCAAGCGCTGCTCAGCCGCGACCATGAGGTGACGGTTGTCGATATCGTGGCGCCCGCCCACGCCGACGCCCTGCACGAGGTCATCGAGCATCCCCGCCTGAATTACCTCTGGAAGAGCGTTCACGACCTTACCCCGGGAGACGTCGAGGGTCACGATGCACTGGCGCACTTCGCCGCGCAGTCGGACGTCCCCATGAGCTTCCCGTCGCCTCTCTGGACGGTATGGGAGAACGTGGTCGGCACCACCAGGGTGCTCGAAGCCGTGAGGGAAGCCGGCATCGACAGGTTCTTACTGGCGAGCTCCGGCAACGTCTTCGGCAGGCCGATGTACCTGCCCATAGACGAAGAGCACCCCCTCACCCCCCACAATCCCTACGCCGCCTCCAAGGCATCCCAGGAGATGCTGGCCTTCGCCTACTGGAGAGCCTACGGCGTCCCGGTGACGGTGCTGAGAAACGGGGTCGTTATCGGCGAAGGGATGCGCCGGGAGATATTCGTCTTCAAATGGCTCTACAACATCCTCAGGGACAGGCCCATCGTCATCGAAGGCGGGGAGCAGACCAGAGACCCCTGCTACGTGAGCGATACGGTGAACGCCTGGCTCCTCGCCCTGGAGGCACCGAGGGAGAAGGTCGCGGGGGAGGCGTTCCAGGTGAGCCGCGGCGTGGAGTATACGCTGGATGAGATTGCCTCGGCATGTATGGAGGCTGCGGGCAAGAAAGTCCCGGTCAAGCGCGAGCCGTACCGTCCCGGCGAAGAGGGGATGCGGGAGCGTTTCGATATTTCCAAGGCGAAAAGCGTCCTCGGCTACCAGCCCGAGGTCGACCTCCCCGAAGCACTGGAGAAAACAGCATCGTGGGTCAGGACACTGGAATAACCGGGAGATTGCCGCGTCTGCCTCAGGCAGACTCGCAATGGTATTATTATTCTCCCTCCCCTGGTGGGAGGGAGTTAGAGGGAGGGGGAAATAGATTCACCCTCACCTAGCCTCTCCCCTCAAGGGAGAGGTGCTATGCCTTCAACGCCCACAAATACCATAATCCGTTCGCCCTGAGCTTGTCGAAGGGTACCTATCAAAGAACCGTTCATGGTTCGACAGGCTCACCACGAACGGTTTTTACAAGCCACTTAGAATCTCAGCATCAGCCTCAGCCAGGGACTGGAGACCTTCCTCAGCGTCTCCCTGCTCACCGGCCGCCGCTTCTTCATAATCCCCGGCAACCCCCGCAGCGCATCGAAGAAGCCCCTGAAATATGCCCTGACATAGCGTTTCTTGACCAGGTACTTCACGTCACGGGGAACCTTGAGCACCGTCGCCAGGAACGCCACCCGGAGGGGATAATACTTCCAGCAATACCATATCCGGTTCCTGGTGGTGTAGTACATCCTTTTTTCACCCCACCGGTAAGGCTCCCCCGGCGGGATTTTATGATAGGCGACAAGCTCGGGACAGTACAGTACCCGGTAACCCGCGTCGATGATCCTTATGGCGAGGTCCTCCTCCTCG
>SMTZ1_10029319_pt1 | contig 10226 bp, 13 predicted proteins | sample DeeMarSWOR136_30_FD_25667 | JGI IMG/M metagenome (IMG submission 25667) | reverse complement strand
CTTTCCAGCCTTTGCTTGATATACTGGCAGACTTCTTTTATGTCAAAGGGTTCCTCTGGAATCAGGATAATGTCTGCTCCTCCAGCGATTCCAGCCTCTAGGGCGATCCAGCCGGTGTATCTGCCCATTACCTCAAGGATTATTACTCTGTGGTGAGCCTCCGCTGTGGTGTGAAGCCTGTCGATAGCCTCGCATGCTATGTGAACGGCAGTGTGGAATCCGAAGGTGTAGTCGGTTAAACCTAAGTCATTGTCGATTGTTTTAGGCACTCCGACGCATGGGAGTCCTAGTTCATCCATCTTGTTGGCTACTCCCAGAGTGTCATCTCCGCCTATAACAACCACTGCGTCGATACCTTTCTCTTTAACATTGTCTAGGACCTTTTGTGGTCCTCCTTCACGTTTGAAGGGGTTAGTTCTGGAGGTTCCTAGAATTGACCCTCCGCGAGGAAGTAATCCTGAAATTGTTTCCAAAGTTAGAGGCATGAAATTGCCTTCGACTAGTCCCCGCCATCCGTCCTTGATTCCAATCATTTCGTAGCCGTAGTTTCGGATGCCCTTTCGCACTACTGCTCTGATGACTGCGTTGATTCCCGGAGCATCGCCTCCCCCACTTAACACTCCGACTTTCAAGATTTCTTCCTTCTAAAGAGCCTTACTTGCGCTTCCGAAGAGGCGCATTTTTTCTTTAACAACCTTTTTCATGTTTTCTTTGGCTGGACCCAGAATGTTACGGGGGTCATATTCTTTGGGTGAAGTAGCTAAGACTTCGCGAACTGAGCTTGTGAAAGCCAGTCTCAGGTCGGTGTCAATGTTGATTTTCGCTATGCCTAAAGAGATGGCTTTTTTTATGTGCTCATCTGGAATTCCTTTAGCCCCGCTTAATTCTGCGCCATATTTTGTGGCTTTTTCAATTATCCATGAGGGGACGCCGGAGGCTCCGTGCAAAACTAGCGGAATGCTGACCTTGTTTCTGATGGCTTTTAATCTTTCAAAATCTAGTTTTGGTTCTCCCTTAAACTTGTAGGCGCCGTGGGATGTGCCTATTGCAACGGCTAGAGAGTCCACGCCGGTTCGATCAACAAACTCCACGGCAGCGTCAGGATCAGTATATGGATCTTCTGCATCTTTGGCAGTTGATTCTTGTGAAACAAGTTTTCCAAGTTCTGCTTCAACGGAAACTCCTTTGCGACGAGCTAGGTCCACGACATGTTTTGTCATGGCAATGTTTTCTTCGAAATCTAGGTGAGAACCATCAATCATGACAGAGGTGAATCCGCCGTTAATGCATATTGAAGCTGTTTCTACGTCTTTACCATGATCTAAATGGAGGGTCATGGGTATGGAGGGGGTTGTTTTTGCTGCGGCTTTGACCATGGCAGTTACGTATTCTAGGCCTGCATACTTGATTGCGCTTGGGCTTGCGGAGACTATTATTGGCGACTTCTCTTCTGTGGCTGTTTCGACAATAGCCTGCAAGATTTCCATGTTGTTGATGTTGAATGCTCCAACCGCATATCCCTCAGCTGTAGCAATTGATAATACTTCTTTGTTTGTGACAAGCATGCATTTCACCAAGCATTACCTGTTCTTATGTGTTATTGTGTCTGTTAAGCTTAAAACAGTTGATGTTTCAGGTGGGTTGTTTTTGGATTTAGTTTTCCCACTGGAAATCGAAGGAACCTATGGCAGGTTCATTGAACGATTCGTTGTATTCCATTCTGGTCAGGCTTGAATGGACAAAAAGTTTAACTTTTAAGAGTGATAATGGAGGGGTCGTTGGTGAGCTGGATGGAGATACCGTTTGACGATTTCATGAAGCTTGATATACGAGTCGGCAAAGTTGAAGAGGCAACGCTGATTTCTGGATCAAGAAATCTGCTAAAGCTTATCGTCGATTTTGGTTCCGAGAAGAGGCAGTCCGTGGCTGGTCTGCTACGATATTATAAGCCTGAAGAACTGGTAGACAAAAAGTTCGTCTTCGTTCTGAATCTGCAGAGAAGAAAGTTCATGGGTATAGAATCCCAGTGCATGGTACTCGCCGCCGAAGACAATGAAGATCATGTGATTCTGATTGGCCCAGAAAAGGACATTGCGGTAGGAAGCAGAATAAGATAAGCTGTTTCACATTTTTCCTAAGATGAAAGCCACAAGTCCAGTGGTAAACCAGACTAGACTCAGGTTTTTTATTCTCTTAGCGTTTTTTCTGGAATAGTTCCTGAGAAGCATAATAGAAGATACTAGCATTCCGATGTCGGTTAAGATGACTGGTGGAAGAAAATAGTCTGAGACAAGTCCCCACAACCACGGTAACGGGCTGAGACATACTGCAAAAAGAGCGAAAACTGCTGCAGCTGCTGCCGCTGTTCGTTCTCCGTAAGTCACAGCGATTGTCTTGATGTTGTGGGTTCGGTCTCCTTCAACATCAACTATTCCTTTTGTGACTTCTCTTCCGGTGTTTGATAGAAAGGCGATCGCAACAAACAGTAAGGTAGACGTTTCAATTTGCCCCACAGTTAAGCCTCCGTAAACAAACGGGATTACAACAGTCGCGCTGACCAAGAAATTTCCGGGGAGCCCTGTTCCCTTCCCTTTGGTGATATAAGTTATGGATATAATCAGCGCTATCACTGCCACCAGAAGGCTTGGCATGTTAGTTTCGAAGGCTGCAATGAGTCCTATTATGGTCAAAGTAACGGCGAAAATCAGGGCTTCTTTCGGGTTAACGTCGCCTCTTGGAATTGGGCGGTTTGGCTCGTTGATGGCGTCGATTTCTCGGTCGTAGTAATCGTTTATTGCCATGGAAGCCGCCGTTAACGAAAACGAGGTTACAAATCCCAATAGTAGATTTGTCGTGAAGTTGAGGGGGGAAACCAGAGAAGCCCCCACGATCACTGCGAACCCCATCATTAAGCAGTTCAGCGGTCTTATTAACTGCAGGAATCCCATTAGCTTCCCCATTATTCTCAACTCAGCATAGCGTCAAATTCAACCATGAACAAATATGTTACAGTGTAGAGACCAGTTACAACCATGACGCTTTTAGATTTATCTCTGACAGGCAACGTCTGAGCCGTTTTGAGGGTTGAGCTTAACAATTTTGTTGTTTGTTTTGAACAAAAATTAGAGTTTAATCTTGTTTTTCATCTTTTTATAAGCTGAAAAATGTGGTAACCTAGGGGTGACGATCATAAATGTAGAGAACCGAGTTAACTCAAGATGTTTTCGAGAGTTAGTTTTTTCGAAAGTTTAGAAGAGATTTAATAAAAAATTAAAGGGGGAAGTTTATTTCAGGTTTTTGTATAGCGTGTTGTGGTCAACGTTTTTTTCCATGAAGATGCTGAGGCGATGATTGTTGATGTTCATGGACAGGAGTTTCATTTCTTCACTCTCCACAACGATGGTGTCTACTTCGCCCATCTGGAGGGCTTCTGTCATGTTGCGGCTTGCATCAAAGGCTGTAGAGGAAAGAACCGCATAGTCGATTATTTTTGTGGGGTCCTTCAGATCGATTGATGCTGATTTTGGACCTCTCAAAATGTATCCAATGATTCCTTCTTGACCCTTGATTTCTTGCAGTGTTTCTTGTATTTTTTCAATATCATTTTCAGTATCGTCTGTTTCAGAGTTTTTTACGAGCATGTGAATCCCTCTATAACGCTGGTTTGACCTTCACCAAGTCTCCTTTGTTGATTTCAAGGCTCTTGCAGAGTTTCTCGGGTATTCTGATCATGTTTTTTCCTTTCAGGTTCTGATCGTTAATCTCCTTCACTTTGCACAGTGCAGCGTTACCGCCAAAAGTTTCGATGTGAACTTGGTTGATGCTCTCTTGCGTGTTTTGGTCTCCTGTTAGCGCAGCCTTCACGCCGGCGCGTGGATCGTTATTTTTAGTCCAGTCCATTAGTATCTCTGCGTCGATTTGCACGGAGTCGCCAGCAAAGAATCCGGTGAGGGTGTCAACGATTAGTTTTTTTGGGGGTGTGATTTGGATGGGGGTAGGAGAAAAAGTCTCCAGGGTTTTTAGGATTGTTGGTAGTATCACGTGTGTTATGGAGTAAATTTGAGTTTTGTCCGCGTTTTTAGATGTTGCCAGGAGCAGGTGCATGTCTTTGATGTTGGATAACGTTAGTTTGCCGTTTTTTCCGGTGATGTGGAAGCTTTGGAGATTGCCGATGGATTTTGCTTTTTCTTTCAGGTTTTCGAAAGATTCCAGTATGTTGTTCATGGTTTTTTCGTCGGTTTCTTGGTCTCCAGTGATTATGGTTCCGTTTTTTGTAAAAATGAAGGATTTTTTGACGTCAGGGTACGCTTTCTTGATTTCGGTCAGAGCGCTATTTAAGGCAATAGCGTAGGGGTCCCTGTCCATTATTTTTCACGTCCTGCCTGATCTAGGAGATCTTAAGCAGAATCCTTTCTGGAACCCCGTCGCTTTCCAGCACCAAGTATTTGAGTCCTTCGGTGTCGCCTATTTGGTCAACCCAGTTTAGTGCCTCACGTGCCTTTTGTAGTACCAGGAGTCTGTCTTGTTGGCTGCGAACGACCTGTTCGATGGCGGTTAGTTCGTGGAATGGGTTGGCGTCTAGGATTACGCTTAGGTCGCCGACGGTTATTTCTCCGAGGCTGTTTTGAGCTGATTTTTTGCCAGCGAGTTTGAAGACTACTTCGCGTATCTTCTTTGATCTTTCAGCTAGATTTCGTATCGAGTCTAGTCTGCGTAGGTATTCGCCGAGGATACTCTTTGTCCTGGATATGTCGCTGTCCATAGACTTTGCTATGTCGACCGCGGATTCATATTCTTTTAATTCAACTACCATATTTACACCTCCGAAGATGGTGAAAGAGGGAGGATTTTCCTACCCCCAGTTTTCTAACTAAGCTCTGCTCTGTCGCTTTATGCAGTTGCAGTGTAACTGAATTTGTTGCCCTTGGAAGATAATATTTCAATATTGTAATTGGTGCCTTCAGTAAAGCTGCTAGTTAAAACGATACTTGAGTCTGCGCTTCCTTTTGTTATAGTTACATCAGCTGGCAATGAGCCATCTTCGCCATTAACTGTACCAGAAATTCTTCTGTTTCCATGAATGTGAAGGTTAGTGATCCCATCCATGCTGCTACTGCGATGGAGACTGCGACGGTTACTGCGATGAGTATGATGGCTGCGACTACTGGGCTTAGAGCTTTTTTACTCTTTAGGAGTTTTCTCATTTTTGGTTCTTTCCCTCCTTTGAGTTCACAAGAGAACTACACAGTATGCAGATTTAAATCTTACGACTTAAGAGAACATATTTGAAAAACAAAATACAAACTGTGGAAAACCCACGAAACCACACAAACTACTCTAACTCACCAAAGAAACCCAAAAGAAGCCCCGCTATCTTCTCACCAAGCTCAGTTATCACATAATAGTTCTTCAAAGGATCAATCGCCACACTCTCAGCCAACCCCAAATGCTCCATCTCCATCATCCTCGACCTAAACGTCCCATCGCTGAGCGTAAGATTCAAATCTCGCATAAACGCCTTAGCATTCTTCCATCGTCCCTTATCCAGCTTCAAAAGAAAGATGCAGTCAATGGCGTGATCCTTCTCCAGCACAGCTTTTATAGCGGAAAGCTTCTCATCAGTGAGAATATTCCTTATCTTTTCTTCTGCCAACCGTATTCCCAACCATACTCTTCGCAGAGTATAATATCTACCCGTATTTAGCATTTAACTTTATATTACGATTTTTGACATAATTCTGATTACACATACCACAACTCTCATGACTCCAGTTGACTAAGATTCAAACCCTCCAGCAACAACTTGAACAACCACACAAAAAACAATAAAGTACCTAAAAACGCAGCTTTTAACTAAAAGAGCAAGTTTGTAGGTGGGCTCACGCATTCTTGAAAGCGACCAGCCATCATCGTTTTCGGCTGTCCACTTTTCTCAAGATCTCAATCACTTTTCAGTGGGGTCAAAGTCGTCATCGCCCACCAAACAACATTAAATGCCTCTCCAGCATAAAAATATAGCTTAAAGGAGCAACGTGTTGAGCAAGAGTGCCTAAACAGATCAAGGTTATTCCACTAGCCGAAGAAAGTTTCGGCGTACGATCCATGTGCACCTACGTGGAAGCCTCAGACACAAAGATTCTTCTAGACGCCGGCGCATCCTTGGCTCCAAAAAGGTGGGGGTATCCTCCTCATCCCAGAGAATACCAAGCCCTAGCAGAATGTCACGAAAAAATAAGCAAAACAGCAGAAAAAGCAGACATCATAACCATAAGCCACTATCACTTTGACCACCACACACCCTCATACACCGACTGGTTCACTAACTGGTCTTCACCAGAAACCGCAAAAAAAATCTACGAAGGAAAACTTGTCCTCGCCAAAAGCTACCGTTCCATGGTCAACACCAGCCAGAGACGCCGAGGATGGATGTTCAAGAAAACTGGAGGCAGCCACGCGAAAAGAGTGGAGGTTGCTGACGGCAAAACCTTCGAGTTCGGAGAAACAAAGCTGAGGTTTTCCGACCCAGTCTTCCATGGACCTGAAAACTCGGATTTAGGATGGCTATTGATGGTAACCATTGAATTTGCAGGCGAAAAAATTGTGTTCGCATCTGATGTTCAAGGACCCATGTACACTCCTACTTTGAACAAAATATTGGCTGAAAATCCTCAACTAGTCCTTGTAGGGGGGCCTCCAACATACTTGGCTGGATTCAGAGTAAAAGATGAACATATAGAAATGGGAATGCGAAACCTGAGGAGCTTGGTTGAAAGCGTGCCAACAACAATCTTGGAACACCACACACTCAGGGATGAGAAATGGATGAGTCTCTCCCAGCCTATATTTGACGCCGCCACGGAGGTAGGTCATAAGGTCCTCACTGCAGCTGAATTCTCAGGGACAGAAAACAACTTTCTGGAGTTTCGCCGAAGGCAGCTTTTTGAAATGGAACCGCCAAGTTCTGATTTCGAAAAGTGGATGAGGCTGCCGTTGCAGAAAAGGAAACTCAAAAAACCGCCGATTTAGAGTCTACTCTAATCTACCTCTTCCTTAACAAGCATTCTACGGAATTTGAAACATCATAGGCGGCTTTTATAAAAATCACTTATGAAATGGAAATATGTACTCAGAATTCATAATTGATATTAATAAATCGCATCAATACGAAGAACTCGGAGATAGAGATTGTGGTGTCCCAACTGCAAGGGGAAAATGACCTTAAAACAATCAAGTCTGGAAGGCAATTTCTGTCACTGCAAAAAGTGTGGAACCATAATTTATCTATCAAAAAATGAGAGGTGAAAAAGGAAAATGGAAGATTTGATACCCCCAATTGTGTTCATGCTTATCATAGGCGGGATTTCTGGCTACTTCGCAGGACACCTACTCAAGAGAGTCTCAGGCATGGCACTAACAATCGGAGTTTTCGCTTTTATCATAATAGCCTTAGCATACACCGGCAACCTCGACCTGAATTTCGATGCAATAACTGCAAACATATCGAACGTCTTAGACATTATTGCTCCCTTAGGGCTTGTAGCTCTGCTGTCCAGTGTTCCTTTCGTAGCTAGCTTCGTTGCTGGTTTATTCGTAGGGTTTAGAAGGCACTAACCCGCCTTCTATTACTTCACATAGTTAACCAGCTTTGGCATAAGTTCAGTTCCTTTAAGGAGAACACCTAATTCTCCCATTTTGCATTCTTTTTCGGAGAATCTCTGAACCCTGTCACCCTGCAGCTTGTTTCCTGCGATAAGGAGAGGCACGGGATCGTCACTGTGAGCCTTTAGTTTGCAAGGTGTCGAATGATCAGCTGTGATACAGACGATGTGGTCGTCCAGATTTATTTGTTGAAGCATGGTTCCTACGAAGTGTTTGTCAACGGTAGCGATAAGTTGAGATTTCAGGTCAAAGTCGCCGTCGTGACCCGGTTCATCCGGACCCTTGATGTGAATGTAAAAACAGTCATAATGGGGCAGAACCTCAAACAGCTTTTTCACCCTAAGTTTACAATCTTTTTCGAGGCTTTTGGATGGAAGAGGAAGATCAACTAAACTCATTCCCGCTAGCCTCGATATTCCACGTTCAACATTCATGTCAGCTAAACAAACAAATTTTAGACCATAAAGTTCGCTGAGGGAAGGAAACTTTGGTACCATGCTACCCGCATCTCTGCTGAGTATGACGTTAGCCTTCAGCTTTCCCTCTTTGACGCGTCTACTGTTTACTTCATGCTGATCCAGAACAAGTGTAGCCTTCTGTGTGAATTCGTTGACTAGCTCGGCTGAAAATTTTGCTTCTTCAGTTTTGTCAAGGGGAGCGCATCTTTTTAGTATCATTTCGGCTTCTAGGTCTGCCACGCCTATACTATTGATTCGTTTGTAGGCTGGATCAGTGTTGCTTATGTTGCCTGAGAGCCGTTTTTCTTCGCTTCGTATAATCAAAGCTGCTCGATAGGTTACAGTGCTTTTTATCTGTAAGCTGGTTTGATATGACTCCAGTTGTACCTGTTCGTTAACTGCTTGGGCTAATTCATCGGCTTCTTCCTGTGTCAAGTTTCTTCCTGCCCTTCTGTCGATGATAGAGTTGTCGGGCGCTAACGTTGCGAAGTTGCATCTGAGAGCCAAGTCACCGTTTCTCATGTTTAGTCCTGCGCCGAGGGATTCGAGAGCGCCTCTGCTCACGTGATGTGCAAAGGGGTCGTAGCCTAGGATGGAAACGACGGCTACGTCACTTTCGGGTGCTATACCCTTACCGACTGTGTACATGAGTCCTGTTTTTCCGGTTTTGGCAAGTGAATCCATGTAAGGGGTCTCAGCAGCCTCAAGAGGGGTCTTGCCGTCCAGCTCTTCTATGGGAAGGTCGCCCATTCCGTCAATAATGATGTAGATTAACTTCAACCTTGAACCTCTCCAAATCAAAGTTAACTAACAGCAATTATTTAAAAAAAGGTTTTCACAGAAATCGCGAAAGTAAAATATACCCAGCTATCTCAGATTTAAACAAAATGCAACACGCAACCCGACAATCATATTAGGAGACTAATAACAGTGCATTGTTGAAAACAATACTTTTTCCTGTTAACCCACTTCTTTCGGGACCTTGAAATGGGAATTTCTTCCTGCACTGATGTATTCTCCACCAAGGTTGCGTACAATAGATGCAATTTTAGCGAAATTGTCGGAACCTAAGAATCTCCGCGGTTTCACAATAATGAAGGTTCCGTTCTCCTCAAAGATTAACATACCCGCAAGTTCTGAAGAAAATGCCTGTTTAATATCGTTGATGCTGCGCTTTTTTTCAGAGGGTGCAACAGAGATTGTAGGAGCGGCGGCTGGTTCAGTTACCGCTTTGAGGGACTTGGAAACTTCAGCGAGATCCCCTGAGATTACGTTCAGGACGTTGAGAAGTTCATCGACTTTTCGGGCCAGTTCTTGGATGTTTACTTTCTCTTCACCCATAAACCATTGCCTCCACACAACTGTTTTACAATAGGTTACTCATTTGTTTTGTCCTATTTTGTCGATGTTTGGAGTATTCACTGTTTAAAGACAGAAACCTTTTCTACGTGTTCAAGGCATATAACAAAATGCTGGCGCATACAAAGAAAATGCGAGTGACTAGCTATTTGTTCGCTCTGGGTTTTATAGCCCTTTCAATCGGGTCAGTGATTTGGGTAACTAATTTTTTTAATTCCCTTCAGGAATATGAGGAATACTGTGAAATGGTTATAGATCAAGGAGTTGAACTTCCAGCTCCCTATCATGTTTGGGACGGCGGAAGATACGTCAACATCACTCTTATTGCTCTGTTTTTTCTGTGGATACCCTTCATCGATTATTCTTTGCGAAAAACTGTTTACCCATTTTTGAGGAAAAAACTAACATACAGAGAAGCAAAAAGTTTTTCTCGTTCTGTCTCTCGATCGCTGTATGAAGACCTTTATAGACTAGTCTTGGGCTACTTCAAAAGAGTAAACCACAAAGTCAGAGCAAAAATTTCTCTCTGGTTCATGAAACTTGAAACTTTTGAGCATGTGCACCTTCTGACAAAGGTTTTCAAATGGATTGTTTTGCCCTCAAGCGTTCTCTATGGTTGTGCAATGTTCATTTTCTTTGGGCAGAATGCTTTGGATTCTATTTTAATAGCGAATTTGCTGTTTTTCTACAGTAATTTTCTGCCAGATTTGCCCGCCATATTCCGAAGAAAGGTCTACCACGATGCAAGAG
>SMTZ1_10037110_pt1 | contig 10228 bp, 12 predicted proteins | sample DeeMarSWOR136_30_FD_25667 | JGI IMG/M metagenome (IMG submission 25667) | reverse complement strand
AGCCCCACGATTATACAAATCCAGACTAAATCCATAGCTCTACCTCCTGGATAGGCATAAAATTAGGGCACTCAAGCCAAGTCCAGGTGCCCTCGCTTTTATTTGCCAGAATATGCATACTAGGGACGTAAGTCTAATATAAAAAGTTCTATCCGTCAATGATTCAACTAAATAATCAAGGCAACAAGACTGGTTCTCGGGGAGATTGCCCGACATCTTCAGGGCAAGTTTCAAAGCAATGAAAGGAAGGATTTCTGGAGGTGGTGAGGCTACATTGGGATGGAGGCGAAAAATTGACCGTGGTTGGGCTGGGTAGTAAAATCAGTCTTTAAAGCTAATAGAAGTAAGCGCAAGTGACTGATAGCCTTCAAGAAAAAAGTTCAAAGATGCTGGCATAAGCAATGGGTCGTTTATTACCTTTCGACAAGAAGTTTTTAAAAATAGGCTGTAAAGGAGCTAGAAATGGACTATGAACTTACCGAAGAACAGAAGATGTTCCAGGCCATGGTGAGGGATTTTTGTGCCGCGGAAATCGCACCGCACGCTGCCGAATGGGATGAGACAGAGGAGTTCCCCTATGATGTTGTTAAGAAGATGGCCGCTGCCGGCTTACACGGTGTGCACTTTCCTGAGCAATATGGAGGAAGTGGAGATGAAGTCACTTTTGCCATAGCCACCGAAGAAATTGCCCGTGCCTGTGCCGGTATAAGCGTCGTCTATCTCGTCAGCCTTGGTCTGGGTATGTATCCGGTCGTCATGCATGGTAGCGAAGAACAGAAAAGGCATTACATCCCGCGGGTAATTGATGGGGCGATAGTGGCCTTCGGCCTAACTGAGGCTATGGCTGGCAGTGATGTCGCCGCCATGGAGACGAAATACGCCCGGCAGGGCGATTATTATGTTCTGAACGGTCAGAAGATCTTCATAAGTAACGGTGCTGAAGCTGAGTTTGTAACCACCTTTGCCACAAAAGACAAATCACTGGGCTATCGAGGCATTAGTGCCTTCGTCGTGGATAAGGGGACCAAGGGCTTCTCTGTGGGTAAACTAGAAAGAAAGATGGGGCTGCACCCTGCTTCCGTGGCGGAGCTTATCTTCGATGACTGTAGAATACCTGTGGCTAATATGTTAGGCGAGGAGGGGAGAGGCTTCAGGGTAGCCTTGGAAGGCATAGACGCCAGCAGGGTCAGTATAGCTGCTCAGGCACTGGGTATTGCTCAAGCACGATGCAGCCGTGGCCTATGCCAAGGAAAGGAAACAATTTGATACCGAGCTCGCCCGCTTTCAGGCAATACAATGGATGATTGCCGATATGGCCACGGACATAGAGGCAGCCCGGTTGTTGGTCTACAAGGCTGCCTGGTTGACCAAGAAAGAGGGGCACGCTCCTCCTAAAGAAGCGGCGATGGCCAAGCTTTTTGCCTCCGAGGCAGCTCACAGGGTTTGCCACAAAGCAGTTCAAATATTCGGTGGCTATGGCTATACCAAGGACTTCGCCGTGGAACGCTACTACCGCGACCAGAGAATAACGGAGATTTACGAGGGAACCTCGGAGATGCAGAGATGGACAATTGCCCGCCAGGTATTGGGTGTAAAGTAAAGGGGCTAATGATGTTTACAGAAAAAACCTTGCAAGAAGTGCAGGAGGGCAAGAAGAGATGGGAGAAAGAAGTAGGAAAGGCCAGAAGGCAAAAGGCTAAGAAGGGGAAAAAATTTTCCACCGTTTCCGACTTTGAGATAAAGGCAATTTATACCCCGGAAGATGTCAAGGACTTGGATTTTGCCCAGGATATCGGCTATCCCGGCATTTTCCCGTTTACCAGAGGGTGTCAACCCACAATGTATCGGGGGAGAGAATGGACCTTTCGCATGTTCTCCGGCATGGGCAGTGCCGAGGATACTAACAAGAGATGGCACCACTTGCTTAAGGAAGGAGAGACGGGGCTGAGTACTGCCTTCGACTTTCCCACCTTGATGGGATACGATACCGATTCGCCTCGAGCCATGGGTGAGTGTGGGAAATGTGGTGTAGCCATTGATACACTAAGAGATTTCGAGATTCTTACCTATGGGATTCCTCTGGATAGTGTCACTACTTCTATGACTATTAATCCCCCTGCCTCTGTACTTTGGGCGATGTATTTGGTTATTGCTGATAAAGCGGGGATAAGCTGGGATAAAATCGGGGGCACAATTCAAAACGATATGCTCAAGGAATTTATTGCCCAGAAGACATTTATGCTTCCACCTGGGCCATCAATCAGGCTGATAAGCGATACCATCGAATTCAGCACCCAACATGTTCCCCTCTGGAATCCTATAAGCATTAGCGGGTACCACATTCGGGAAGCAGGCTCCACTGCTATCCAGGAATTGGCTTTTACCCTGGCTGATGGGATAGCCTATGTTCAGGATGTCATAGATAGAAAGCAGCTGGATGTTGATTCCTTTGCTCCCCGTCTCTCTTTCTTCTTCAATTCTCATCTCGATTTCTTTGAAGAAATTGCCAAGTTCAGGGCAGCGAGAAGGATGTGGGCTGAGATTATGAGGTATAGGTTCAAAGCTAAGAATCCACGCTCTTGGTGGATGCGGTTCCATACTCAAACGGCAGGGTGTTCTCTGACCGCCCAACAACCCTACAATAATATTGTCAGGACTACCACTGAGGCTCTGGCAGCGGTCATGGGTGGGACACAGTCTCTACATACCAATGCTCTCGATGAGACTCTAGCTTTGCCCTCTGAATTTGCTGCTACCATTGCTCTGCGCACCCAGCAAATTCTCGCCGATGAAACAGGGGTCGTTAACACGATAGACCCCCTGGCCGGCTCTTATTTCGTAGAGTCTTTGACTAACCAGATGGAGGGGAAGGCCTGGGAATACATCAATAAGATAGACAATATGGGAGGCATGCTGGCTGCTATTGATAAAGGTTTTCCACAAATGGAGATTGCCGATGCTGCTTATCATTACCAACGGCAAATAGACAAAGGAGAGAAGGTCATGGTGGGCGTGAATAAGTATGTTATTGAAGAAAAGGCTCCTCCCGAGATACTGAGAATAGATGAAGAGGTCGAGGAAAAGCAGATTGCCAGGTTGCAGGAGGTAAAAAAGGCGAGGGATAACCGCAGGGTGGTCCAAATTTTGAGCGACCTTCGCGCTGCTTCCAGGACAGACAAAAACTTGATGCCCTATGTGATAGAGGCGGTAAAAGAATACGCTACTGAGCAGGAAATATGCGATGTCTGGAGAGATATTTTCGGGGAGTATCGGGACCCGGGATTCTACTGACATCTAGGTCCGATCCGCCAGAAAGTGGAGGTCAAGTGAATGAAAGGAGGAAGCACCTAGCAATGTCATTCTGAGGAGTCCAAATGAATTTGGATGACGAAGAATCTCAAGACGTGGTCATGAGTTGTGTAAAAGATTCTTCGCGGAGTTTACCCTGAGCAGAGCTAGATTCTTCCCATTCACTTCGGTCAGGTTCAGAATGACAGATAGCGAAGGGCTCAGAATGACAAACAAGGGCTATTAAAGAAGCAGGTAAAGGCAATATGATGAACTCGGGAAGAAAGATACGGATTTTAGTGGCCAAGCCTGGCCTGGACGGACATGACCGGGGGGCAAGGGTTATAGCCAGGGCTTACCGGGATGCCGGGTTTGAGGTGGTGTATACCGGCTTGCATCAGACGCCGGAGCAGATTGTGGCTGCGGCGTTACAAGAGGATGTTGACCTGATCGGGCTGAGCGTTCTCTCTGGGGCTCACATGCACTTATTTAAGCGGGTGCTCGAGTTGCTAAAAGCCAACAAAGCAGGTGATGTAATGGTCGTCGGTGGAGGCATCATTCCTGAAGAAGACATTCCCAAACTCAAGGAACTTGGAATCAAGGAAATATTTTTACCGGGCACCTCTCTTGATAACATAGTAAACTGGGTGAAAGATAACGTAAAGCCACGCGGCTGAAGCTAAGCTCATGGGGTACCACATTTCTCTTGTTTACCAACTGTGAGATTTAAGGTAAAATACGTTCGGTTTCGCGGGAGTAACTCAGTGGTAGAGTTCCTGCCTTCCAAGCAGGGTGTCGCGGGTTCGAGTCCCGTCTCCCGCTCCAACTAGCTTCAAAACCCGCCCGACGGGGCGGTTTTAAAGACACTTTTATCCCGCGACCTGACCACTTTGTCCTGACGATTTACAGATATGCATTTTGCATGTATTGAGTTACCATGCGCTGGGCGTTGAAATAGGAGCCATTTAGGGCAATGGCTGAGCGCATAATACTCGCAAACTGGTCTGGCCGTTGGTAATACATGGGCATTATTATTTGCTCAAGCTTGTCGTATAGAGAGGTCGCCTCTCTATCAATATTAGTCTCAGATTGCCAGCCATCACCTATAGCCCACCCAGTCACCCCTTCTATATGCCCTTCAATCCACCATCCATCAAGAATGCTAAAGGTAGGTACTCCATTAAGGGCTGCTTTCATACCGCTCGTCCCCGAAGCCTCTTGTGGTTTTTGCGGAGTATTCAACCACAAATCGACGCCAGAGCATACGTATTTCGCAAGTGCTATATCATACTCTTCGAGGTAGACTACAGGTATACAATTTTCCAGAGCGTTTGCCGCCTCAAAGACCTTTCTGATAAGGACTTTGCCTCCTTCGTCCCTGGGGTGCGCTTTCCCACCATAGATAATCTGCAGCCGTAGACCTCTTTGAGCCATTAACTTTAGCCGCTCTATATTGTGATATAAGAGGTCATGTCGTTTGTACGCGGCAGCACGCCTGGCAAACCCGATGGTCATGACCTGTGGGTCAAAGTGATTGCCAGTACGCCGGCTCTACCTCGGTGAGCAATTCCTGTTTGGCTCTAGCATGGGTCTTTCTGATTTCATCCAGTGGTATGCGGATTGCATATTTAAGGTAGAGATTGTCACGGCGCCATTGTGGTATATAGCGGTCATATAGTTGGCAAAAAGGTGGTGATGTCCAGGTTAAAGCATGCACACCATTAGTAATAGCATCGACATGGTGGTTCAAGAAGGTGTTACGAGCAACTTCCTCATGACGCATTGAGACACCGTTAATATATCTCGAAAAACTCAAGGCTAGGTTCGTCATGCTCAGAACACCATTACTGCAACATTGAGCTTCAATCAGGAAATTGGTCCGTTCATCACCCAGGGCTTCCCTGACCAACTCAATGGGGAACTCATCATGCCCTACCGTCATCGGAGTATGTGTTGTAAAGACGCAATGCTGACTCACCGCTTCTATCTCAGCCAATTTCATGGTCTGGAAACCACGTCCCCAAGTCTGTTCTTCCAGCAGCGCCAAGGTAACAAGGGCAGAATGGCCCTCGTTCATGTGATAGGCTTGAACCTCTATATAGCCTAGAGCACGAAGCATTGCCACGCCAGCAAAACCAAGGATGACCTCCTGGCACAGGCGATAGTAAGCATCGCCTCCATAAAGTTGATCGGTCAAGCCCTGGTCCCAAGGTATATTCTGCGGTAAAAATGTATCCAGAAAGTAGACAGGCACAGAGTGTCCAAACTCGTTGCGGATCAGGTAACGCCACGCCTGCACATGTACTGGACGACCACTTACAGTCACCTGAACCATAAGAGGTAGTCTCTCCAAAAATTCTTCAGGAGTCCACTGTATGTCGATTTCAGACTGATTTCCACAGGCATCCAGGTGCTGACGGAAATATCCCTTGCGGTGCATTAGTGTCACCCCTACTGCGGGCAATCCCAGGTCAGCGGCGGCTCGAAGCGTATCGGCAGCCAATATTCCCAATCCACCGCTATAAGTTGGTATCTCGGGCTGGATACCAACCTCCATAGAGAAATAAGCAAGCGTTAATTTGTCCGAGGGCAAGTCACTAGAATACTACTACCTTAAGTCGTTAGAATGCAACTGGAGATTTAAGCTAAACTCCAGTTAATACCAAACCAATACTACTAGCATTTGTTGCCCCTCAGGCAACTATGGTAAAATCAGTAAAGCGAGTGGCGGGAGGTAGAAAAAAAGCGGTCACCTGACTAGTAACGGAAAGAGGCGGTCTTCTCCTGCTTTTTAGGTTCAAAAGGTGAGGAAAACGGGGCTCAGTGGGGGCTATTCCTTCCAAGAAGGGTGTCGCGGGTAGGAATCCTGTCTCTCACTCCATGCAAATTTGGTTGCCATGAAGAATGAAAGGTTTCATGGTTAAAAGATTGGGCTCGTAGCTCAGTGGCAGAGCGGCCGGCTCATAACCGGTTGGTCGCAGGTTCGAATCCTGCCGAGCCCATTTTGCAGTAAATCAGGTGAAAATCCGGTGTAGCTCACAAATGTTGTCCGACAGCCTTTTTTTCTGAATGTTTCGCATCAATTTGGGGTATCCTACGTGGGACAGGTTGATTTTGAGTTAATTCTGCTGATGCCGAAGTCCATTGTCAGTCGGTGGTGGGAATAGTGATAATCAGAAGATATTGACAATAATCTGTGGCAGTGTATAATTTAATATACATAGTATACCGATGTATCGGGTTCCGGTCAGATGTCAGACAAAACTATAAGCTATGAAGAATTAATTCCTGGTTACAAATTCCCTCCTGCCACTCATGAACTGAGTGCCTCCCTTGTCTCCAAATATCTAAAAGCTGTGGATAGCGCGGGTGATGGATTCGTCCCCCCCTTGGCAATTACAGCCCTTGCCATAGCTACTATGGCGGGGTCCATTCCCCTGCTACCCGGTACTACCGCTATACATGCTTCACAAGATTTAGAATTTTTCAAGCTGGTGCCCATTGGCACCACTATAGAATGTCACACAGGAGTGGTACAAAAAGAAAAGGTGCAATCTGGAAAGGCAACCATAGCACTGCTTACCTAGGAAAGAAATGCTTACAGAAATTCGAGAAGGGAAGGCTCTTAATCCGGTGGTGAAACATATCACCCAGGAGAAAATTAATCTTTATGCTGAGGCATCTGGTGATTTTAATCCCATCCATATAGACGAGTCTTTTGCCACTAAGACTCCTTTTGGTGGAACTATTGCTCATGGTATGCTTAGCTTAGCTTATGTATCAGAGATGATGGCCTCGAATTTTGGTCGAAGCTGGCTGTCTGGGGGTAAGCTTGGAGCAAAGTTTAAGGAGCCGGCGCGTCCTGGAGATAGTCTAACTATCAATGGTAAAATTGATTGCATTGAGCAAAAAGATGATGTATCATACGCAAATTGCAATTTTGAGTGTCGTAATCAAAAGGACGAAACGATAGTCACCGGGGAGGCCGTAGTCAAATTCCAAAGTGATAGAAAATAAAAAGATGGCTCAAAGTGGCAGAGTCAGGGTGGCTGTGGATGCCATGGGTGGTGATTATGCTCCTGAGGAAATAATCAAAGGGGCGGTGCTTGCAGCTCAGAAAGGCGATGTAGAAATCTCCTTGGTTGGCTCCACAAACATTCTAGAAAAGGGATTAGCCGGGTATGAATTCGCCAACGGTTCAGCCATCCATGTTGTCGAAGCCAGCCAAGTTATCAAGGAAGATGAGTCGCCTGTTGACGTAGTCCGGCGCAAACCTAATTGTTCTGTTGCAATAGCGGCAAAGATGGTAAGAGCGGGCAAAGCAGATGCATTAGTGAGTGCTGGATCTAGTGCAGCAGTTGCAATAAGTGCCATTCAATTTATGGGCATGGTGGATGGAGTATATCGTCCGGCAATTGTTAGCTCTCTGGGTAGCTTTGCACGGAATACTGTGATGGTAGACCTCGGAGCTAATGTAGATTGCAAGTCGCATCAATTTCTGACTTTTGCCATCGCTGGCTCAGTCTACGCTGAGAAATTCCTTAACATCAATAATCCTAAGATAGCTTTGCTAAACACGGGAAGCGAAGAAAGCAAAGGGAGTGAAGCAGTGCGTGAAGCATATTCTCTTCTCAAGGATAGTGGGTTGAACTTTATCGGCAATATAGAAGGCAATGACATCTTAAGCGGCAAGGCCAATGTCATCGTCTGTGACGGCTTTGTGGGCAATGTTCTTCTGAAATTTTATGAAAGCATCTGGGTTTATGCCCGGGATTGGACAGAGCGAAAGCTAAAAAAGTACCCACCTTTACCGGCTTTAGTTGGACTATTGTTCAATGGATTATTCCCGGCAACCAAAATATCCAGTGAAACTGAGAAGCGAGGGGGTGGTATCTTATGGACGGAGCTAGCCGAGCCCCCCAAATAGCTATTGCTATAGAAAGCGCTAAGGAAGCGGTAAAAGCCGAGGTTGTTGAAAGTTTGAAATCGGAATTAGCAAAATTTAACCAAGGAGGTAAATTATGAACGTTGAAGAGCAAATCAGAGAAATCGTAGCCAAGATTACCCTTGGTGGCAGTGGAAGAGACCTTTGGGATTGAAATCCCTGACGAAGAAGCCCAGAAGTTTCAGAACTTCGGCGACTTTGTTTCCTATGTAGAGAATCGGGTGGCACAAGAGGAGAAAGTTTAGCCGTGTCTTTCGAGGGGAAGCTGGCTTTAGTTACAGGCAGCGGCAGAGGCATTGGTCGGGCGATCGCATTAAAACTCGCTTCTCAGGGCGCTGATATCATTGTCAACTTTTTCCGCCGCCGCGAAACTGCGGAACAAACAGCTAAGGAAATCCAGGCGCTGGGAGTGAAAGCCGAAGTCATCCGAGCCAATGTCGGGGATCCAGCGAAGGTAGATGAAATATTCGACACGATTGGCAATTTTAATTAACAATGCTGCTTCAGGCGTAGGTCGCCCTGTATTGGATATAGATGTTAAGGCCTGGGAATGGACTATGGACATCAATGCTAGGGCGTGTTTACTCTGCGCTCAGGGAGCAGCCAAGCTAATGGAGGGTAGGGGTGGCAAAATAGTCAGCCTTTCTAGCTTGGGTTCGTTTCTTGTCTGGCCCACTTATGCTATTGTCGGAGTCTCCAAAGCTGCCCTGGAAGCTTTAACTCGTTACCTGGCAATAGAGCTGGCCCCTCGCGGCATTTGCGTTAATGCCGTAGCTGCTTCTTTTGTGGAGACAGAAGCCCTGAAGTTCTATTTTGATGAAGGGTTGAATGAAGACAATCTTCCGGTAACGCCAGTGGGCAGAATGGTGACCACTGAAGATGTTGCCAATGTAGTGGCTTTTTTGTGCAGTGAAGAGGCTTTTATGATAAGAGGGCAAACCATTATTGTTGATGGGGGTTTCTCCGTATCCAGCCCTTTGTTTTCATTAAAGAAAAAGGACTAATAAATATGGCTGCAGATAATGAAAAATCCGCGAATTTTTCGGGCACGATAAATATACCGAGAGTTGTAGTCACCGGTATGGGCACTATCAATCCCTTGGGGTTAAGTGTAAACGAGTTCTGGGAAGGATTAGTTGCAGGAGAGTCAGCTATCGGTTTAATTACCCGCTTTGATGCCAGCAACTTTAGAGTGAAAGTAGATGCTGAGGTACGCGACTTTGATGCCTCGAAGTATATGGACTTGAAGGCAGTTGACCGCACCTCAAGAACTATTCAGTTTGCTATTGCCGCTGCCAAAGAAGCAATACAATCAGCCGGATTGGATATGACTCAGGAAAATCCTGAGCGAGTCGGTGTTAACATTTCTACTATGACAGAGCAAGGCTACGTTGTTTGGGGTTGGGAGCTGTATCAAAAAATGGGTCCCAGGAGAGCTGACCCGCTATTCATCACCAAGTCAACTGCTAGTGCAGCATCAATGCGGGTGGGAATGATGCTGGGAGCCAAAGGTCCTAACAGTGCTGTGAATAGCCTTTGTGCCAGCGGCACTGACTCTATAGGCACGGCGGCCAATTTTATTCGCTTAGGATATGCCGATGTAATGATAGCCGGAGGTTCTGACGCCAGCCTGGAGCCAGTTGGCATGGCTGGAATAGATATTTTGGGAGCCCTTTCCCATGAACCTGACCCTTCCAAGGCTTGCCGCCCGTTCGATCTCAACCGCAATGGTTTCGTCTATGCTGAGGGCGCCGGATTAGTTATTTTAGAAAGTTATGAACATGCTAAGAAGCGGGGTGCACCTATCTTGGCTGAAATTGCTGGTGCAGGTTGGTCCTTCGATGCCCATGACGCAACTGCGCCGGCTCCCGAATCCGAGGCTTATGCCATGCGTACTGCCCTGCAAAATGCCAAGGTGAAGATTGAGGAAGTTGATTATGTCAATGCTCACGGCACCAGCACCAAGCTGAATGATGCCTGTGAAACCAAAGCTAT
>SMTZ1_10008549_pt1 | contig 10230 bp, 10 predicted proteins | sample DeeMarSWOR136_30_FD_25667 | JGI IMG/M metagenome (IMG submission 25667) | reverse complement strand
TGCTCGCTGCTGTGATTGCACCGAGATTCAACCATCCGGAAAGAAGATACTTGATTGTGGTGGTCGGTACGTGCTTCACGGACGGCGTCATGCTGTTCGCTGGGGAGATGCTTCCAGCTATCCCCAGGGCATTAGCCATCAATCCTGCACTAAATCCCTTCATTTTTGCTATGCCAGCAGTCGCTCCAAATATGGTGCAACTATACCCCATAACCGCTGGCCAAAAAACTTTTCCGTCTCTAATATCCCGCTGGTTAATAAGAGCCTTGCCCATTCTAAAGGATATTTCGTGGGCAAGAGCAGTCGCCACAATCAGCTCCTTTCCCGATGAGCCCGAACCCTCTCCGACAGCTAGGATTGCTGGCAGTACATACGGAGCAACATGACCCGGCGGCAATATTGGATCCATGTCCAGCGCATTGATCAGTTCCCCATTGGCGAAAGCAGCCCCCATGTAGGACAACCGATCCCCATAGCCAATTACAGTTGCGTGCGGATGACCAACGAGCTGCCGCGCAAATGCCAACCCAATCTTGCCCTTCATATGGGTTACCCCTGCAAGGGCACAACCGATGGAATCCAGCACAATGCGCTTTGTTTCCTCCACCACATCGTCAGGTAAATCCGCAAACCTGACCCCGTTGGCAAATACAGCTAGCTCCGTTATGAGTGTTTTACTTTCTTCAATCTCACTAGCCTTTTTCACGCTTTTCTCCTCCGGATCCTTAAATGTCTTCCTTCTTCGCTGAAATTGAACCTGCCATCAAGACACCCGACATCACCAAAACAGGAGGAACCTTACCCCCTACTCAAAATGCCCTCCGAGTTGAAGGCGGAAACCTTACGTCCGACCTCGGCCCCCGAAGTACCGAACACCTTTTGCTTTAAATGCGCCAACTGTCTCGTCAATACCCGTCGCCTTCAGCATAGTGCCGACTACTGTGGTGGCCACTGAATTAACTCAAAAAGAACGCCACCGATTCTATCAGTATCGAGGTAAGCAACGCCACCCCCACCCAAGTACTGCACGCTTGATATAACGTTGAACCCCTTGGCAACCAGCTTAGCCACCTCTTTGCCAACATCATCGACAAGGAAACCCAGGTGGTTGATGCCCTCACCCCGTCTCTCGAGGAACTCCTTCTGGACAGATTCGCCGGACACAGGCTGAATCAGCTCTAACTGTACATGCCCCATCTGAGCCACCCTCGATATGTTTCTGACATCATCGGCAAGTTTGCCGTAAACGGTTCTTTCTACCCGCGTCACATGTAACGGTTGAAACGGTCCGATACCCAAAGATGAATAGAATTCAACGGCTCTGTCCAAATCCTTGACGACTACTCCGACCTGATCGATCGTTGAGAATGGCAATTTTTCTGTTGTATCTTTTTCCATATCATCTCCCCTGTTCATATTTTGGCGTAGTCAAATCACTTTTGCCTCTTATCGCAACACCCGGCGAGCGTGATAACCTGCGACAACGATTTGCTTTTCTACCTGCGTGATATTCCGGCTCGAGTATTGTCTTACATCAGCGCAACCACACACAGTACAAGAGATTTGGAGAATCCCTGTGGGGAAATACCGGGTTGTGCTAGGGCTGCAAAATCACTTCAGCCGCTAATCGCGCCGCGTTCCTACACACGACGTCTTCACATTTGGTATGATCGGATTTTCTGAACTCCTACACATGCTCGGGTTTTCTCAAATCGTACTATCTCCCACAAAGCCCCCGATGGACATCATGACACCTGAGACCGCCAAATTCCTTCTTGAATCTGTCAGTCAATTTCATAGCAGGTGTCATGGTCTCTTGGTAAGCGGGTGACGTCCTGGCATCATCCAATCCGCCCGAAGCGTAGACTAATCCTGTTGCCATAAATCCACCGAGCAGTCCTCCACAGACCTCACCGGTACGCCCAACACCGCCGCCGAGCGCAGTTGCCGCCTTCATGACAGCACTGCTTTCAAGGCCAAGCTGAGTCTGAAGCGCACACAGCACGGATCGGCCGCAGCCGCTGTGCACTCTCTCATTATCAAAGACAGTTTATGCAATGTCTGCAATACGCTCATCTTTTCGCCCCACACTCAGCTCTTTCAATCGTTCCACGGCAACTTCCTTTCTTCGAGACATCCACACCGCTGTCCAGATGATTCTACGTCCCCTAGAAATCTCAGTGGTTGTCTATGTGGTTCATACCACTCAATGTATCGCCTGTTGGCCGCCCTATTGATGTAGCTATAAAGCAACTGTTTCCATCAGCTCGGCGGCATTCTGTACTGTTTCCAACTCAAGCATGGTTTGCGCTACCATCCTCGCCTTGTCCAACGGGAGAAGCCTTGAAACATTCTCAGTGAACTTTTGCACGAGCTCCTCATCTGTGTTCCTGAGCTCCTCCATATACACGCCGCACGTCTTACCGTCACATTTCACGAAACCTCCACCCTTGGGATGCGCTGCTCGTTCCTTGAAGGTTTTCCCCTTCGCTATCACCTCGATTCGTTGCTGGTACGCCCCCGCATCTTTGCGCTTGGCAGTAGCAAAGTCCTTCTCATCAATAATCACTTCAAACTTCAGCTTCTCCATAAACTCCTGTACCCTTCGGTCTTGTCGGACATCCGGGTCGTGCCACCGGGCAGGGTTGATCTTGTGGGCTGCACAGGCAAGCAAATAACGCTCATTGAAACAGTAGTCGTCCGGCGTTGTCAGAGTGTTTTTGCTCTCAAAGCTAAACTGGGCAATAGGATGAGGCTGTGTCCTTATTCTTTCTAAGTCCTCTAGCCGCAGATCGTTTTCTTCGATGATCTGGATAAACTTATCCAGTACGCCAGCGTTTCAGAGCCCACAAGGGTACTGTTTATAGATGATCTCGTGGCAGCACCATGTTGTGCCCAATCCTTCGATCACCTTCTGGGCATTCCATTCTCCCTTATTCTTCCCCGTGAACCTCCAGAATCCGAAGTCACCTTCGAAAAGGTCTGTATCTCCGACGTAACCCATCTCGGCGAGCAGTGCCGCCGTCACTCCCGCCTGAGCTCCCCAGCCAGGAGGGCCATACTTGGTCATTCTGACAGGTGTAGTATCTACCCACTTTCTCATGGTATTGGGCGGACACATGTAGCCAGCTATTCCAATGGCATTGGCCACCTGCTCCTCATGGAGACTCAGAAGCTTTGCAGCGCCCGCAGCGGCCCCAAGCGAGGCGGAACTGTATCCATTTACTGCGGGCCACAGCATCGTTCCCTCCTCACGCCCTGGAGCATGCATACCGAGCACCGCTGATTTGACCCTCCCTGAAATCTCAAGGCCAAGAGCTGTCGCTGCCACCAAGTCCTTCCCCGAGGCACCAATCCGCTCTGCCAGAGCAAGTATTGCTGCGATCACGGTGGGAACATCGTGTCGTCCCAGGTTAGAAAGGGCATCAAAATCTAACGCATTCATCAATTCGCCATTCGTAAAAGCGGCATTAGCGCAGGACACCTTATCACCCGTCCCAATTATGCTGGATTCAGCGGGTCCACCGAGTTTTCGTGCCAGATCTGCCACAATCGTTCCGCGATCCGTCGAGTGTCCAGCAATGGCACAGCCAATGGAGTCTAACGTGAGACGCCCCATTTCATGGGTCACATACTCAGGAAGATCGCCGAACGCCGTCCTGTTTACGAAATTAGCAAGTGTTTCTGCAATCCCCTCCATCACTATCTCCTCCTTTGAAGTTCTTGCCTGATTTCACAATGCTATTATAGCCGAAACCCCTCACTGCGCCAGCCCATGTGAAGAAACTAAGGGACGGTGATCGGACACCTAAACAAAGGGAGGCACCAAGAAAACAACGCAGGGGCTCACAGTTCAGGAAACTTGGCAATGAACATTTCTGTGTCGCCCTTCCTGCTGTATGGCCCTCCTTTGACCTCGATAGAAGCGCCGGTAACCAAATCCGAGGCGTCAGATGCAAGATAGACTGCAGCAAAGGCAATATCCTCGGGCTGCCAGATCCTGCACAAAGGAATTCCCGAGCGCTCATCAGCCGAACCTCTGAAAACACCCTGTCCAGCTTCAATGGCACCGGGAGCAACACAGGTAACCCGAATATGATGTCGAGCTAGCTCAACAGAGAGAGTCTGGGTAAAGTCGATCACCCCGCCTTTGGCAGCACTTTGATCTATTTCAGCAATGGCGATATCGGCACGCACATGAGCAAAATGAGCCTGTTGCATTTAGCACAAAAGCTCAGAATCAAACCCATTGCCCAACCCCGCTGACCACAATCCTCGGCTCCTTAACAAATTGCGTCATCAACTCTTGAGGATTGTGACAGTCAAAGCTGCTGGGCTCCCTTCCACATACCCGCCGGTGTTTTGTGCCAATCCTATCTTAGGATAAGGAGTGGTTCTCCCCTTTACCTGCCGTGGCTCCGCCTCTCCACGCATCTGCCAAACCAGTTCAGAAATTTGAGCCAGCCCCGTGGCACCAATCGGATGACCTCGAGCAGCTAACCCACCACTAGGATTCACTGGAAGCCTGCCTCCAAGCGTGAAGTATTCCTCGTCCACCAGCCTGCCCACCTCTTCTGCCTGACAGAAACCAAGCTTTTGTATACGAAACATTTCGCCCGGCGCCATGGCATCATGCACTTCGGCTACCTCTACGTCATCCGGCCCTAAACCAGCCATTTCGTACGCGTCTCGCGCCACGTGTCTCTGACCGTCGTCCTCGCCAGTGACCTCGCCGCTGCGAAGACAACATGCCACTATGTCGATCGGCCGCTTGGTGCATCTCTTGCGTGCTATCCCTTTCCTACAAACTATAGCTGCGGCAGCTCCATCTGCCATTGTCGAACACATATAAAGGGTCAAGGGCCAGCTGATCACACGAGAGCTCAATATCTCCTCAACCGACATAGGTTTTCGGTATTGTGCATAGGGGTTTAAGGAACCATTGTACTTGTTCTTTGATGCTACCTTTGCAAAGTGTTCCTGTGTCCAACCATACTCCTCCATGTACTTCCGAAGCGTCATCGCGTAGCTGCCCGTGAACTGAAACCCTAGCCCCCCCATTAATTCAACGTCAGCGTTGGTTGACATTGCCTCAATCGACCGAGCAGTGTCGTCAAGGTAGAGCTTTTCTGCACCCACCGCAAGAACCACATCATAGAGACCAGCAGCAATGGCGAGCACAGCTTCGCGAAGCGCGATCGTACCGGACGCGCAAGCACCCTCCACGTTGACTATAGGAATTCCTTCAAATCCCGCATCCCGCAAAAACACCTGGCCCCGAATAGCCTCCTGTCCTGTTATCAAACCAGCAAGCACATTGGAAAAATAAGCCGCCTCGATTAGTTTAGCATCAATCCCAGCGTCGTGAATCGCATTCCAGACGGCCACCCTTGTAAGTTCCTTGAGCCCCTTATCCAAGAACTTCCCAAACCTGTGCATTCCCACCCCAATGATACAAGTCTCTCTTGCTAGCTTTTTCACGATATCTAACTCTCTTGTAGCGGCCGAAATTTCCAACCAACTAGGTTATTGCCCTGCCGGTCCTCCTTGATTTTCTCGACTAACAACTCCATTTTCTGGCCTATCTCCAGAGCATTGTCTTGTGCCTCACAGCCCGTTATGAGCGTAAAGACCAACGCACCCTCCATTGTTCTGACATACCCCATGATGTACGGAGGAGGAAAATCGGGCGGTCCCACTTGCATTACCGCAAAAGTCTCAAGGATGCCGTACGGACCGAGCTTGGTCTCACTCATAGTGTCATCGCGTCGGCACCTGATACAAACCAGTTTTTTGGGAAAGCACGTGTAGCCACAGACATTACATTTGCCGCCGATGAGGTACGGTTTCTCATCAGGCAACTGACCGACGTGAAATAGACCTTCTTTGATAGGCAAATCCGTCACACTTGTGCTCAGATTCTAAGACCTCGCGTCATCCTGCACACACAGCAACCCCTCTGTATCGACCTGAAGCCACGTATTCACTATCTTCTCGGTCAGTCTCTCTTTCGTCGGTCCTTTCCTGTCAAAGACTTTTCCGCGTTCTCGTGACATAGCCCCTCCGTATTGGAGTACGCAACAAGATAGCTATGTGATTAACGCAACCACTTCGCCAATATGGTGAACCTGTTCCAATTCGCTTAGCATAGTGATCAGTTGCTCAATCTTGTGCTCTGAGATCGGTTTCATGGATTGTTTCGCGCAATCTCTAAATTTGTTAGCAATTTCAATCTCACTCATAGGATTGTGCAGGTGTCCCTTGGCAAACTCCACTCTGGCTGAGAATTCCTTCCCATCCTTCATTTTTGTCGCTATTTTGATCGGCCCCACAACCGACCGACTGCCGGCAAATTCAGGGTCAACGACTACCCTCACTCTCTTCGCTAAATCCGCGATCTCAGGATTTCTAACCGCCTCCTCCTTGAAATCTTCGAGGCGCACCTCCCTCTTTGTCAGTGCCACAGCGACGACGTAAGGGATGCTAAACTTTGCATCAACCTCCGGATCCGTTCGAATGACAAAAGGGCGTCCGGCAGTATCGAGAACTCGTTCATTTGTGTAAATGGTGACTTCGCCAACATCCTCAGGCCTGATATCGTGTTTGGTCACAAGCTCTAAAGCCCCATCAATGGGGGCGTGAGCACATCGCACACAGGGGTAGGGCTTGGCCGCCAGATTCACCCCTTCAAATCTCGTTCCCAGTCCGTTCTTCAACATTTCCGCCCACTTATCTGGATCATATTTCTCACTCTGGTCATGATACAGGCGAAAAAAACCCCACTGACCCTGCATGATGTTTTGCGCTCCTGTTGTCCCTCGCTGCGCGAGGAGTGCCGATGTAACGCCAGCTTTGGCGGCAAATGCTGGCTGCAGGCGTTTCGTTGCGGCACCGTCCTCCCGACCCTGGCGATTCCCCGCTGCCTGACTGTAAGCTATACCCAGTGCGTGTACCATCTGAGCCCGGTCCAGTCCCAAGATCTTGCCAGCAGCGGCGGTGGCGCCGAAGATACCCACCGTGGTCGTAGTATGCCAGCCATGAAACAGGTGTGAGGCTAGGGCCAATCTGCAGGTCAAGTCCACACCGAGGGTAACCGCGGTAATAAACGCCTTCCCATTGCTGCCCACCTTCTCGGCAGTAGCCAAGGCTGCGGGAAGGGCAGTAACGTTGGCGTGCGTGGCAGTGCGATCGTCGGTGTCGTCATAATCAGGGCTATGGATGAAGAGACTATTGGCAAAAGCAGCTTCTGGGGCTGGGACCCGGAAGCCGTACACGAATATGGTACTCTCCTTTTTGCCTCCCCACTCCTCGACCATTCTTATTGTCTCGGCATTGCCAGGAGTACTAGAACCAGCAATGCCCACACCGATGCTGTCAATGATAAATTTCTTCGCGATCTCGACAGCCTCCTGCGGTAAGTCTTCATATCTGGTATCAACAACATTTTGGGCCAGATCAAAAATTACATCCATTGAGTCAAACCTCTCATCTCGCCCGCTACGGTACCAGTAGCTGTGACAGCGTTCTCACGTCAGACAGTTGCTCTAGATGGAGCACCGTATCCTGTAACTCGGCGACGCGTTGCTCGCTGAATACTTTGCCCACCAACATTGTGTATTTGCGCATGACTTCATCAGTGGACATGGGCTTCTTCGTGCTGCCTTTGGCAGTGTCAACCCGCTCGCTGAAGGTTGTGCCGTCCCTGGTGAGCACCTCAGCAACAATGGCATGGCGAAATTGGGGCCCGAGCTTGTCCAGTTCGGGATCAGGAATGACCTCGACCCTGCGACTATATTCGATTATTCTGGGATCCTGGACCTTCTGTTCGGTGAATTGATCGATAAAAATTTCACCTTCCAACGCTGTAACAGCCACCACATACTGCATGTTCATCTGGGCCGCCGTGACCCCCTCAGGTTTGTATTCCCAGCTTGTGTGGTGAAAGGTGGCAGTGGTGGAATGTATGGTTATCTTCTCAATCATATCGGCAGTGAGGTTATTGCTGCGCATAATGGACTTCACTGCTTCATGCGCAGTGTGAGTACTGCCGCCGGCAGCATAGGGCTTGAATCCTACGTTGCCGGTCTCGAAGTTTTCCCCGAGCCCCGCGGTGAGTAGACTCTTGTCACAGACATCGGCCATCACTGTGCAATATCCCCCGTAGTCCGCCTCCAGAATGTTCGTGATGCCGGTGAGGCCCTTCTGCGCCAGCAGTGCTCCATACACGCCGCTTTGAGCCGCTCTGCCAGCATGCATACGTTTGACCATCGCTGAGTACTGCGCCGCCATCAAACCGGCTGCCTGCGTGCCGGCAATACCCAAGTCGTGAGTCATTGCCTCCGCATCCAACCTGAGGATTCTACCTGCTGCAGCACCAGCACCAAAAGCACCATGAGTTCCTGTCGGGTGCAGACCCCGTTGCAGATGAGAGGTCCCCACACTCATCCCAACCCGGATGGCCACCTCATACCCGGAAACGACGGCTGTCAGGAATTCCTTTCCATTACAACCACCAACATGTTCCGCCACAGCCAAGGCCGGGGGTACCGCTATCCCACCGGGGTGGACAATAGAGGTCTTGTGCAGGTCATCAAGTTCGAACGAATGTACTGCGGTCCCGTTGGCCAGGGCTGCATTAGGAGCAGACGCCTTGAAGGTATGGCCCCAGACCGTGGATTCCTCTCTTCCACCTAAATCCTGAGCAAAATCTGCCACAATCCTTGACCACGGCAGCGTGGACCCGAAAAGCCCACACCCGAACGTGTCGAGCATACACAGCTTGATGTGGTCAGTAACGGACGAAGGTATCTTGTCATACGTCAGTTCGGCCGCAAATTGGGCCAATGCTCCAGTAGGTCCCTGTTCCATGTCACTATGCCTCCTTTGCTTTGTAGGATAACAACCACATGAGCCGTAGGATAAGACAACTACTTACCCGGGTTTCCCCAAGCGAGACCTCCCTATTTCGCCGCTTCCCCACTTCTGCCGCCCGCCAGTGTGCATCAAACAACAGACCCAGTTCAATTCGACGAAAACTCCTTCTTCCTCATTGCCCTCTCTATGGCTAGAGCAGTTATGTGGCTTCCTCGGCCGCAGTCCGTATCTGCATTAAGAAATCCCCTGCCTGGGTATCACACCTGTCACCAGCGACACCAGTTGTTGCAGCCTCCTGGCAGTAGCACCAGCCTGTGCAAATTGCCTCATGGTTTTCACTACTCTTGTATCACGATTAGGCTATCGATAACAGCAATCACCGGATTTTCTGAGCTGCTTGACCCGCTCTTTTCATATCACCCTGGTAACCGCCGGGATCTTATGTCAGTCCCCATCAAAAACTGCTTACTCGAACACAATGTACAACGATGCTCTATTTCTTTATGAATAGGCAATCAACAATCTTCGCGCCTTGTCCTTCCACGTAAAGGACCAGCGGGTTAACATCAATCTCAGAAACATCATCTTTCAGATCTACGGCAAGTTGCGAAATGGTACGTAATGCCTGCACGAGCGCTGCCATGTCCGACGGTTTGTCTCCACGGACACCTTCGAGCACTCGATAACCTCTCGTTTCTCGAATCATTTCCCAAGCATCTTTCTCTCGAAGGGGCGCACGGCGCAAAGAAAAATCTCGCAACGTTTCGACAAAAACGCCCCCAAGGCCGAACATAATCATCGGGCCAAACTGAGGATCCTGACTCACTCCAACGATTACTTCCCTGCCAGGTTGGACCATTTCCTGAACCAAAACTCCTCTGATCTGAGCTTCAGGGTTGTACTGGTTGACGTTACGCATAATTTCCTCGTAGGCCACGCTCAATTGCTCCGCGTTTTCTATGTCCAGTCTCAACGCTCCAGCTTCTGTCTTGTGGGTAATCTCTGGCGAAACGATTTTCAGGGCGACCGGATATCCTATATCTCGTGCAATCTCCTTGACCTCCTGCAGATCTTTCCCTAATCTCTCTCTGGTGACAGGGATGCCATAGCATGACAGGATTTCTTTTCCTTGGTCCTCGGTCAAATCGTTACGGGAAGATCCGAGAATTTTGTTAATCCGTCTCCTGTTCGCGGGCGAAATAGAAACTGCTTGCATCTCAGTGTCACCCAATGTCTTGTCGAATTGTGCGTACTGAACCACAGCTTGCAAAGCATTCACGCAATGCGCAGCTGAAGTAAAGAACGGTACTGGACTCCCTTCCAGCATCTCCATCCCGGGTGCCGATAGGCTCCCTG
>SMTZ1_10008548_pt1 | contig 10231 bp, 8 predicted proteins | sample DeeMarSWOR136_30_FD_25667 | JGI IMG/M metagenome (IMG submission 25667) | reverse complement strand
TGGTGAACTCCCCTTTTAAAATAGCCTCGTGAATCAGGCACTTTGGAATAACCTGTTTTGGCATAGGCGCGAAGAAGTCATACCCGCGAACTGCGCCCGATATGCTCGGTTCAACAATACCCCAGGGCCTGTGCGGCAGGCATCGACGCTTCAGAGCTCCCGAAGCAAAAAATGCTCCTTCCAGGACGGCGTGCATGTGAACCCCCGGTTTGCCGAGTCCTTGCATCGCCAGCAGTAGCACCTCAAGCCTGGCCGGTTCATGTGAGTACGACCCTCTGATGTAAGGGCCTCCGAGACCGTGCGCTGTCGATGTCGTCTTGGATGCCCATTCTTTCGCCAAGGCTTTTATAATGCGGGATGGAACCCCGGTTATCCCCGCCGCCCATTTGGGGGTCTTGGGAATGCCATCTTCCTTTCCGAGCACATATTCCTCGAATTTATCAAATCCGTGAGTGTGAGTCGCAACGTAGTCCTTGTCGTATGTCCCCTGTGTAATCCACAGATAAGCTATGGCCAGGTGCAGGGCGGCATCGGTATTGGGGAGAATCGGGATCCATTTATCGGCATGAACGGCTGCTCCATAGTTCAGGTCAGGGCAGATGTATATCTGTTTTATACCGAGTTCGGTGAACCAGTAGAACCACTGGCTTGCCATCTGTGCTGTTGCAAATCCCCAGGGTGTGGTTTCAGGGTCACATGCCCAGCAAAGTAAGAGTTCGGTATGTTTGGCGATGTCCGGTATAATATTGGTATTGTAAGGCCATTGCAGACCAACAGGTTCACAGCCCCACACATGTTTGGCCCCGAAGTACCACCCCTCCCAGCTATCAGGATTTCTTACCTGATACGTAAACCCTCCCATAAGCTCCAGGAGGCGGCAGCCGCAGCCATGAGTGGCGTGTACGGCTTTTGTCTCTCCGTGTCCATCTGCCTGTCCGAGTATTGCGTAAGGCCCGTATTCTTTATGTATCCTCCTTATCTCACTGGCAACTAATTCTGCAGCCTCGTCCCAGGAGATTCTAACGTAGCCGCTCTTGCCCCGGTTCTGCGGATTCCTTTCACCGTTGGGGTCCCAATCTACCCTCTTCAGCGGATACAAAATCCTGTTGGGCGAATAAACGCGCTTCTTGTAACCTATCCCGAAGGGTGCAATCAGTGATTTCATAGGTACGTTAAAAGTTTTACCACGCGCTTCGATCTTCCAGGCGTTAAACTCCTCGGGTTTATACTTCCAGTCGTAGCTAAAAGGCCTCGTCCTGACAATTCTGCCATCCTTGACATCGATAAATGCCAAGTGCGAATGTTTACTCCCCGATGACAAGTCGGTACTCTTAATAACGGTTTTTTCTGAACTATCTTTTGGCACTTTTCATTACCCCCTGATTTTTCCGCTGCTTTTATATATTACACGGACACATATTGCTTGTCCACTGCGAATCCGAATAGATCACAAAAAAATTCGGCAAGAAAATAGCTGTTTCCGTATGAAGGCTATGGGAATTTTTTACATACTGATGCGTGGAATATGGTCCCCAGTAAGGCACGAACATTTAGATTCAAAATCGTTCCTTTTTTTATACGCCATTCCACGTGTGTCACTCAACTGTGGATTATTAGTGTTATTGTAACCGGGTTGAATTAACGAGGTAAGAGCTCAATATTGACAGAAAATGAGACACAGTAAGTCATTGACATGTTTGTCATATTATGATAATATATGGTAAACGGTTACCGCATGCCATATCATTAATAAATGAAAGGCGTGTGCTGCTAATCGTGCTGACAAGGCTTCTATGGGTGCGGAGGTACCAAATAGGAGGTATTTAAAAAGAAGACCAGACTGCCGTCCAATTGAGACTATGAATTTATAGGAGGTGTATCATGTCATACAATTGGGGACCATACTACCTCGTACCTTCGAAGGCGATAATGGGCTATTTCGGAACCGTTCAACTCCGCGAACAGCTTGATGAAGACCTGCTCGGCAAAGAGCTCGAGGAACTAAACATTACCGGACCAGTGATAAAAATAAACAATCCTTGGTATTACCGCAAGAAGAATACCGATACATGGATTATGATCGGTGAGTCATCAGATAAACAGCGAAACTTCCCTGTGAGGTGGGACACTACTAACTTAGAGGATGGACAATACGAGGTTCTGGGACTGATGCACGTCTTTATAAGAAAGAATGGCGAGAAAATAGCCATAGCCCGTCAAAATATCGTTGAAGTAACTGTAGAGAATTAGACTGTAATAACCCTATATAAGGAAGGAACCTTGAGGATCAGTTAAAGGCAATGATACGTTCACTAATTATTACGCCAGCAATTGAAAAATCAACAGGAATGGCCGAGAGTCTCGCGCGGAATGACGTGGCTTGCTCAATTGCCTCTCGTAACAATGGAGTGAGGGAGGCGATAACCAGTCAGCGCCCCGATATACTCCTGGTGGAAGCAGACGAACAATGGCCTGAACATGAAATGCGAGAACTAATCCAGAGGCTGGAAAAAGAAAGACGCCTGCCGGTTATAGCGTTAGTGCCCAGAGAAATGCTTGGTATCATTGACGGCCAATTCAATGCGGATGATTTTATCACCAGTCCCTATGATGATAGAGAACTGGTGCTGAGGATAAAACGGCTCCTCCATAGAAACGTAAATGCAGATAGCAATGAGGTAATCAGGCGTAATGGTCTTGTGATAAATCTGGCTACATACGAGGTTGCGGTGGACGGACAGGTTATAGAGCTGACCTTTAAAGAGTATGAGATGCTCAAGCTACTGGCGAGCGAGCCGGGGCGCGTCTACACACGCCAAGCTCTGCTTGATAAAGTCTGGGGCTATGACTACTACGGGGGCGACAGGACTGTGGACGTCCACGTAAGAAGGCTCAGGAGTAAAATAGAGGACTCGAATCACACATTCATTGAAACGGTTAGAAATATCGGCTACCGCTTTAAGGCGAGGTGACAATTTGCCCCTTCTGAATGGGGCGTCTGTTTTTAGTTGTTAGAAAGGAGTATCAGGTATGTGCGGAATTGCCGGTTGTTCTGGAGGTGGGGATGTTGAAACTGTAAAACAAATGCTGGATGCTATGGAGCACCGCGGGCCTGATGACAGCGGTATTTATATTTTTAAAGGCATGATTTTGGGCCATACCAGGCTCTCAATCGTTGATGTGGCTGGTGGTCACCAGCCAATTCTGACCAATGGCGGCCAGACAGGCATTATATGTAACGGTGAAATTTATAACTTTCTTCACCTAAGGAACAAACTCGGATTAAAGTACGATTTTAAAACCGAATCTGACACCGAGGTCATACTTCACTTATATCAGGAAAAAGGCCCCGGATGCGTGGCCGATTTGGACGGCATGTTTGCCTTCGCAATTTTTGACCGTGACGACTTCATGCTGGCTCGTGACCCAATCGGTATCAAACCCCTCTATTATGGCTATGCCAACGGTCATATGTATTTTACTTCCGAGTTGGGAGCCATGACACTGGCCAAGGTGGATGATGTCTACGAATTTCCTGCCGGGCATTATTATACGCCCAGGACAGGCTTTGTTCAGTATTATCAGTTACCGGAGATTCAGGATAATCTTTTAGCAGACATTAGTGAGGCGAGCCGGTTAATCCGGCAGACATTTACTGAGTCTGTCAAGAAGAGACTGCTTTCAGACAAGGAAATCCATGTCGGCTCTTTCTGCAGCGGCGGCATTGACAGCAGCCTGGTTGCAGCTATTGCTGCCGAAGAAATTCCTCACCTGCATACCTTCGTCGTGGGCATGATAGATAAGGACGGAAACGAAAGCGACGACCTTAAGGCTTCACGAATCGCCGCCGCACATATCGGATCTACTCATCATGAACTCATCTTTACCGAGGAAGACTATTATGAGGCTTTACCGGTAGTTATAAAGAAACTTGAGAGTTATGACCCTTCTCTGGTACGCTGCGCCGTTCCCTGCTACTTCACCTGTAAGCTGGCGGCCGAGTACGTCACAGTGGTACTGACAGGGGAAGGAGCTGATGAAATTTTTGCCGGCTACCATTATATGAAACATTATCCGATAGATAAGCTCAATAGAGAGGCAAAGCGCTGCATCGGCAATCTCCATAATATCAACCTGCAACGTGCCGACCGTATGGGAATGCTCTTTAGCCTGGAGTTGAGGGTACCTTTCCTTGATGTGGCTATGGTGGACCTTGCCATGAAGATACCTCCTGAACTCAAGATTAAGCAATCTGAGAACAGCGGTGACATGATTGAGAAGTGGATTCTGCGTAAGGCATTTGAAGGCACAGGATATCTCCCTGACGACATACTCTGGCGCTACAAGGTGCAGTATACGCAGGGCGCAGGCTGTGAGAGCCTGGGTGAGAAACTCGCCGAGCAGGAAGTCAGTGAAGAAGAATATGAGCGCATTAAGGCAGAGAATCCGGATGCCGTGATTAACAGCCGCGAGTCGGCTTACTACTTCAAGATATTCAGAAAGTATCATCCGCAGGATTCGGTTCTTGGTTCCATCGGCATTTGGACGGGTTTTGACTTCGCCGAAGAAAGGGAGCATGTTCGTGGTACTGTCGATGGTGACCTTAAACATATAGATACGGTATAGAGCGGGATGTAATGAATGATTGAAGTAATCGTGGTCAGGCATTTCCTCCCCGAGAACACGGAAGACGCTGCTAGACTGCTGGGCGAGCTTAGGAGGCGTGAGGTTCAACAGGTCGGATGCGTAACGGGTGATATACTCTGGTCGGTGGATGACCCTTCACTTTGGGTCGATATTAGTACCTGGACATACAGTGACCAGTGGAAGAAATGGGAGTCTTCAGATGGTTACGCCGAGTTACGCGGCAAGATGCAGAATTTGCTGATTACCACTGAAGAAGTGATTACGTTGAAAGTCTTCAAGTGAAAAGCACCCTTTAGTAAGTTTGTAACATAAATTTAACCTGCCTGTAATTTGTTTGTAATATTCCCCCGCTAAACTGCAAGTAACAGGAACAATATTCGGGGGTTAAAACATGTCCGCTAATACCGGTGACACTGCCTGGATTCTTATCTCCTCAGCACTGGTGATGCTGATGACACCGGGCGTAGCTCTGTTCTATGGTGGTATGGCCCGGAGGAAAAACCTGCTTTCTACGATAATGATGAGCTTCGGTATCATGGGACTGGTGGGTATCATCTGGGCGCTCTGGGGATACAGCCTCAGCTTCGGCTCCGATAACGGCGGTTTAATTGGTGGATTGAACTTCGTCGGTTTTCTTAATGTGGGCATGGAGCCATCTGATACCTACGCAAGCTCGGTGCCGCATCTTGCTTTCATGGCGTTTCAGGGTATGTTCGCCATCATAACGGTAGCTCTGATTACGGGTGCCGTGGTCGAAAGAATCAAGTTCAGTGCTTTGTTAATCTTTTCAGCCCTATGGGTAACGGTTGTTTACAGCCCCGTTGCCCACTGGGTATGGGGTGCTGGCGGTTGGCTCAGTTCGCTGGGTGCTCTGGATTTCGCCGGAGGTGCCGTTGTTCACATCAATGCCGGCGTTTCGGCACTGGCTCTGGTTATGCTGCTGGGAAGGCGGAAAGGCTTCCCGGTGGCATTAATGGAAGCTAACAACATACCTATGGTGGCACTCGGTGCCGGTTTGCTCTGGTTCGGATGGTTCGGGTTCAATGCCGGCAGTTCGCTGGCGTCCGACGGATTGGCAGCCAATGCCTTTGTCGCCACCAACCTTTCCGCGGCCGCCGCAGGGTTCACCTGGATGGTAATCAGCTGGCTGCATCACCGTCCCAGCCTTTTAGGAACGGTTACCGGGGCTGTCGCCGGCCTTGTAGCCATTACACCGGCCGCCGGTTTCGTTGCCCCTCTGGCGGCGATTCCCATTGGTATCGTGGCTTCCGTGGTCTGCCATAACAGTATCGTATTTATGAAGAAAAAGCTTAAGTTTGACGATTCTCTAGACGTTTTCGCCGTGCACGGTATGGGTGGTATCTGGGGAGCTCTGGCTACCGGCATCTTCGCCAGTTCTGAAATCGGCGGGGCTCCCGGTCCAATAGAAGGAAACTGGGAACAGGTGGGCATTCAGGTCATCAGTATTGTGGTAGTTGCTGTCTTCGCCTTCATCGCTACCTGGATACTGGGCAAGTTCGTGGACATTACTGTCGGGCTCAGAGTCGGCCAGTCTGAGGAAACGGTCGGCTTGGACCTGTCTCAGCATGGCGAAAGAGCTTACGGAGGCCTGTTGCGATGAAGAAGATTGAGGCTATCATTCGGGAAGAAAGACTGGACGCTGTCAGGCGAGCCCTTGAGGATAACAGTTATTTCGGGATGACCGTCAGCGAGGTAAGCGGTCGGGGCAAACAGAAAGGTATTTCGCTGCAGTGGCGGGCAGGGGAGTACCGCGTGGAACTGCTGCCCAAGATTAAGGTTGAGCTTGTGATACTTGATGAAGATGTGCCCAAGGCAGTAGATGCCATCGCTCGGAATGCAAGGACGGGTGAGACAGGCGATGGCAAGATTTTTGTCCTGCCGGTGGAGAGCGTGGTACGTGTCAGAACCGGCGACAGGGATGAAAACGCCATTTAGTAAATTCTGATAACCGTAAAAATATATTTTTAGGAGGTAAAGATGAGCAGTAGAAGCAGAGAAGAGGCTAATGAATATATCCTGAAGACGGCAAAGGAGCATGATGTTAAGTTCCTCAGACTGTGGTTTACCGATATACTCGGTATCCTCAAGAATTTCGCCATAACCGTGGAAGAACTCGAAGGAGCACTTGAAGAAGGGATGGGCTTTGACGGTTCCTCTATCCAGGGGTTTGCCCGTATTGATGAAAGCGATATGGTAGCCCTGCCCGACCCTGAGACCTTCCGATTGTTGCCCTGGCGACCGCGTGAGCATCGTGCTGTTGCCAGAATGTTCTGTGACATTTTAAGGCCGGGCGGGGAGCCTTTTGAGGGCGACCCTAGATACATCCTGAGGAGAAATCTGAAAAGGGCTGCCGACATGGGTTATACCTTTTACGTTGGACCGGAACTGGAATATTTCTATTTCAAAGATTCCACGAGCACTGAACCGCTTGACCAGGGTGGGTACTTCGACCTGACGCCCCGCGACGCCGCCACCGATTTGCGTAAGGAGACGGTCCTCACTTTGGAGGATATGGGTATAGGCGTGGAGTACTCCCACCATGAGGTCGCCGGCAGCCAGCATGAGATTGATATGAGGTATACGGATGCCCTGACCATGGCCGATAATGTGATGACCTATCGCCTCGTGGTTAAAGAGATTGCCCTTAAATACGGGGTTTATGCTACCTTCATGCCCAAGCCCGTCTTCGGTATTAACGGCAGTGGTATGCACGTGCATCAGTCATTGTTCAGAGGTGAGAAAAATGCTTTCTTTGATACCAAAGACTCCTACCACCTATCTAAAGAAGCCAGGTGCTATATTGCCGGTCTTTTAAAACACGCCCCCGAGATTACCGCTGTCTGCAACCAGTGGGTCAACTCCTACAAGCGACTGGTGCCGGGCTATGAGGCACCGGTATACCTTTCCTGGGCACGGCGTAACCGTTCCGACCTTATCCGCGTCCCTGAGTACCGTCCCGGAAGGGAAAAAGCCACCAGGATAGAGTTTCGTTCACCTGACCCTGCCTGTAATCCGTATCTTGCTTTCAGTGTAATGCTGGCAGCCGGACTGGAAGGTATTGAGAAAGGGTATGAGGTCCCTGAGCCCATCGAAGAAAATGTATATGAAATGACCGAAGAAGAAAGAGATAAGCGGGGTATAGACACCTTGCCTGCCAGCCTTCTGGAAGCCATACAGATAACCGAAAAAAGCGAACTGGTGCGTAAGGCACTCGGCGACCATGTTTTTGACGCATTTATCCAGAATAAGAAAATAGAGTGGGATCAGTATCGTACTCAGGTAACTGAATACGAGCTTCAGAAATATCTGGCGATACTTTAATGTGAAGGCAGGTAGCTGTTATGTCCAAATGGATTGATACGCGTCGGCTCCGCATTGGAATGTCGCAACTAAATATGACCGTGGGGGATTTTGCCAGTAACCGGAGGAAAATCCTAAAAGCTATTGACGAAGCCAGGGTTTTGGGAGTAGACCTGCTGACCTTCCCCGAACTTGCCATCTGCGGCTATCCAGCCGAAGACCTCCTCTTTAAGCCGAAGTTTATTGCCGAGAACCTGAGGTCTCTCAACAAAGTGGTCGAGGCTTCATCAGGAATCAGCGTTGTGGTCGGATTCGTTGACGCCCGGGAGGATATTTATAATGCCGCCGCTGTTATCCATGATGGTAAGCTGGTCGCTGTGTATCACAAGATATTCCTGCCCAATTACGGTGTCTTTGATGAGAACCGCTATTTCCGGGCTGGAAGCGAGTGCCCGGTTTATGTCATCGCCGGTGTCAGTGTCGGTATCAACATATGCGAGGATATCTGGTACGAGTCCGGACCTACTACCACACAGGCTTACTCCGGGGCTGAAGTCATCGTCAATATCAGTGCCTCGCCCTATCACTTCGGAAAGGGAAACTACCGGGAGAGGATGATGGCGACACGCGCCGCCGACAACGTGGCGATTATTGCCTTCAACAACCTGGTGGGCGGGCAGGACGAACTTGTTTTCGACGGTAATAGCCTGATGATGGACGAAAAGGGGCAACTTATTGCTATGGGTAAACAGTTCGAAGAAGACTTTATAGTCACGGACGTGGACATCGAATCTGTTTTCCGGGCGCGACTGCATGACTCTCGCTGGAGGAAGGAGCGGTTGTTCCGTGAGGAGCAGGGGTGGCACCGTACTGAAAGCGTGGTAATATCCGAAACACCATTCAATATAGAGAAGCCACCATTACACACACGGCATAATGAAGTGCGGGACCTGCCCGCCGAGGTCTACGATGCATTAGTACTTGGCACCCGTGACTATGTACACAAGAACAGCCTTAAAAAGGTGCTGATAGGACTTTCTGGAGGACTGGACTCGAGTTTGGTAGCCACAATTGCGGTTGATGCACTGGGCAAGTCAAATGTCGTCGGGGTTGCCATGCCTTCGAGGTACTCTTCCCCCGGCAGCCTATCGGATGCCGAGCTCCTAGCCAGAAACCTGGGTATCAAACTCCTGACCATACCCATCGAGCAGGCATTTAAAGCATATCTGGATGTGCTGGCGGAGGCTTTCAAAGGTACGAAGCCAAATGTGGCCGAAGAGAATATTCAAGCCCGCATCAGAGGCAATATACTGATGGCGCTATCGAATAAGTTCGGCTGGCTGGTGCTGACAACCGGTAATAAAAGCGAAATGGCTACGGGTTATACCACTTTATACGGAGACATGGCCGGCGGTTTTGCCGTGATAAAAGACGTACCCAAGACAATGGCCTATAGACTGGCAAAATACCGCAATTCACTGGCCGGCTCGGAGCTCATTCCGTCAACCGTTATCGATAAACCTCCGTCGGCTGAATTAAAGCCCGCACAAAAGGATACCGACAGTTTGCCTCCTTATGAGTTGCTTGATCCCATATTAACCGCATATGTCGAAGAAGACAAAAGTGTTGAGCAGATTATTGCTATGGGAATCAACGAACAGGTGGTCAGGCAGGCGGCCAGATTGGTAGACAGCAGCGAGTATAAGCGACGGCAGGCACCGCCAGGGATCAAAATAACCCCCCGGGCTTTTGGTAGGGACAGGAGGTTACCCATTACCAACAGGTTCAAGGGTGATTGAATATTAGGCTGACTACCTCCATGATTTTTCTTTTTCAGAAGGCATGTTATAATGGCCTCAAGACCATGCCAGGGAGTTATAGAAGTTAATAATGGAAGTTGTCGGCTCGGACGCAGAAGGTAAGTTAATAGCCATCCTCAAGGTCCTCAGTGAATCCTCGGAGCCTCTTGGGTCGATCACCATTGCTCGCTTGCTGGAGCGTGAGGGGATTTTCCTGAGTGAAAGGGGAGTAAGATATCACCTGAGGATAGCCGACGAACGCGGTTATACCCGCCCAGGTGGCCGTGACGGCAGGATGATTACACCTGAAGGGCGGCAGGAGGTTAAAGAAGCACTGGCGCCGGCACAGCTGGGATTCGTCCGCGAAAAGCTGGAGATGCTAGATTACCAAACTACTTTCGACCCCGAAAAGCGTGCCGGTCAATTACCCATAAATACATCACTCATTGACAAGGACAAATTTA
>SMTZ1_10025626_pt1 | contig 10233 bp, 13 predicted proteins | sample DeeMarSWOR136_30_FD_25667 | JGI IMG/M metagenome (IMG submission 25667) | reverse complement strand
CTGGAGCGGCTCCGGGACACCGGTGAGCTGTATTTCACCCAGCCGATCGACGATGAGGTCATTGATTTTGTCCGGAGCCATCCGGAGATAAGCCGGGGTGTGCGGGAGGGCAATACCATCTATGAAATCAAGATTCCTTACATGACTAAAGAATGGCTGGCCGAACCGGATGAGGAAAAGAAACGCTACTACTACTGTCACTGCCCCTGGGCCCGAGAATCGCTCCGGCCGGGACACCAACCGGTACCAGCCGCTTTCTGCAATTGCAGCGCCGGGTTTACCAAGAGGGTCTGGGAGGTCGCGCTGGATCGGCCGCTGACGGCGGACGTGGTCGAGTCGGTCCTCAAGGGCGACCGATGGTGCCGGATCGCCGTTCATTTGCCGGAGAACATCCCAGATTGAGGCAACCATGCCTGACTTGTCCAATCTTCTCGTGTTCATGGTCGCCGGACTGGCGCTCAATCTGACCCCCGGTCCGGACATGCTCTACTGCGCTACGCGTGCGGCCAGCCAGGGTCGGGCGGCGGGTGTGCTTTCCGCGCTTGGTGGTGGCCTGGGTGGTCTGGTCCATACGTGCGCGGCCGCGCTGGGCCTGTCGGCCCTCCTGACCTACTCGGCGACCGCGTTTATGATCGTCAAGTTCGCCGGAGCCGCGTACCTGGTCTGGCTGGGGATCCAGATGATCCGTTCAAGAGGCATGGCGGCCGCCCCGGCAAGGATGAAGAAAGCCTCGAACCGCAGGGTTTTCAGTCAGGGAACGATTACAACCGTCCTCAATCCCAAGGTGGCGGTTTTCTTCCTGTCGTTTCTGCCGCAATTCGTCGACCCCTCACGCGGGTCGGCCGCTCTGCAGTTTCTGCTGCTGGGTGCGATCTTCACCACCGGTGGGACTATGGTCAATACGATGGTCGGCCTGATGTTCGGCTATGTCGGCAACTGGTTGGAGCGGCGCCCCCTTTTCTGGCGCGTCCAGCGCTACGCGAGCGCATCGATCCTGGTCGGCCTGGGCCTCTCGCTGGCCTTGCCCGACCGGCGATAGTTGCATACCCTTACGGCGGCAAGTGAACCTTTTTAAGAGAACCAAACGAACCGCCGTCTACCTGCTGATTAAACTGGTAGCGTGCCTGGTGAATGTCGTTCCCCGGCGTCTGGCGATCTTTGTCGGCGGCTGGCTGGGCCTGACGGCGTGGAGACTCTCGCGCCGCGACCAGCACAAGACTGTCAGGCATCTTACGCTTGTGTACGGGGATCAATTGACTCACCGCGAGAAACTCACAATCGGCCGCAGCTTCTTCGTTAACAGCGGTAAAAATGTGGTCGACGTCCTCCGATTCAAGCAGCACTTCGCTTCGGAGATCAAGCCGCTGGTCGAGACCGACGGCATGGAGCATTTCGTGGCGGCGTGGAACCGGGGCAAAGGCGTTATAGGCGTCACCGGTCATATCGGGAATTTCGAGGTCCTGGCGGCATTCATCCAGAGCGAGGGTTACGATTCAGCCGTGATCGGGCGCGAACTCTACGACCCGCGACTGGATCGCCTGTTGATCGAGAATCGCGAAGCGGTTGGATTGACCAATATCGCCACGACCGATTCGCCCAAGCGGGTGATCGGCTGGCTCAGGCAGGGCAACGCGCTGGGCGTCCTGATCGACACCGATTCGCACCGGGTGCGCGGGCAGTTTGTTCCCGTGTTTGGCCGCTGGTCGTACACCCCAATCGGTCAGAGTACTCTTGGGCTCAAGACCGGGGCGGCGTTTGTGCCGATGGCCTGCCTTCGAACGCTTGACAACCGGTACAAGCTTGTTATCAAGCCGGCTGTCGAGATCGAGCCGAGCGGCGATTTCGATACTGATGTGTACAACGTCACCCTCCGATGCACCCGGGTGCTGGAGGAGATCATTCGGGCTAACCCGGATCAGTGGCCGTGGCAGCACAATCGCTGGCGCACCCGGCGACCGCCCCCCTCTTGACATCGGACTGATTTGTTCGATCTTATCTGCCGACGTACGTATAAAGACCGCAGGATCTCTATAATGGCCCGATTGATAGTTACAGCCCTGATCTCGCTGGCCGTGCTGGCCGCCGGTTGCAGCCAGAAGACGGTCTCGGAAGCGGACCGCGCGTCGGCCGATTCCACCCTGCGGCCCGATTACGAGACCCATGGCGCGACCAACCTCAGGTTACGGCCGAGATTCGAGCCGACCTGATTCGCCGGTTCGAAGCCATCGACTCCACCATGGGGTATGTTCTGGACATCGATTTTTTTGACACGCTCGGTCAGGTTAAGTCCAACCTGGTCGCCGACTCCGGGGTTATCCGTGAGAAGAACGACCAGCTCGAGGTGTTCGGGAAAGTCGTGGTCCTCACACGCGACTCCGCCCGCCTTGATACCGACTTCCTTCGCTGGAATCCGGAGCGCCGCAAAATCGAATCCGAGGCTTTCGTCAAATTCACCCGTGGGAGTGATATTATGACCGGCTGGGGGATGGAGGCTGATCCTGATCTCGGTCGCCTCAAGATTTTGAGCCAGGTCTCCGGCTCGGTGACGAAAGAAGAGATCATCCCCGAAGAAGAATAACTCCGCAACAACACGGAGCCGATGGGGGTCGAATAAGGTGCCGGGCGCTCCGGTATTATCTCTGCACCGGGGCACGAACCCGGACAGGGCAGGAACTGGTACGATGGAACAGATTCAGGTACAGATCAAATACCGCAACATGTGGAGCCAGGTCGGGCTGATGATCGCCACGCTCGGTTTCTACGCCGTCTACTGGTTCTACCAGACGGCGCTGGAGCTGGCAGAACTGGCCGGCGACCGTCGCGCTGAACCGGCTCTATGGACCATTCTCCTGTTTATTCCGTTCGCCGGGCTCTATTCGTACTACAAATACGGCGAGCTATACGAAAAGACCGGGCGCGACCACCCCGATCGCTGGATTCTCTGGCTCCTGTGGATAGTTTTCTCCCCGGCGGTCTGGGTGATCGTCCAATCCGATCTCAACAGCCGGGCGACTTACACGGGTCCATAGCCGGCCGAGTAACCTGCTCGGAGACGGTGGATTAGAAAATTCCTGTTTTATCGTCCAATTTTTCTCTTGATAAACAACGGGTTTCTTCGTGTCATTAAGCTCCGGTATCCGGAACCTACCCCACCTTAGCATTTAGAGGTTTTCGGTCGCCAGCATTCGAGAGAATGGACCTAAATGGCAGGACTGTCTATGACCAATCGTTTTGCCGAGATGGATTGTTTCGTGCTCGCCCGGTGTGAGCGCAATGCCGATCGGGATTTTGAACCGGTCGGTGAAGTGACCCGGCTCGAACAGGTCTACCGCCGTTACGCCGCCGTGTTCGAGAACGTGTTCCTCGTGCTCAAGAAAGACCAGGCGATCGAGCGGTATCTCAACTACCCGCATGTCTTAGACGATAACTCGGGACGCGCTCCTGTGATCGGACTGCGGACGGCGCTCGAGGAGGCCCGGTCGGAGGCGGTTTTTATCGGCAACAGCGGGATCACTGACTTCCCGCTCCACGTGGTGGTCGATCTGGTGAAGAACTACAACGGCGAACTGTTCCTCGGGTATTGCGATGCCTCCCGCCCGGATCGGCACCAGCCGTGGTTTGGCGTGTTCAGCAAGAGGCTGATTCAGCGGCTGACCGACACCGGCGTTAAGTCGCTCAGTCTATCTGAACTGCTGAGCCGGGTCGGCCGGATTTTGCCGTTGCCGCCGGATATTCCGGCCGAGTGTCTGGGACTGGCCTGAGCTTTTCAGCGGGCGGATCCACGCGACCTGTTGTTTTCGGCCGGTCGGGTCTTATATTCTCTGTGATCGAGGGGATGTGATGAGAAAGCTTGCGGACTTTTTTGAATTCTCCACCGGCCAGTTGCGTTTCCTTACGGTTCTCTCCGGCAGCGCCCTGGTCATGGCCATCTTTCTGCTGATTCGCAGCCTGGTGATCCCCGCGCCTGACGCCGTTTCGCTTCCGGTTTTCCTGGGCGATGAAGACCGTCAGTATGCCGGCACCTTCATCCTTGACCCCAACTCTGCCCCGGTCGATTCCCTCGAATTGCTGCCGGGCATCGGACGTGTCCTGGCCGACCGGATCGTGGAATATCGTCAACACCATCGCTTTGAGCGACCGGTTGACCTGACCGAGGTGAGAGGAATCGGTCCGAAGATGTTCGAGGAACTGCGGCCCTACATTCGAATCAACCAGCGATGAGCGACCGGCGCATAGGTGTAGATCTGCGAGGGACCGATTTTCTCGTCGTCGCAGCCCGAACCGAGTCAGGCCGCACCGTAGTCGAGAGCCTCAACCGGTCGACTGCTCCCCCCGGAAACGATCTGGAGTTGGCCGGCCACACAGGAGTTACTCTGGCGGTGCCCGACAGCCGCGTGCTGGCAAAAACCATCCGCCTTCAGATCGACGACCCGACCTCCGAGCAGGACCGCCTCCGCTTCGAACTGGCCCAGTCACTGCTGGAGGGGGAAGACAGCTTTCACTTCGACTTTGTAGCGACGGGTCGAGCCGGGTACCACCTCGGATTGGCTTTCCGGCGAGAGCACCTGGCCGAGATCGCCCATAATCACGGTTTCGGAACGGCCTTTCGCGAGGGCCGGCTGTCATTCCAGTCCCGGGCGGTGGCGCTGGGGCGCGGGTATCTGACGTTTGGTATCGGTGGTGACGGCGATCTGGTTACTCTGGTGGACCTGGATGATGACTCGGCCTCGATCTGTTTTGTCTATAAACGTCACATCGTGGGGGTCGCGTCGCTCGCACTGGCCGGGCACGATCTTGCCGCCGAGAACGGACGCCAGAGGTTCGCAATCGATCTCAAGACGGTTCTGAACTACCGGCAGGCGACCCTGCTCAACACCGGGATATCAGTGCCTCCGGCCGGGCTGATTCTGTGCGGCGATTTGGTCGATGATGCACTTCAGCGGACGCTGCATGCGTACTTCCCGGCGGGGGTCACGCGACCGCGTTTGCACGAGGGCTTCTTCAGTGCGGTCGATAACACCGCTCGGGAAGCGTTGCCGCTCTATCTCACAGCGCTCGGCCTGACCGTCAATTAGCTTGCGAGAACCACTGCCAGGTTCTATGTTAGTCGACCGTCGGCAGTCGACGGTTTGAACATAGGTGTGCCAATGACCAGTGATGGAATCATTCGTCGGGCCCTCTATCCCGGCACGTTCGACCCCCTGACCAACGGTCACATCTCGCTGATTGAGCGGGCCTGCCTGATTTTCGACGAGCTGATCGTGGCGGTGGCCACAAACGCCGGGAAGGATCCGCTCTTCACCGCCGCCGAGCGAACCGATCTGATGCGCGAATCGGTCGCGGAAATGTCCGAGAAAGACCGAATCACCGTGTTGTCTTTCGACGGCCTTCTGGCCGATCTGGTGAAGCAGCAGCAAGCCGCCGCTATCATCCGGGGTCTCCGTGCCATATCCGACTTCGAGTACGAGTTCCAGATGGCCCTGATGAACAGAAAGCTGGCCCGCGAGGCCGAGACGGTTTTCCTGATGCCGGCCCTGTCGTGGGTCTACCTCTCGTCGTCCATTGTGAAAGACGTCGCCTCCAATGGCGGTGACGTTACCGGGCTGGTGCCCCCGTCGGTGGCCCGGGCACTGGAAGAGAAATTCGCCGGTCGCTGAACCGGGTGTGATGGAGTCGAAAGCTGAGCGATGTTATCTTTGATGATCCGGTGTTGGCCTGGACATGAGTGACGAAAAGAAACAGACCCAACCCGGCGATGAGATACAGATTCCGCTGGCGGAACTGGTCCGTACCCGTAGGGCCAAAGTCCGGGAACTAACCCGGGCCGGTATCAATCCCTATCCCTACCGGTACGAAGGAGTCCGGTATATCGGCGATATCCTGTCCGATTTCGACCGGCTCGCCGCCGACGCTACGGTAGTGCGGATCGCCGGACGCATCATGCTGAACCGGAAGATGGGAAAGGTCTTCTTCGCCGACCTGCACGACAGTACCGAGCGTCTGCAGATCTATGTGCGCCGCGATGACGTCGGCGAGGACGCCTTCAAACTGTTCGACGCTCTCGATCTGGGTGATATCATTGGTTGTGAAGGTACTCTGTTTGTAACCAAAACCGGCGAGCGCACTCTCCGGGTGGCGTCGCTCGTGCTGTTGACCAAAGCCCTCCACCCCCTGCCCGATAAGCACTCCGGGCTGACCGATAAGGAGACGCGTTACCGGCGGCGCTACGCCGACCTGATCGTCAACCCTGAGGTACGCGAGGTTTTCCGCAAGCGGTCGCGGATCATCCAGAGCGTGCGCGAGTTTCTGAACCGGGAGGGGTTTCTCGAAGTTGAGACCCCGATCCTTCAGCCGCTTTACGGCGGCGCCAGCGCCCGGCCGTTCAAGACCCATCACTTTCGGCTCGACCTGCCGATGTATCTCCGCATCGCCGACGAGCTCTATCTCAAGCGGCTGATTGTCGGCGGCTATGACAAGGTGTGGGAGTTCTGCAAGGACTTCCGCAACGAAGGCCTGGACCGGTTGCATAACACCGAGTTCTCGATGGTCGAACTGTACTGGGCCTATGCTGACTACCGCGACATGGCGGAGCTGTTCGAGCGCCTGCTGCGGTTCACGGTCTTTGAACTCAACGGTTCTTATAAGATCACTTTTGAGGGAAATGAGATAGATTTCCAGCCGAAATTCCGCTGGGTCACCATGATCGACTCGATCAAAGACCAGACCGGGGTGGACTTCACCGATCTTGACTACGAGCGGGCGAAGGCCGAGGCGAAGAAGCTCGGTGTCGAAGGTGACGAACTGATCAATCGCGGCAAAGTGATCGCGGCCGTCTGGGACGCTAAAGTCGAACCGACTTTGATCCAGCCCACCTTCGTGGCCGATTTCCCGGCCGAGATTTCACCCTTAGCCAAGAAGCACCGCGAGGACGAACGCCTGACCGAACGCTTTGAGCTTTTCGTCGGTGCGCAGGAGATGGGAAATGCCTTCTCCGAGTTAAACGACCCGATGGACCAGCTCCAGCGTTTCCTCCAGCAGGGCAAGGCGCTGGAAGCGGGCGACGAGGAAGCCCAGCCGCTCGACGACGATTTTGTCACCGCGCTGGCGTACGGCATGCCGCCGACCGCCGGGCTCGGTTTCGGCATCGATCGGCTCATCATGCTGCTGACCGACCAGCACTCGATTCGGGACGTCATTTTCTTCCCGCAGATGAAGGACATGAAAGAGGGCTCGGTGCCGGTGTCACACATCCTGGCGCAGATATTGGAAGAAGAACAATCATCCGATTGAATCATCGGAGCTGTTCGGAATGCGCAGTGGTCAGATTACAGTTGCGGCGGTTGTAACAGCATTGCTCATGCTGTTGCTGAGCGCCTGCACCTACAGCTCCTTGTACTTTGTGCGGATCGACACTGAAGAAACGCGCCTGGACGGGTTTCGCCTGAAACCCAGACTGTTTGCCTTCAAAGAGCAAAAAGGGGCCCAGCAGGGACTGAAGAAGAATCGCTATTCGGTGACGGTGCGGGTGGAGGACGCCGCCTCAAAGATCGATGACGACGACTGGCAGATGGAGCCATCCGTCGTGGACAGTCTGGCGGATCGTTTTCTGGGCCGAGTCACCGGCGTATTTGTTGCCGACTCGCTGGTGCTCCATCAGATACCGGCCGAGTCCGGTCGCATTCTGCTGATACCTGACCGCGTAAATTACGCCCCCCGGCGTGAAGATTACCTCACGCTTAAATTCGGTGAGACCGATATTCCCCGACCCACCGATACTCTCGTCTGGCTGATGGAGCGCGTCGAGGAGGAGGAGCAGGGGCTGACCGTCTTCAGAGACAACGTCGAGGGTTACCGCTGATCACGACTAATCCGCGAGGACAGGAAAAAGTGACCGCATCTCGAAAAGCAAGTCCGACCTCGTTGACCCTGAGAGGAGTCAGGTCGATTGCGGTGGTGGGCGTATCCGGCCGCAGGACCAAGTTCGGCGGTTCGGCCTTTCGCGAGTTGAAGAAGCGCGGCTACGAGGTCTTTGCGGTTCATCCCTCCATGGATATGTTTGAGGGTGTGAAGTGCTATCGCTCCCTGGCCGATCTGCCGGTTCTACCCGATTGTGCTCTGGTGACGATCAAGCCGCGAGCCGCTTCACCGGTGGTCGGGCAGGCGGTCGGCAGAGGGATCCGTACTATCTGGTTCCAGCAGGGGGCGGACTTCTCAGAAGCGGCTGCTCAGGCCGAGCGGGCCGGCCTGAAGGTGGTCAAAGGTCGTTGCATTCTGATGTATGCCGAACCGGTGGGGGGCCTGCACCGGTTTCACCGGTTTCTGAGCAAACTGTTTGGAAAATACTGAACCCGGCGGTGCGCTTTGACGTCTTTCTCTGTACTGGCGGCACCCTATTAGCGAGAGAGGTTGGCTGTGTCCGAGATCAGAGTCCTTCAGGAAAGCGAATACCTTGAGTCAATGCGGATCGTGGCCGAGGCCTACCCCTCGATGGGTGTCGCCAGCCCGGACGAGCTCCGAAAATGGGAGCAGCGCTTCAAGATCAGCAGGCGCGACCCCGACTGGACCCCGTATGGCGTTTTCCGTGACGGCAAGATGGTCGGGGTATATCGCGACTTCGACTTCACCATGAATGTGCGCGGAAATCTCCTGTCGGCCGGCGGCCTCGGTATGGTGGCGGTTGATCTCACCCACAAGAAGGAGCATGTCGCCCTGGAGATCGTCGAAGCCTTCCTGAGCCACTACAACAAACGGGGCGGTGCCATGACCTGCCTCTGGCCGTTTCGGGTCGATTTCTATCACAGGATGGGTTTCGGTCTCGGCTACCGCCGCTACCAGTACCGGGTGCACCCGGCCAGCCTGCCGCGCCGGCGCGAGAAAGACCATATCAGGTATCTCACCGAAGCCGATATCCCTGCCATCGTCGAGTGCTACAACCGGTGCTTTGAGACACAGAGCGGGATGATCCGGCACAACGAAGGACGCTACCAGAACCGGTTTCAGTATGCGGAAAAGCAGCGTTATGTCGGTTATGGAGTCGACGGTCGGCTGGATGGCTACCTCATCTATAGCTTCAAGAGTACCGATCGGCCGAGCAGCTTCATGGACACCGATCTGGTCGTTACCGAGTTCTTCTATCACACCCCGCGGGCGCTCTCCGAGCTTCTCGCGTTTCTTCATTCCCAGCTCGACCAGGTGTCGCGAATCCTGCTGGAAACCTCGGAGGGCGAGTTTTACTTCCTGCTGTCCGATCCGACTATCGCCTCCGGCACCCAGATGGCCCCGACCTATCACGAAAGCCACATGGCCGGGGTCGGTATAATGTACCGGGTCATGGATCTCGGACGGTTGTTTGACAGGCTGGAGAAGCCGTGTTTTGGCGACGATCAGCTAAGCGTCAGGATTGACCTCACGGACACCTTTTTGCCTCAAAACAACGGCCCTCGGGTGGTGCAATTCAAGGGCGGACGGGGTACGGTGGCGGATACCGACAAAGCTGACGTTGAAATCACGCTCGACGTGGCCGAGTTTTCGTCCCTGATCATGGCTGCGGTCGGCTTCGAGAGACTCCATACCTACGGTCTGGCCCAGGTATCGGATCCGGCTTTCGTTGACCGCCTTGATCGTCTGTTTGCGTACCGCCAGAAACCGGTCTGTGTTACCGGGTTTTAGGCCTAATTGTCTTCCGAAAGTGGTTGCCAGGCTTGGGGGTGGCCCATAATATCCCCGTGAGGATAATGGCCTGCCCGTTTGCAGAGACGCTTCGATATGTCGTTTGAGACCTTCATAGCCCGTCGTTATTTCGGCTCCGGCCGGTTCTTTGTCTCGGTGTCCACCTGGATAACGATTGTCGGGGTGACGCTCGGCGTCGCCACCGTATGCTTCGTTTCGTCAATGCACAACGGCTTCGAGTCCGAGATCCGCGAGCGTCTGTTGGGGACTTCGTCGCACATCGCCGTATTTCCGTATCGCGGCGGGTTCATCCCGGATTATCGCGAACTGGTGGGCCAGCTTGAACAGACCGAGCACGTCGCGGCGGCCTCGCCGTTCATCTTCTACAAGGCGGCGATCTCCTCGGCGTCGGCCGGTGACGGTATCGTCGTGCGAGGGGTAGACCTGGAGATGGAACGCCACACCGCCAACATCGAGCGCGACATCAGAGCCGGAGACTACAGCTTTCAAAGCAGCGTGCTTGACAACGACACGGTGCCGGGTATTCTGATCGGTGATGGCCTG
>SMTZ1_10018072_pt1 | contig 10233 bp, 10 predicted proteins | sample DeeMarSWOR136_30_FD_25667 | JGI IMG/M metagenome (IMG submission 25667) | reverse complement strand
CCACTGAGGGAACAGTGTAGCCGCCGAATTTATCTTCCAGCATGAAGGTCACGATATCGGAAGCCGACTTGGCTGCGCCGTTATCCACGAGACCGTGAGATTCCATGGCTTTGTAAATGGCGTTGGTAATTTTGTCTTGAACAAAATCAGAGATAGTACCGTCCCTTTTCTTGATTCTTGAAATGACTCTAGGCATTGAGTGCCTCCTTTCCCTGTTAACAGTCGACGATTAAATTATTCTATTTATCCCCTCACCCAATGGAGTAAAGCTTGAGCAGGAGTTTTTCTTTCCAAGCAAAAAAAGAAACAAGCGAGAAGTAACCATATGTTGTATGTATTTATGAATTATGACACAAAATATTGTATCAGCGGTGCTAAACTTATAACGAATCACTCCGTTTGTCAAGAGTTTTTTTATTTTTTTTATCAATCCCTCCTCCAGCCCCACACACATACTTCTTCTTTCCCCAGGCCTCACATACACATAAGGTAGCCAGACTTGTGCCGAATATGCTAACCTTAGACTCGAGGTTAAAATGAAAGTACTCGAAGTCAGGACTCCATCCAAGGAAACATTAGTGGATATAACGGGCAGAGTCATGGAGGAAGTTTCTTCTTCAGGTATCCAGAACGGAATATGCTCTGTCTATGTCCCTCACACAACAGCCGGAGTGACTATCAATGAGAACGCTGATCCCTCTGTCAAGGAAGATATCCTCATGACATTCCGGAAAATCGTCCCTGATTCCCTCCCCTACAGCCACTCTGAAGGAAACTCTCCGGCTCATGTGAAAGCAAGCCTAATCGGCTCCTCGGTCAACATTCTCATCGATAAGGGACGACTGTCACTCGGAACGTGGCAGGGAATATTCTTCTGTGAATTCGATGGGCCGAGAAACCGAAGAGCCTTTATAAAAATCTTTTCCTTTTAAAAATAAAAAGGGTCAGGCCTCGACATCAGACATTTTTTTCACGCATTCCTCAGTTGCATTTCTTGAAAATCAAATCACGATTTTCTTAAAGGCAGAATATCTAATGTCGAGGCCTGACCCCACCTATCTTCGAGGCCTGACTCCGCCTATCTCCCTGCAGAGTCTCCTCTATCGATCCTTGCTTCCAGAACAGGGATAACCTCTGCAGAAAGAAGAAAGCCCGCGATCTTCCTCATCAGGTTATTCGATGGAGTTTCAGGTTTAAAGGGAGAGAGAAGATCCTCTGCCAGCCGTTCCTTTTGAATCTCGAACTCCGCATCTTCAAGATTTCTCACTTCGTCATAAATTAACCCGACGTGCCTCTCCATCTCTTCTTCGTCCAAATCAGAAAAAAACGGAGCGTGGAGCTTGAGTCCTCCTAAAGTTCTCCCTACAATTTCGTCCTTCCTCTGTTGGTAGATGCGAGAGGGGATGCGTCTGATCTTTTCCAAGCTCTTTGTCAGCCCAACATGGTCTTTGGCCTGGCCGATCCGCTTCTCTCCCTTGGGAGGGATGATGCAGGGAACAAATTCTTGAAGCTGATAGAGCTGGTGAGGTTCCAGGGACTCTTCAATCTCTTTCGCTAAATCCTTCGCTCCCTCCTGAATTTTCATCCTCGCTTCCCGAATCTCCCTGTCCAGACGATGATACTTCTGCACCGTCTGAGGGGGAATTTCCTTGTTCTCCCTGAGATAACTCCTAATCTCTTCCAGCGCTGCCTCCATCTCTTCCTGCCTGTTGAGGACAACCTTATCAAACTGATCTCTTATTCTTTGGTATTCTTCCGCATTCTCGAGAACAAGCTCCATCTGTTTTGGGGTGAGATCCAATCCATTTATGAGATTGAGCAGCCTGATTTCTCTCCTCATCTCTTCGGTTTTCTCCAGCTTTTCTTTAGAAACCTCTGGAAGTCCCCATAAAAGGCCTGCGAATAAAAAAAACACCACAATCACTAAAATGACCGAAACCTTTTCCTTTTCCATTTTGTTCCTCCAATTAATTAGACAAAAACAGGAAGGAATTCTTGGCTTGAAATTCCAAAAACGGTGTCAGAAGGAAAGGTCCATCTCTTGCAGAGCCGCCTCAAGGTCTGTTTGAGGAGTCATGAGGATGCCTTTTATCCCCAATTTCCGGGCGGCCTCGATGTTTTCTTCAATATCATCGATAAAAACGCACTCGCTGGCTTCAACTCCTGCCTTCTTCAGGGCTTCATCGTAGATCCGGGGATGGGGTTTCATCGCCCCGACCTCGTAGGAGAGGACATAGGCGTCAAAAATCATGATTTCCGGAAACTTCTTCTTGACAAAGCCAAAACGCATGACGTCCGTGTTCGAGAGCAGAACGAGTCTGTATTTCCCCTTCAGCTTCTTCAGGATTTCCAGAATTTGGGGGTTTAGAGAAAACACATCATTATAGATGGAAAAAAATTTGTCGTAATCGATTTTAGCCTCGAGTATCGTTGTCGCCTGATTATAAAACTCTTCCGCCGTGATATCTCCTCTATCGAAAGCCTTGCGGGGAGACGAATGAGTGAACGCCAGCTCGGCGAGAAGAGTAACTGGCTATTTTTTCAAAAAAAATATTGTTATCAAAGTGAATGATTACCCGACCCAAATCGGATAGCACACAGCGAATCATCGGTTTCAAACCTCTTCTCTCATCGGTGAAGTATTTTATAACAAAAATGAAACCCTAACTCAACCGGCAAATAAAATCTATTTCCTAAATGGACCAAAGATGGGGGCATGTCTACTCCTTTATAAGAATTTTAACTCCCTCAGCGTCCTTTTTCAATCCAGGGAGGCAGGAGCTTGTGGGATTTGGGTACCACTTGCTGAAGTTATGCGCTGGGCTTTTTCAGGTAATTTAAGATTAAATTTCCTCTTTTATCTTGTCCCAGTTTTTAATTTTGTATCTTATGACTTTGATGTAGCCAGTCTCCTGGTCTCGCTCAGTCCTATAAATACATCCGTTTTTTATTAATCTTGAAGGAAGCGGCATTTTGACTCTGTAAATGTAATAGCCTTCCTCACTAAAAAGGTCATAAACTCTACTTCTATCTTCAGCATCATATAATTTGAATCTCTCAACATAAATCCGGCCTTCATTATCTAAAACTATTCCCGAAAAAAATGGCTTGAATTCTGGAAATATGTAGGCTTTTTTGACCTCATTCCGAGTCAACTTTTCTTTTCTATCGGACTTTTCTTGTCTCTCCAAATATCTATCTATTAATCCAATTTTATCCTTTTGAGTAACAGGCTCCTCCTTCTCTTCCTTCTCAATTCTAAATCTTGTTTCTCCTGAAGTATTGAGGACATACAGTTTATATTCTGAGGAATGACCATAAACCCCGCTTCCATCTAAAGCCGGATAAAAATGCAGCGTATGACTGTATGGATTGCCAAGCATTCGTTTTTTTATTCTGGGCGCTCGCTCAAAAGGATAGCTCACTATTCTTTTTATAACCTTTCCTTTTGCATCCATTAGCACTACGTCTTCTGTGCTCTCCTCTTGTGAATAAAAAAAAGTCTGGCTCAAAATATTTCCTTCTTTTGATATCCCTAATCCAAAAAATAGAGAATGAGTCAGTTTTATAGTCTCTTTAAATTTCCCTTCCTTTTCAAAAACATGCAGATTACTTGTAAGTGAGTCGAAAACATAGATGTTATCTTTTGAGTCAACATGTATCCACATAGGTTGTTCAAATTCGCCCGGTCCCTGCCCTCTCCTTCCTCTTGTTTGCAGATAACTTCCATTTTTATCGAATTTCTGAATTCTGTAATTGCCTCCGTCCAAAATAAATATATTTCCCTCTGAATCGACTGCCAAAGTGACTATACCATAGAACGCGTAATTCTCGTCCTCCTCGTTCCCAATGCTCAAATCTTCTTCTAATTCAAATGTAATCTCACCATAGAGCGGCTCTGCTGGATTCTTAATGACTTTGACTCCGTCTTCAACTTCTATTTTACTTTTCCATCCGGCCTTTTGCCTCTGTTCTTTACTTAGAGTGATAGAGCAAAAAATAAGAAAAATGACTAACAAAGATATGGCTCTGGTTTTCATTTGACCGATATCATTCCCGAATGACTCGATATCTTTTCACATAATGAATCTCTTTCCATTCATCGCAGAGAGTGTACATATAGTTCTTTTTTATCCTTATTATTACTTCTTCTCTCGGCAGGGAAAATTTTGTGATGTATCTTCCTTCGGGATCAAAAACATCCCAAACAACATGACCATTTTTATCCTTTTCGTATGTCTGGACATATATTTCACTTTCATTATCAAAGGCAACCCTGCGAAATGGAGGGAAATATTCGGGCCAATCTCCAGCCCTTCCTTTTATATCCTCTTTAGTTATCTTTACAGGATCATAGTCCTTCACTATTTTTTTTATCTTTTTACCCTCAGGATTCGAAATATAGAGTTCGTAATCAGAATTTACAGATCTAATTCCCCATACAATGCTGTCATCTTTTCTCACTTTATACGTAAACCGTGGAACATTTAGAGGAGTAAGCATTTGATCGGCTGTTTGAGTCCACTCAAATGCTGCAATAGTCACAATGGGATTGAAATTCGGATCCATCTTTAACAAACCATACACATAAGTTCTCTCAGAATCTCCCCTTCTTGGCCTTCTCTTATAATTGCGAAATTCTGCTATGATATTTCCTTTGGAGTCTATCAGAGGATATAATACTCTATGGTATTTCTCCGCACTGATTTCCTTAAAGTAAAGTCCTTCTGTTGTGTAAAAGTACATACGCTTGGCCCCCCAGCCATAGATCATAACAGTTTTCCCATCAACTATTTGCATATGTCCCATTTGCTTGTCAAACTTTCCAAAGGTTCTTACTAATTGTCCATTTTTATCGAAAACTTTTACTTTTCTTTCATTATTATCAAAAACTAAAAAATTCCCCTCATCATCAACAGCAGCATAGCCCACACTGGATGGAAAATGGCCCTTCTTTCTCTTCTCATATCCGAGGTACAGTTCTTCCTCAAGGCTTATTTTTGAGGGAACACCAGGAGGAGGCTCAGGATATTTTTGATTATAAACGACAGGAATATCAACAGGAATATTCATGTCGATCTCTGTCTTTACTTCCTGGGCTTGCTGGGAAGAGCATGAAACCATAAGGAAGAAAACAGATGCAACAATGGACAACTTTAAGACTGATGGATATTCTTTCATTTTAGTTCCCTCCCTGATGCATCTCTCCCTTTTTATTGCTGCAATCTTTATGCCAACACCTAACAGGTTGCTGCTACAATTCTAACATACTTCTCTGTCCTATCCAATGGACAAGTGTAAATATGAAAGGACAGACTGTATTATTTTATATATGCGTTTTTTATTTTTTTGATTTAAAGAAAATGGTTCTCTTTAACGGACTGGAGAAAGCACTTGCCTTTTTGATTCCCATCATCCATCTCCCTTTTGTTGATGACAACCGGCGAATGCAAAAAAGAGGGCGGAATCGAATGACACCGCCCTCAATCTGTTTCCGATCTGTTTCAGAAAACACTTAAGAGACTGAACTAACCCGTACGAAGATAAATACAAAAATCCCTGATTACTCTCAGATACAGACAGCTCCAGAAAGGATTCGATTGATTAACGATTCTACCTATGGTATAAGCGAGGAATGAATTCAGTCGGTTTGAGGCGGAAAAAACCGGAAAACCGTTTCAGACCGAAAAAACACATTCCTTTCCTCAGATTTTTTCCAATATTCCTTATATCCGGATTTCCTGACTGAAAGGAAAAAACCGCATGATTGCCGAAACCGACAACCAACCGGGGGTTTTCCATCCCTCCGGAGCCCTCTACCGTTTCACGATCCTGATTTTTGTCTCTTCCCTGACCTTTGGGAGCTATTTTGCCTATGATATTGTCAGTGCCATCGCTCCTTCATTGGTCGAAGAGCTGGGGGCGAGCCGGGGAATCGTCGGCACGTTCTTCACCATGTACAGTATCGGTGCTATCCTGGCTGTCCTCTTCGGAGGTGTTCTCCTCGACAGGCTGGGAACCCGCAAGGCCAGCATTTCGTTTTCCCTCCTCATCCTTATCGGAGCCGTGATAGTCTGGCAGGCCAAAAGCATCCCAGCTTTCTTCTTGGGGCGGATTATTTTCGGAGCGGGCTCAGAGCCATTGGTCGTGGCTCAAAGCACTATACTGGCCCGCTGGTTCAAGAATAAGGAGCTGGCACTCTCATTCGGCATCGCGCTCACTGTCAGCCGTTTGGGTTCTCTGTTCGCCTTCAATACAGGCGAACTGATAACCGGCCGTTTTGGTGGCTTCCGCTATGCCCTGTTCGCCGCAGTCATCTGCTGCATCATCTCCCTTTGCGCCAACATCGTATACATCATCATGGACCGCAGGGGCGAACGCGCTCTCAAACTCAAGGACGGCGCAGAAGAGAAAATCCAACTAAAAGATATTAAAGAGTTTAAGCCAACATTCTGGTATGTGACTCTACTCTGTGTGACCTTTTATTCTGCAATTTTCCCTTTCACCAATCTTTCGACTGATTTCTTTGCGGACAAATGGGGCATCGCCCGTTATGCTGAAGCCAGCGGAGGATTCCTGAGTCAAGTATTTAATAATCTTTTTCATATGTTCAGCACGGCCGGCGGGATTTCTTCCATTATCATCTTCGCTTCCATGATGCTCGCCCCATTTGCCGGCCGATTCGTGGATAAGATAGGAAAACGGGCGACCTTGATGATCATCGGTTCGCTGCTGATGATTCCCAGTCATCTGGTCATGGGCGTCACGAAAATCAATCCGGTTTACCCGATGATCGTACTCGGTGCGGCCTTTGTTCTGGTTCCGGCTGCGATGTGGCCGTCTGTGCCGCTTATCGTGCGCAAAGAGCGTGTGGGCACAGCATTCGGGCTGATGACATCCATCCAGCTCGTCGGCCTTGGCCTCTTTCCCCTCTTGAACGGTCTTCTGCGCGATATTACCCAAGCCTACACCAGCAGCATGCTCATGTTTGCCAGTCTGGGTTTCTTCGGTCTCATATTCGCCATTCTCCTGAAAAAAGCGGATGCCCGGGAAGGCGGTGGGCTGGAACGCAGCGAAAAACAAACGAGTGCGGTATGAGGTGTGGAAACACAGGTGTAAAATCTATCATCCTCCTGCAGAATCATACATCCTGTAGATGAATAAGACATCCACAGATTCCATCGGAAGCAAGCCTGAAGAATTCATGAACTCCTGGATAACCGATAAACCATGAAAACCTGTCCCTACTGCGACAGTAAAATCCCAGAAGATGGAACCCTCTGCCCTCAGTGCGGGAAAGAGTACTGGGTCCAGGAAATCCCGGAGAGAAGGGGCCGGGATGCGGATCAAGAAGACGAGAGGCCGGGATGCCTTCAAGTCTTTCTCATCCCTCTCGTCACTGCTCTTCTCTCAGCCGCATTCTTGATCTCTTGCGGAGTGATCATCAACCTGATCACTCATTTTGAGAACAACCAGGTCAAAATTGCCTGGCTCCTGGGCTCTATCCTCGTGGGCGTGGCCGTGTATTTTCTGCTTTCAAAAAAAAGGAAATCAGACAGAGAATAAAGCGAAAAATTATCAAAAAGCGCTGATTTGACCTGTTGATAGTGATTCTGTTCTAATAAACGGGATTGTTGAAGGAGAAAATCAATGAGAAAGACATTTTTTACCGTTTTATGTGTGGGTCTCTTATGCTTCAGTTTCTGCGCCCGGAAAGAACCGCCCGGGAGATTTTCCTATTCCCCTGAAAGGCCCGCCTCGGGAGAGGAAATCACAGTCCAATATTATCCAGAGGGAACAAACCTTGAAAAAGCAGAGGAGATCTATCTTGTCGCTTATTCCTACACAAAGGGTTCTCCGGAAGCGAAAGACTTCTTGATGACAAAAAAGGGGAATACCTGGACAGCCACTTTTTCCTCCGATGAAAAGAGCCGGGGAATCCTCATTAAATTCGTCTACGGGGAGGAGGTGGACAACAACGAGAAAAACGGCTATGCGATTCCTCTCTATGATAAAAATGGAAATCCTGCTCCGGGCGGATTAGCGGGGCTGGCCGAGGCGTATTCATCCTGGGGGAGATATTTTTTAGATATGGAAGGGGATATGGAATTGGCCTTTTCCTATTTCGAGGAAGAGTTCGATCTTCATCCCGAACTCAAAAGAGAATACCTCGTTCCCTATCTAACTATAATTGCCGGGATGAAAAGGGAAAGCGGAATAGAAATTATTCTGAACGAACTGGATGAACTGACCGGGAAAAGCGACCTGACCGAGGAGGAGTATTCCTTTATAGTCGGTTGGTATAGGCGATTAAATCAGACAGAAAAAGTCCAAAAATATTCAGCCATCATTCAAGATAAGTATCCCCAGGGGACCTTTGTCCAGGAAGAGAGATTCAGACAATTTTACGCAACGAAAGATGTGGATAAAAAAATCATGCTCCTGGAAAAATTCAAGAAAGACTTCCCTGAAAGCGATTACACCTCAGCGATGCATATGTACGTCTGCTTCACTTACCGGGACCGAGGCGAATACATCAGAATCAAGGAATACCTGGAGAAAAATCCAGGAGAGGTCAACTGGAGCCTCTATAACAACCTCGCCTGGGGAATGGCAGAGAAAGATATCGAACTGGGATTGGCCGCGGAGTTTGCCGCCAAAGGAGTGGAACTGGCTCGCGAGGAACGAGAGAATCCAAAAACAGAAAAGCCATCTTATGTGACAGAAAGAGAGCGGAAAAAGCAGGCCGATATAGGCCTGGGAATGTCACTCGATACTTACGGTTTTATCCTTTTAAAGCTCGACAGAGCCGGAGACGCTCTCCCTGCGCTTGAAGAGGCGGTTTTTCTCAGTAAAGGGAAAAACATAGAAATCAACGAACGCTATGCGGAAACTCTGGTCAAGAGCGGTTCTTTCGAGAAAGCGGTTGAGGAGATCGAAAAATTCATCAGGGAAGGTCAGAACACATCGAAAATGGAAGACCTGTTTAGGCAGGCTTACCTCCAGCACACAGGAAATGAAAAAGAGACTTCTGAACAACTCCTCAAACTGAAGAAAGTCGCCAATGAAAAAATAATCGCAGAATTGAAAGAATCGATGCTCGACTCCCCTGCCCCGGATTTCACCCTCGAAGACCTGGAAGGCCAATCCATCTCACTCGCTGACCTCAAAGGGAAAATCATCATCATTGATTTCTGGGCCACGTGGTGTGGACCGTGCATATATTCTTTCCCGGGCATGAAGCAACATGACAAAAAACAACTATCCGTTTCATGTGCTCCTGGATACGGAGAATAAAGTCATTACTTCCTTTGGAGTGGACGGCATCCCCACGAAGTTTATTATCGATAAAAAAGGCAAAATCCGTTTCAAGAGTGTTGGGTTTTCAGGAAGCGCGGATAAGCTGGTTGAAGAATTGAGCCAGATGATAGAAATGCTCCGTTAGAGCCTACTACTCCCTTTACGCGGAGATAAAGTCTTTCCTTTGGATGCCGTTCACGGATTAAAAAAGGATAAAAAAGAGGAGAATAACGCCATGAGAAATTTAAAGAACAATTGCGGATTTTCAAAGGTCCTGGCACTTATTGTTATTGCTTTTTTATTCATTCTGGTCTTTGGAGGAGCCTTTGCCCTTTATTATTTTAAAGGGAGGCAAATAACGACGAGCGATATTGCGTCGGTAGAGAAAATTGCCGCTCTTCATTTCACCGCAAAAGAGAGAAAAATGATGCTGAATGGAGAGACTCAGGAATACCTCCCTCGAAAACCATGTCCCTCCAGCCCTGCTCTTCAATCCGGTTATTCCCGGGATGGAATTTGAACAGAAACAGAGTCCCTTGAAATACACCATTCCCGCAAATGTTCAGGTCCCGGGTAACTTAGAGGATCTGGCCTTCTACCCTGTCACAACACTCGCTCAACTGATCAAATCCCGAAAGATCTCATCCACCGAACTCACACAGCTCTACCTCAGCCGGTTGAAAAAATACGGACCTCGACTGGAATGCGTTGTCACTTTAACCGAAGAATTGGCCTTGAAGCAGGCAAAACGAGCGGATGAAGAAATCGCCTCCGGCAAGTACAGAGGCCCGCTCCACGGCATTCCCTGGGGGGCCAAAGACCTTCTTTCCACCAAGGGGATTAAAACCACATGGGGTGCTATGCCCTACAAAGACCAGGTCATCGATGAAGACGCCACCGTCGTTAGAAGGCTTGAAGAGGCCGGAGCGGTTC
>SMTZ1_10008546_pt1 | contig 10233 bp, 12 predicted proteins | sample DeeMarSWOR136_30_FD_25667 | JGI IMG/M metagenome (IMG submission 25667) | reverse complement strand
ACTTATGGAAATGAACCCCCAAAAGTTTTTGATGAAATCATAAATAGAATGAAAAATCTTAGTGGAAAAAGAGTAATTGTATTCACCACGGCTCGTTTTACTGGTAAAAAATCACTTGATTACATGAAAGTAAAAGTTGAGGAATTAGGAGCCCAAGTAATTGATCAAGCTAGATTCCGAAAACTTTTGTGGATCGGAGTTAAAAATGCCATAAAATTTGGCAACCAAATCAATGAGAGATAGGATTTGATTTATTATTTAGGACTAATTCAAGTCTACTCGAAAAATCTTAATAAACCTTAAGAAACACTAACGTGAACAACTTTTTGTATCAATTAGGAGTTGGTCGGTTAAAGAAATAGTACTAAGATAATAATTATTACTATGAGGATATTCTTTTCACTCCAACTGCTATATCTTTTTAAATTGACTATGTTTAATATATATTAGAATATAGGGTGAAATATATGTCATACACAGTAGAGAGTGAAAAGCTTCAAAAGTTTGTGGTTACGATAAAATATCTTCAATTTCTTTTCCTTTCAGTTTTGTTTTATGGCACAGCGATGTTAAGTTACGATCTTATCAAATTAGTACCTGGCATAGAGATCTCGGCATGGTCTATAGGGTGTACAATATTTGGAGGAGAAGGTGCGTTAGTATCTTATTTTATAATTAGATCGACAGAAAAGAAGATTAAAAAATTAATTAAACAGGGGAAAAAAATTGAATGAAAAATGAAGAACTAGAAAAAAAATATAAAGAATTAAGAATACAAGCTAAGAATCAGGTTATAATTCTTATCTCTTCTTTAATTCTAGTTTTTTTATGGTTTTCTTTTTTCTCATGGATAACTAATCGTCGAACTTTTAGTGGTGAGGCATTTTACCATGCTGCAAGAGCACTTGGTATGGAAATCAGTTATGTAGTTCCATTAATATTCCTTTTTGCTTCAGTTTTTACTATTTTTTATATTATACTTCTTAAAAAATTTTCTCTAAAAATTAAGAAAAAATCGATAGAAAAAAGCGAAAATAATAATCATTTAATCTAATTGATCATACAATCTTTCTATTGATAAGTGTTGTTTTTTCTGAAATAATATATTCTGCCAATACAAGTACGATAACAATTATGGCCATATAAAAACCAATTAATAAATGAAGCTTAAAAGAGAATGATGTAATTTCGGTAGGAGGGAATTCAATTATTAACATTGTTAATATTGGTGAAAAAATACTTCCAACTAAACCAATGCCCAACAAAATAATACTTATTAAAGCAAAATTTATTCTTAATCTAGAACTCTCCTTTTTTTTGAAATAGCCAAAGTTAAGAATAAAGCCAATAATGAAGGTAATTATGAAGAGTAAGTAAACAACATTGTTATAAGTTATTCCATATCCAGAACCAACAAAACGAGTGGGAAAAGAGGTTACTCCAAAATAATAATTCAGATTAATAGTATCTACAGGATTAGTAGTGGTTCCTGAAATTTCTATTCTTTCAAACCCTAAAAAGATACTTATAATTCCGAAAATCAATATCAATATTTTAAAAATAATAGTAAATATCTTTGTCTCCAACTTAACGTACCCTAAAGACTTAGATTCTAATATATAGATTATTATAATTTAGTTAAGAATAGTTGGCAGTGGACATAATTTAAATTTTACTTTTATGTAAAAATAAATCTTGAATATTTCATTATATCTATTTGATTCCATATAATAAACCCATTGTTTTGAGTTCAAATTTTAATAAATTAGGCATTGGTATCTCATGAGCGGTTTCAATAAAATGTATCTCTTGTACTCCCCATCCCTTAATATCTCTTATTAATTCTTCAATATTACCAAATTTTTTTTCATTTTTTAATGTATCCTGTAGAGAAAATGCTCCTCCTTTTTTCAAAACCCGAAAAGATTCACTTATTAGTATTTTTTTATCTTTAATATCTCGAACTTCATGATATACAAAATTACTCACAATAGCATCAAATTGATTATCTTGAAAGGGCAAATTAGAAGCAGTTGCTTTTTGAAATACAATTTGATTAGCTACTCCCTCGATTTTGGCATTTTCCTCACACCTGAGCTTGGAATAGTTCCATAATTTTCCCCAATAATCAATTCCCCAAATATTAGATTCAGAAAATTTTTTAGCAAGTTCTATTGCTAATGCTCCTGCTCCTGTACCAATATCAAGTGCTTTTCCCTGTCCATTCCAAGGTAATTTCTGGATGACCAAATTCCAAATCTTATATTGTAGCTTTTTATTATGGACTGAAAATTGATAATATAAATACATTAAATAACAAAAAGGTAAAAGAAGTAATCCTAATATTACCCATAATATTATTCTAATGACTAAAAAAATCGGGAATAAGGAGGGAATTAAAAGAATTAAAATTGCACCAATTGCGGCGTATAGTAAATTTAATGGTACCCAATTTCCATAATTTGCTGACTCCTTGATATTATATCACCTGCATATGCTAATTTTTATTCTTTCTCATACTAAATGGAAGGTATCTTCCTACCTTTTTTATATATATATTAAGGTCTTCTCCAAACCTTTTAGCAAGAAATTTTTCCTCATCCCTAACTTTAGAATCAAATGTTATAATGTTTGCTATTAAGAAGATGAGTGAAATTATCGTCGGAATAATAAGAAAACTTCCGAAAGTAAGTAAGTATACCCCCATAACGATGGGGTTCCTCATAAACCTGTAAATTCCCGTGGTTATTAATGTAGTTTCTTCTTTTGGAAGCTCAATTCTAAAGTTAGCTCCTAAAGCAGCCGTTCCCCAAATATCTAATAATAAACCTAAACATATAATAAAAATACCAGAAATTATGAAAAAATCTGATACTATTAATTCAAAAACCCAAAAATGTACGATTGTTGAATCATTTATGATAAAAAAAATAATATAAATTAACCAAGAAAAAATCGTTAAAGGAGTTAACCTAGTCAAAAATGAAGCTCCTTCGTGTATTCCATGGGGATTATTGCCTCTCTTTTTTATTGTAACCATGGGCGCGAACATTCCTATAAGAAATAAGACGATAATTATGATAAAAAAAGATTTAATAATAATTAGTTCAATCATTTTCACTCTCCTTTTGCTTTAATGATTCAAAGTTAAACCTCTCTAATTTAATAATTTGAAATCATCCTATTTAAACTTTTTAGTTGCACCTAAATCTCTGAATTATATATTGAAAAAAGAAAAGGATAACAGATTATCCGAAAAGTTAAATGATTAATAATCAAAGAATTATTATTTAGTCAACCAAAATTTCATTAAAGGATATGTTGTTTAAGAATTTTAAAAAGAATCGAAAGAAATAAAATGTTTATTACATTTTAGACAAGCTTCGATTAAGATCTTTTTCATGCACTTTCTATATTTTCTCCACAATTTTTACAATAATTATTATTTACATCATTTTCCTTTCCGCAATAAGAACAATATTTCACATCTGGTTTGTTAGAGGATAAACCAGTTATGATTTTCATTTCATTAAACTTAGCAATGAAATTTTGATCTTGTATACGAGTTAATCTCATTGGGTTAATGCCAGTATACTGAGCCCATTTTTTTATCAAGTTTTGGGGGGTTCGCCATTGTAATCCCGTTCCAAAGGATAGGCTTACATCGACTATAATATAGGTTGTTGAATTATTGGGATCAAATCCAATATTGAATAAGTATGTCTCACCATAAGATCCCATAGAAATAGCTCTCTTCATAGTTAAAGTATGGAGGAGTTTATTTGGTGAAGCTAGTTGGTTTAATAATTGTCCTCTATTAAATTTCCAAAATTCTAATGTTCTATATAAAACATCTTCTAAAGGCAATTTTACTGAATAAAATCCGAATTTATGCCCCATATTTAATAAATGGAATTATTATTATTTGAATCTTAACTTAAAATTTGCTGAATTTGAAGTAATAAAATTTTTCTCGTTTCTTAATATCATATTTCTACATTAAAAAACCTGTAAATACTATGATTTTGCGCCTAAAAAATAATATTTAAAACTATAAGTAGATAATAAATTTAATGTCAACCTTAATTATTATAATTGAAAGAAATAATTAAGAAATCTAACATCACAGTATCCAAAATATAATTGATTTAGGTGTAAATGTCATGCCAGAAAGTAGTATTATATTAAATGATATTAATAAGGTTTTTATACCCTGTAGGACCGTTTTAGAAATGGAAGCTTTGACTTCTTTACTGCTGGAGCACCATAATTACGATCTTATTAAAGAAATCCCTAAGAGTCAACCTACAAGCCAACAACTTATAGAAGTATTTAGGGTGATAAATATAGAGCCTCTCGAGAGAATTATCGAATATTTTATTGATGTAGTTGTTAATAGGTTGAAACCGATTGTTATGTATGAGAGAGATCACCACGATAGGTTTAGAATGGGGAATGTTGTGGCATATACTCAAACGCGCGTATGCCTTTATCTTGCCTTGCATAGATTAAAGTTAAAATTCTTAATCATTAAGAATTTCATGGATAATTTTAAAAAGAATAAGTTTAAACTAGATGAATCTCAATATGAAGGATATCGAACTTTCCTTTCAGCTTTTTATAAGGATTACTCTGAGAAAAATTTAATGAATCTTAAATTAATGTTATCTACGAAAAGAGTTTCGGAAAGAGTTAGTGAATTAATAGATACTTCAGATACAATTATTAATGAAGACATTATTCAAGCGTTAAGTTTTAAACAGTTTTTAGACGATAAGAATCGAATCAAGTTCATTATGAGGGAAATAAAAGCATCTTTATTTGTATGCAAGGTTATGTTTGCAAAAATGGATGTATTTACTCCTTTCACCCTAGCTAAAGAAACTATGATAGATGCAGAAGAAATTATGATTAATCAAGACTTCATTCCAGAATTAATACCTGCTATTTCAAGTTGTTTATTAGAACAACACTTAGATCAGCTTGAAGATTGTTTTAGAGCCTATGATTTCATGGAGACTCGCGTTTTGGAAGGAATAAACCACGCAATTGATATAGCATCTGGAGGACAAATTAATCTTGAAATAGAAGATACTATTTACGATACTGGGAATATTTTTGCCTTATAAAAAATAAAAGTTTGAGTAAATACAATATTTAATCATGGATTGGCTTTAATTTGATTCAATTATATATTTTATGATTAAAGAAAATTAGAAATGTTATTGGTCAGTTTTCCTCTTCTTTAACGCTGCTTTATATCTTTCATATTTTCTTTTGCCAAAACTTATCACTTTAGCTAACATTTCAGATTTTTTTACGGAAGTATTCAAATCACTTGGTTCTTGTAGATATCCCCCTTGAAGTGCTCTATTATAAACTTTTTCTCCATTTTTTGTTCTTATAATGGTGGTTGTAAATCCATCTTGGGATCCAAGCCCTCCAAATGATATATCCGAATAAACATTTGAAAAATCTCTGCAAGCATAACAAGCAGGTCTTGTTATTTCCTTTAGATCCTCAAAATTAATGTGTAATGCTTTCTGATTTCTAAGTTGTAAAATTAAATCTTCTTTTATATTCATTTTTTCTACATCCTGAAAAGAAAAATTAAACTTTTTTTCTAGTTTTTTACGCCCCTCATCATCAAAAGAAAAATTCAAATTACAAAATAGTCCTAAGGTATATTTTATTATATGAGCTGGTAAAATACTCAATTCCTGCATTTTTCTTATTGACATTATTTGGCACGGAGTCCCCACAACAGCAATACTCATCATATCAGAGCTAACAACTTTTTTTAATTTTGTAATTGTAGGAATAAATGTGTTATAATGTTCCAAACCAACAACTCCTTGAGATAAATCATAGTGGGAACCTGCAGCTTCAATTAACTCTTCTTTACTAGTGGCAAAAAATGGGATTCTATAGAATGGCCCTTCCTTTTTAGATACAATAGCCCCATCTATTAAATTTCGATCCAATAAATAATTCAATATCGCAGTTACAGATCCTCCATCAGATGCATTTTTTCGAATCTCTTCGGAGGTCGCTTGGCTTGAAGTGATTTTTACCCAATTTCCAATTGACACCTTATAGTTATATTTTTTATTTAATTCTTGGTCTAATACATGAGTTTGTGGACACACTAGATAACAAATTCCACATTTCAAGCAATTTTCTTTATTGTAGTATCGAGGAGGCCCTGATTCAGACATTTCAATTGCTTTTATTTCATGCGCGGAACAAAAACTAACACATCCTCCACATTCTCCACAAATTCCTTGTTCATGAACCTCCTTTATTAAATCCTCAAACGATTTTGGTAATATTTCTTCAACCAATTTATTTCCACTCTTTATTTAACTTTTTCCTATTAATTTGAATAAAATTTCCTTAATGCTCTTTAGGTAATTTCTTTAATTCTGCTAGAGAGAAGACAGGTCCATCAATACATACAAATTTATCACCAATATTACATCTTCCACATTTCCCTATTCCACATTTCATCCTCATCTCTAATGAATTTAAAATTTGTTCATCCTTCCAATTTAATTTTTCAAGTTCATTTTGAGCTGTTTTAATCATGATAGGAGGACCACAGACCACAGCAACAGCATTATCAGACGACGGCGCCACCTCTTTAACTACTGCTGCAACAAACCCTACTTTTTTAGTCCATTGTTCCTCTTCACGATCAATTGTCAATACTACTTTAATATCGTCTCGTTTCTCCCAATCTTCCAATACGTCCCGATAAAGAACTTCTCCAGAATTACGATTTCCATATATAACTGTGATTTTTCCATAATCTTTTCTATTTTTTTTATCTAAAACATATAATATAAGCGATCTGAGTGTTGAAAACGCAAATCCTCCACCAATTACGACGATATTTTTACCCTTCAATCCTTCAATAGGCCAACCGTTTCCTAATGGCCCTCTTATACCAATTGTATCTCCAGTTTCACAATTGTGAAATTCTGAAGTCACAGTTCCCATTTTCTTAATCGTGAATTTAATAGTCCCTTCTTCAGTCGGAGACGAGGCTATACCTATTGGACATTCGCCTTTTCCCATAATACTAAGTTCTGCAAATTGACCCGGTATATTATTAAACTTCTTATAATCCTCTTTATTGATAAATTCAAGTTCAAAAGTTTTAATATCATTAACTTCATTTTCAGTAATTATAGATTTTATTTTTGTTAGCATAGGAATATACGGATTAGGCATTTACTTTTTCACTCTCTTCTTTTTTTTCAATTTCAATTATTTCATCAATAATTATTCTGAGTTCATTATTAACTGGACAAGCAATAATGCACCTCCCGCATCCCACACATCCCAAACAGTTGTAATTTGATGGATAATAACTAAATTTATGCATTATTCGGTTTCTACAACGTTGGATTTTATCGGGCCTAGGATTATGACCGCTTGTTTCAAGTGTATAAAGACAGGATTGACAAGTGTCCCAAATCCTAATACGTCTACCCCGATGATTATATTCGTCATTTTCATCAATTACATCAAAACAAGTACAGGTAGGGCATAAAAAGGTACAGGAACTACACCCAATACAACTTTCACTTATTTTTTGCCAAACAGGGTGTTCGAAATTATCACCCAAAATTTTGGTGACTAAATCAAAATTAAATTTGGTTGTAATGGATTCTTCGGATTTCTTTGCTAGTTCTTGAGATTTTTGTAAATCTTCATTCTTAGCATCAAGAAGCCAAGATAATTTTTGAATAATATTTTTCCCTTTTTCACTAATAGCTTCAACTAAATATTTCTCTCCCAGATCAACTAGAAACAAATCCATACTGTCTTTTTGAAAAGGGTGACCACCTACGGATGTACAGAAACATGAATGTCTTGGACTATTGCAGCCGATACCTATAATTGTTGAATTTTTTCGTTTTTTTAAAAAAATTTCATCTTGAACTTTTCCAAAAGCAAAAAAATCCTCTAGCAATTTAAAACTATAAGCATCACAGGGTCTTACTCCAAATATTAAAATTTTGTCATCTAAATCCTTCCTATCTTCAATAATAACATCCTTCCCTTCATATCTATATTCAAAAATAGTTTCTTTTTGTGGAAATAAGACATCTTTTGGTGGGATTTTCGAATTAAGATAATTTAGTTCAATTTCTTCTGGATTTGAAATCTCTTTAAAAACAATATTCCCCTTTTCTTTAGTTGGAGCGTAGAACTTATAGTCATTTGTCAAGTCGTTGAAAAGTTTTACAATATCATTTTTCATTAAAATTTTATACTCCATATTTACACCTCTAGTGCTAGTCCTCCTCCAACATGAATTCTTCCGCATCTTCCATTTTAAAATCTACCATTGGAGGTAAAATATCTGGATCAAGACCAGAAGTAAAATTAAATCTTTCTTTCACAATCTTTTCTAACTTCCTATTAATTAAGTATAAATCAATTCCCATGGGACATACTGACGAACAAGCACCACATGCTACACATCTGCCTGCCATATGCATCGCTCGAATTAGATGGTATACAATAATATCAGAAATATCCGTGGTTTTCCCAAACCAAATAGGCTTATTCTGATCAACAAAACAGAGATTACAATAACACATAGGGCAAGCTTCTCTACAAGCATAGCATCGTGTACAAACACTCAAGCTATCTTTGATATATTCCCATTTCTCTTCTGGGTTTTTTGCTTCAAATTCAGTAACATCTTTGAAATCGGTTGATAATGATGAGTATTCTTGATAATCACCCACACAGAGATTTGGAAACTTTGAAATCGATGGTGGTGATTTAATTTTACAAACTTTGCATAATTCATTCATATACTCCTCGAAAGGGAAAGTTTTTTCAAAATCTTCTCCTTTTACGATAATATTATCACCTGATATTGAAACTTCGAGAATCTCTTGTTCTCCTATTTCCATCTCAATTCGCTGTCTATTAATTATTCCGTTACAAGGAATTCCAATTATTGTAATTTCATTAAGATTAATTTTTTTTTCTGACGCTAAATGAATTAAAGCTCTCCCAACACACCCTTTAGAGACAATTCCTACCTTTAAATTACCCTTTTCAGGATCAATTAATTTTGGTACTCTAGGTACCAAATATTTAGCTAAATTCACATAACATAAATTATTCCAAATTAATGTATCAATATCCTCTTCCTTATCAATTATGATCGGTTGTGAGACTAAGGGTAAAGTTCCTTTTTTATATCCTATTATGACATCTACTTTTTTCTCTTTAAGTAAATCCCTTGCGATTTCTCTTATCTTATTTTGTATTTCATTATTTTGGCTTTCAATTCCCATTATTATCACCATTTCTTTTCAAATTTTTTATTTGGACCTAATTTTTTTACAATTTCAGTTGCCTTTCTAATCAACACAGCAAAACGTTCACCCTCAGCAGCGGATGCCCACATAAAATTAACTCTTCCGGGTTCTATACCAAAGAATTCTAATAATTCATTTAAAATCGCAAATCTTCTCCTAGCAACTAAATTTCCGCTTATATAATGGCAATCACCGGGATGGCATCCAGAAACTATTACACCATCCCAACCATCAGTTAAACTTTTAATTATAAAATATGGATTTACTCTTCCTGAACAGGGGACTCTAACAACCCTAATACTCGGCGGATATTGAATTCTACTAACTCCAGCTAAATCTGCCCCTGCATATGAACACCAATTGCATAAAAATGCAATGATTTTAGGTTCCCAATCTTTATTATTCTTTTTTGATTCTAAACTTGATTCCGTCATTTATTATAACCTCCCTGTTATCATTGCATATATTTGTTCTCCCGAGAACCCTGAAATATCTATGGCTGAACATCTACAATTTCCTGAACAAGCACCACAACCTTTGCAAAGTGCTTCATTAATTACAGCAATGGTCCCAAATCTCCTATCTTCAATTAATTCTATAGCATTATATGCGCAATTCTCAACGCACATACCACATCCACTACACCTTGTGGGATCTACACGTGCTATCTTGCCTTCCGCTTCAATTTCGTCTTTTGAGAGGATTGTGCAAGCTCTTGAAACTGCAGCGTTAGCTTGGGCGATAGAATCTTCTATTGTTTTTGGACAGTGAGCTAAGCCTGCAACAAATACCCCTTCTGTTGCAAAATCTACTGGGCGTAACTTAACGTGAGCCTCTAAGAAAAAATTATCATCATTTAATGGTACTTTCAGGATTTTAGCAA
>SMTZ1_10008545_pt1 | contig 10233 bp, 12 predicted proteins | sample DeeMarSWOR136_30_FD_25667 | JGI IMG/M metagenome (IMG submission 25667) | reverse complement strand
ATAGGGAAACAGCGATTGGTCGCGTGAACCACCACGACGCTCAATTTTTCTGTAGCTATCAGAAAGAATTTGCCGATACCGCCGTTTTCGATTTGAAGGGTTCCCGCTTGTTTTTGTTATTCGCTGCAATGTCCTGAGGAGAATCTCCTCATAGGCGGAGCCCTCTTCTTCAGCCGTAAGCAGTACAAAGAGACAGATATCGTCTTCAACACCATCTCGCAAGAGACGTGTGCATGCAACTGCTGCACGTTCCTTAATATCTTTGGTAGGAAAAACTTGAAAGGTGGTTCCCAGGTCCTGTGGAGCACTGCCATAATACATCATGGACATGTCGCTGACCTGAAAGTTCAAAGAACCAGGATACTTGGAGAGTATCTTCAGTCCTTCTTTGGTGTCCCACTGACTAACAACCAGGCCCCGAGGAATGATGAGTCACCTTTCATTACAGACAGAGCTGTAGTTTACGAACTTGTCGCTTGGCTTAAGTCAAGTTTGGAAACGCCACAGAAAAAGGTTTTTGCACATCGGAAGGTTCCGTCAATTCATTCCGAGATACTGAAACCACTATAAAACCACACTACGGGGTTCTACGCTTCCAAAGCAGAAATACTAAGACCACAGAAATACCTAGAATCGTGACCCCCAACATGAAAGGGAATAGCTGGTCCCACATTGATGCAGGAAGCCTAACTGGATCACCAATGATTGCCGGGTAGATGAACTCATCGAAATATGCATAGTATTCCTCGGAGCCATAAGGGGCGGCACCAAAAACAAGAACAAGATCTTCTTGGGGGAGTACAAAAACCCGCATACCCCCTGCACCCCTCATTGAATAACCGGAGATGGGAATATCAATCCACCATTGATAGCCATACCCTTCCCCATACGTAAAGACAAAGTGGGGATATGTGCACTCCACAATCCATTCAGCGGGGAGAAGTTGAGAGGCCCCCCAGGTGCCGTTATTCAGATACAGAAAAGCGATTTTTGCTAAGTCACGTAAACTCAAGCTCAGACCTGCCATACCCGTTGTGACTCCTTGCGGATCATCACCCCATTCGTATGTTGAAATGCCCATGGGTGTGAACAGTCGATTATGCAAAAGGCTCTCCATTGACAACCCTGTTGTTTCCGTAATAATTGCCGATAAGAGATGGCTGCAGCCACCATTGTAGTTCCAAAAGTCACCGGGCTCATTCGACATGGGTGAATCGAGAAGATATTGGACCCAATCAGGTTTTGTCCCCAGTCCAAAATCACTGCGTTCCAAACCAGAGGACATGGTAAGAAGATGCCATATTGACATGGTGGATTTCCAGGGATCCGGGTTTTGAATTGCGCGATTTGGAAAGTAATCAAGAACTGAGTCGTTAACACTGGCTACTAATCCATCCGCTAGAGCTAGCCCAAAGGCAGCAGCTGAGACACTCTTTGTGCAGGAATAAATGCGCCAAAGGTGATTTGGCCTTATTCCTGGACCATATGCTTCAAATAGAATATACCCGTTGCGAATGAGAAGGAAACCTTGCACGTTGTCAGTGGAAGATATTGTTTGCCAGAACGCTTGTAGCAGACTAGCATTCATTCCTTGTACTTCAGGTTGGACACCGCGCCAGCCCGTGGTGGGCCAATAATCTCTTTGGAAATCTGTATTGTGTAGGACGCTTGATTCTGCGTTAATGGCTAGGGGAGTCAGGAGTAGGAAGGTAAACAATATGAACCATTTTGTTTGGAGAACCATTATTGGATCCGACCAGTGAGTAAATGACTATCGTTTTTTGGTATTTTTCTATGGATGAACAACGTCTGGCTATTTGTCATCGTTTCCGGTTTCGATGGTCAATGGCAAGCAGTACAACAAATAGCACAGCGAAGCTGCCTCCAATTAGGGCTAGAACCCCCGTGTACAGTTCGATGGGCATTCCGGGAGAAGTGTTTACGAGCCAGCAAGACACTTTGTACATCAGGTTCCATTCCGAATCAGGATCTTGGAGTGTCTGGTATGTGGGCCAGTGGGAAATGTGATCTTGGCTCAGCCCATCTCGATCGTTTCCTTCTTCGAACTCAGGGTGTGGGCTAGACAACATCACAGTTCCTTGTCCATATCGGAAGGCAATCACCCCGAGTAATTCGGTATCAGCATAGGACAGTATTGGGATAATGTTGGTATTGTCGTCGAATTCGAAATAGGAGGCCCCCGAAGTGAAGACCATGTAGGAAGGTGGTTCTTCTGAGAGGTCTGGACCAGTGGACGCTTGGTTCACGCGCATCTCTGTAATTCTAAGTTCACCAGTATGGTGATCATGACATTGAACACCTGACGGACCAACATAATGCAAAGTTGCATCAATTATTCCTAAACTAGTGACAACAAATACCGTGCCGTGACAGACACTGAACAAAGATCCACCAGTGGCTAAGAATAGTCGGATACGTTCCTTTCCCAGTGGCGTTAATTCGCGTTGATAGGCACTAGGGGCGAATGCCGGTAAGACGAGGAGATCGAAAGCCCGTAGGGCCCCCTGCTGGATGGCAGTACCATTGAGATGCTCTACCGTTGCATTCATCCACCGGAACATATGTGAACATGCCGTGAAACTATAGTTGTCATTCCGTTGCACATCATAGATGGCCACCCGCGCGTGAGTCATATCAGGAGAAGATTGAGCCATAGTGTCATCAGAATCAAATTGCAATATTGATGGAGCAACCGCCACCATCAACAGAAGAAAGAGTAGTATAGTGCTTTTCCTAATTAGCCACAAAACATAACTTGACAACGGTCACAACCATCCTTTGAAGCACTGTAATGAAAAACGTTGTAGAGGGATTTATGGTCTTGGATACCGGCTAGGAGGAAAATTCTGAAAACGAACCGATCTATTGCATCTTTTATGAACCTGATAATTCAGAAAACGACAGGTTCCATATATTGGTTTCACTGATGAATTCAGATTTTAAGAGGCCAAAATAGACAAGCCCATAACGGAATCCGTTTTCGATTCGTGCTTCCCGAAAATGACCCTCGCGTTTAAACCCAAGTCGCTCGGCGAGTTTGATGCTTCGCAAATTAGTATCACGTGTGATTACGATGACTTTGTGCGCTTATAAATTGTTGAAGAGGAATGTTAGAGCGCGGGTTGCGGCTTCAGTAGCGAAGCCTTTTCCGAGAACTCCTGAATCAAGGAACCAACCGAGTTCAAAAGAGGGTACATTCCATTGATTTGGCTCAATCCAAATCTCACCAATATAGAGGGACTCTTTCTTCCTCCAGATACCCATGACAAATCTCTTCCTAGCCTCCTACTCCTCAACGTTTTGTCGAACCTTGGCCTCTGCAGCATCAATGTCTTTGATTTTCGCAACCTCATCCACATTCGGGAATAGAAATTGCAGATTGTTATTCCTTTCCAGTAAGGCAAGGAGCGCGGCTCCATCTCCCACTTCATATTTCCCTACAAGGAGCCTGTCTGTTTCCAAGTCCTCAGGTAGCTTCGGATATACCGGATCCATTAATCATCCCTGGCAAAAGGTGATTATTTTGCCGTCGAGTCGTACTGCATCATTCCCATAAGGTTTGCTTCAGTGTCTTTGAAATAAACGTAATAGCCCACACCAGGAATTGTGATTTTTTCACCGATGATGGTGCCGTTGTTGGCTTTGATGAGCTTGATGTATTTGTCGATGTCTTCAACGCCGATTACGTTGACCGTGGCTCCTTCTGGGAAATCCTCGCGCCGCGCAAATGATCCATTAATCCCAGGCTCTGCGTCGTCACCTGTGATTAAGAACCAATGGTCGACTGGACCTTTCCATTTTTCAACCTTCCAGCCAAAGACGGTTTGATAAAACGTTGTTATCCGTTTGATATCATCAGCTGGAATCTCAAAATCGATAACTCGGGGCATTACAAACCACATCCAAGTAGTGTATGAGGATTCTATTCTAATTATCAACTATAGTATGTACCGGTCCCGGCATTCTATTGTGTCTTGCGGGCGTAGCGGCTTTGATGTGGGATTTTTCCTACAGGTGAAAGATAGACCACGAATTCATCATTTCCATCTAACTCGAGTAACTCATCAAGCGCCTTTTGATCATATGCAGCAATAGCACACGTTCCTGCCCCTATTGCCTCACAAGCTAGGTAGAGATTTTGGCATATATGTCCGACCTCAATTGCAGTCCCCTTGTGTGCAGCCACACTATACCGCCATTCGATTCGATATGGAATTACTGCCCAAATAAACACCACCGCCGCACGGGAGACAAAGTTCTGTCTCATACAGATATTACTTAGCTGGGCTGCCAGATCAGGTTTCGCTGGAGAGAGGAATAGGAGTTTGTGTTCAAGGGCAAGGTACCGGTAGATCCCAGGTTGGAGCTCAGACACATGAAAGACCACTAGATAGGTTTCATATGGATGCCGGGATCCACCCGACGGCACCGTGCGCTTTGTGGTGTTGATTCGCCCATGTAGATTATCTATCGCCACTTTATGGACTCCTTGTGTTACCCAAAGCAGAAACGACAGCTCTTCAAGAGAAAGGGATTCGCCGATATAGCCACGATGACTCTTGCGACGGTTTATCGCCTCAAGCAATGGAATTGGAGGTATATCAAAATCCTGTGTGGCAAAAAGATCAATTATCTTAGAAGTTGTTGAAAAGGGCTTCTGGAATGGCGGCTGAGGGATCCCCTTTTGTTGATCAGGAACAATATCGGGGGTAGATGTCCAATCATGGGCTTTGAGGAATTTACGACCTTCTTCCATCATTAGTAAAACCATCTTTCCTTGGTTTTTGAACCTTTGAGTGAAGAAAAATAAATAATGAGTACCTTGATGCAAAGTATTCTGGAGTAGTATACCAAATGATATCATTCTCTGAGGTCTGGGATCGCATCGTCAAAAGCGCGGGAAAGGTCTTCTATACCAAAAGGCAATTGAAATTCACTTACGAAGTAAAGGAAGACACCCTTATCACGGATCGAACAGAGCACCCACTAACTCGGAGGGAAATCATGGCCGCATACCGGCATGTCCCCCTTGAGGGGTCCGGAGAACTTACCGGTCTTGTTCGTGGAGAAAGCTACATTTGGGCCATCCTGCATGACAAACGCATCCGTCAGAATGACTGGTAACACTAGTTTCCGGGTCATATTGGAGTTCAATATATTGGTAACAGTCTTTTTATCACACTTTCAGGGTATGAAAGAGCGGTGACACCAATGGGATTTGTCCGAACACCGGAAGAACTGAAACGTAGGACACAACACTTTGCTCAAGGGTCCATAATCGGAGACTGCAAGATGGTTTTTGCCAGATTCCGTACTGATCCGAATATCGTCAAACGTCTGGTACCTCCACCCCTTGAACCAGGACCCAAACCCCAGGGATTCGTCTATGTAGCTGAGTTTGGAAACCCCAACTTTTGCCCCCCCTACAACGAAGCCGGGGTTTTTGTCGACGCTCAATACAAAGACGAGGTAGCCAACTATTGTCTTTCCATGCCTGTCACCGTTGACTCCTCCCTGTGGCAGGGTAGAGAAATCCAAGGGTATCCGAAGAAAATCGCTGAATTCATTGCCATTGAAGAGCGAGGTAATTATGTCACCGGTAATTGTATTCGCCGCGGTAAACGGCTCATCACTATAACACTCCAACTCGAAGGTTCCCTGAAGGAAGAACTCCCCAACACCTCGACTTACACCATCAAAGCCTTTCCTAGCGTATCCGGTGCAGGCTTTGAATACCCACCCCTCCTTATTCACTCGCACAATGAATTCCGCTGGAACACCCCCGAAAAGGGAATTGGGCGCGTCACTTTCGGCACATCAGCCCATGACCCTATCCATGAAATTCCCATCAAAGAAATCATCCTCGCCGGGTACGGCACGCATATCGAAATCCTGATGCACCCCGGGGACACCGTTGCAGAACTTGACCCAGAAACCTATGAACCCTATTATTGGAACAAACAAGACTGGGATCTCGAATAACGTAAAATCCTGACTAATTTTCTCAAGCGCTGGATTCACCTAGTGCCTTAAACTTTTGATAGAAATACAAATCTAATCCGAACAAGAACGCGCCTTGAATGATAATACCAATCCCGTTCCCGAGAATGAACGAATCTATCCACAAGAACACCCCCAATAACACACCGACCAGCATGTACCCAATATCCAAGAAGACATTGATGCGAAGAAACCGAGTCACCTTAAAAGCAGATTGCTCCTTTTGCCGGAAGATACCGACCAACGCGATGATAATGTCGATGATACCCCACAGCAGGGCTTGGAGGCCAATACCTTGCAGTAGGCTCACAGGCAATAGGAGGAGAATCACACCCAGGATAATACTTGCAAGGCTCCAAGCGATTAACGCCCTTCCGAGTAGACGGGCTAACCTATTTACTTCCATCTATGTACATCCTCCATACTACTTGAGGACCCACTGTCACAGCCCCTGAATAAAAGTAATTCCGAATATACCAACCGCACTGATTTTCAATAATGAACAACTCAAAACGCTTCTGTTTAACCGGTTACAAGAGAGATTTATCCAGAAGTGATTTTCGCAGATTCGATGGCTACAGATGGTGTTATAGCGGTATGTAGAGATCGAGTGTCAGCCCCTATGAGAGTAATTTTCTGAAAGAGATCGCGCATGTTGATCCCAATGAGAGTGTTTTTTACAGGATGTTTAATCTCAACTTTATCAAAATAAAAGCTTCAACAAATAATCTATTCAGTCCCGATGAAATAATTCATGGCGATCTTACTTTTAGGATAAAGCCGTGCCAAAATGGTACTTCTCTATTTCCATTTCCACCACACTCAATTGTGGGTGGAGCAACGTCTTGGCATCGGACAACTCCTTCACTAATCCTTGGGCTAACGCGTTCTGGAGCCCTTGAGACGCTTTCCGCAACAGGGATAAACGCAAATCCTTCCCCGTCATCCCACGCACGGCATGATACGTCTGATCAAGAATCGTGTCGACAGATGCAGCTATCCGACTAATGAGGATCGAATTTCCAAACTCATCAACTGGCCCAACTTGCGACTTTTCAAAGGCTTTCAACGCCACCTTATCATCCATAATACCGTGCATAATCACATAAGCGGCAAAAAACTGAGTTTTCCCTGTAGGATCAAACGCATCCAACATCCGCAAATCCTCCTCTAGATCCGCAACCAGCCTTCGCCAAGCCTTCAACACTGCCTTCCGCGTTGTCTCCTCTGCGGTCACAAACTCCCGAATCTGCGGTAAGAATCCCGCAGCTACACGCGCCACAAACCGCTGGTATTCTTTCGGCTGCCTGGCAAACGTTCTCCCCCGAAACGGGCGTTTTCGACCTTGTTTCCAATCCTGAATTAACCCATTAATCTGTTCATATGACACTGATTCATTCCCACTCATTCTTCGCACTCAACCTTTTTAGAATAGGGTAAAACGGCAAGTGTGCGCCCATTCCTCAAGGAAACCTTAACCTTCGTTACATTCAGGAAAAAAGCAGAAACAACAACCCGTATACCTAAACACGTGCTATTTTTCTTAGTCAGCCCATCAAATGAGAAAAACCACAATGGGAGTGTTTTTTTATTTCAATTTATTACCTCTTAATGAAGATCATGACAACCAAGGACGAAACAAAACGTCGTTATCATCGATACACCCGATCCAATCGCCCAGACAAACGCAAAATGATAGGCGAAGAAGGGCTCAAAAACACCCGAATCAGACATCGACCCGTGACGTTTCGAACCGGCCGTCGAGCATAACCGTACTCCAACACTATGCATCCTTATTTTTCGACTGTAGAACATAAATATGCTAGAATATATTCAACTAATACTCAGGGTATCAATTGGAGAGACGCGACGCCATGCACCCAAAAACCAAACGATATGTTGTCGTCTTCATCGTCGCCATAGTCATACTCATCGTGTTAGTAGTAATCAGCTATAACATATTAGGACCTATGTTCTGCCAGTCACCTTGTGAATGGGTCGTGACCTGGGGCACTGGGTTCTGTGACTGCACTCCGAGACCCCCATGGCCACCTGAGATAACTGGACTCCCCGAAGGCATCCCTGGATACCCGTGGGAAGCCGCACTTTTGGGAATCCTGGTCGCAGTAGTCTTCGCTGTAACGATTCGCCGCCGAAAACAGTAAAACATGATCTGTTACTATCCAGAGCTCATCCAGATAAAAGAACCTTGCCAAAGGGATCAAGTAATTAAAAGACAGTAGTATACTTTGATGAGTTCTGTCCATCTGCGAATATTATCATATTTGTAGATTTTTCTCAGGTCGATACGTCTTAGCTGGGAATATATGATGATGATGGAACATTCGTCAGATTGTAAATAAAAAGAAGGTAAGGTGCCCCCAATGGGGACACCAGTGAATTTTGTTGAGATAACTTAAGTTTGTCTAAAAGTGCTTCCTGACGAAGAAAAGGTAGATGACGATGATTAGTGGGATAATCATGTTAGCAAGTTGGAGGTAATCCGTAAAGCCAGACATATAGAAGCTATAGATACTAGTTATTATCGTAATGAGGTTAATGATGAATGCGAGCCACCAAGCCCATCCTTTCAGCCGCCAGAGTCCGATGAAGAGGATGAACCCAATGATCCCAAAGATAAGCGCCATTGCTCCTATTGCAATTAAAAAGATCCCAAAGAACGGAATAGCTAGACCAGCAAGGATGCCCATAGCACCGGAGAAAATCAGAAACAGAGCAGCGATTAGTTGCAAAATAGCAATGATTGTTACTCCAAGTGGACGTTCAGCCAATTTTTTCACCAATTTATTAGATGAGTTACTTCTTACCCTTTTTTAAGAGTAAGTGTTCCACATTCTATCAAGCTCCTTAAAAAGATAGGTATTATTTGGAGGAATTCATAGAATTGGAATAGGGTACGCAAATTACGGGACCTTATTCGAACCGCTGTGCTTTGTAGAAAGCTAGGATTTGTGTTGTGTGTTGACCCGGATTATAGTCCATGGGTCAATCGATGATGAATTGCTCCCAATCGGTGCTTGTGGTCATGCGGTACCAATCGTTATTGGGATCAGTGTAAAGATAACCTAACTCGCCCCATGGAAGACCAGAGGTCATGATGAGGAGATCTTCAACAGTAATAGCTTGTTTACGAGCATCCAGAAAAGCATGAAGCCAAAAAACGATAAAATGTCAGAGAAGCTTTGAATTTCCTTCAAAGCAAGGAAAACCCCCCGAAGTCATGGAATTCATACTTGATAAAATCATTTGTTATTTTTTTAATATCACGTCAAAGAAAGGTAGCAATTTTACCGTCCAAGAAATAAATCAAATTTACGATGATTTAGATTTTATATGCAGCTTTTGTACCAGCTGTTTATAGCGAGTATAAATCGTTTTGGCTGAGACCCCAGTTACTTGGCCAATATCCCCCTGGGTCCTTCTTTCACCTTCCAAGATGCAGGCGATATACAAGGCTGCCGCCATAAGGCTTTCCGGGGCCTTCAGGGACGTCAAACCCTCCTGCTCCGCATCCCTAAGGATCACTTGCGCACGCTTCCGCGTTTTCGATGACAAACGCAACTCATCCACGTACTGAGCCAGATCATACTCGGAAACTTGCGGACTTTTCATCCAATTCACCCCACCCATCGGAAGTGAAGCTTCCTTATAAACCGTCATTTTTCTACCTTTCGAAAAATTGCCCTTCTTTTTACATGCAATAGAAAGACAAGAAAAAGCAAACAAACTTGCGAAAATGATTCGAAGTGGAATTCAATACTCAAAAATCCCAGTTTCATGTCAGGTTAGTTCATATATCTGGAAATTAAATGAAAAAGGATTTTCTTATGGTGAGATAGCTGAAATCATCTTCGACAAATTTCAAACGTGCAATCAGCCAAAGCGAGTCAGCAAAGTGATTAGAAGACACAAAAAATATCTCAATGGTTCCTCAATAGATAATATTTGATAAATGTTTAAATAAATGTGTTTTTATTTTTTTAGATTATGAGCTAATGTATTTGTCGACGGCGTCCAACAAAATTTGCATCATTTCTTCTTTGCGACCTTGATCGATGGCGACCATGCCGAAGGCGGGGATGCCGAGGATGCGTTCGACGAGTTCGGGGGAGAGGGCGCCTTCGAGGTCTTGTTTGTTGGCGATGGCCCAGACGGGGACGCCGGGGGCGTCTTTGCGGATGACGTCGAGGA
>SMTZ1_10008544_pt1 | contig 10233 bp, 6 predicted proteins | sample DeeMarSWOR136_30_FD_25667 | JGI IMG/M metagenome (IMG submission 25667) | reverse complement strand
CGATCGCTTTTCCTTCCCATCCTTTTTGTTGGCAGATTTTTCCCAGCCAGTAGAAGCTTCTGGCATAGATATCTCCCCATCGCAAGCGCCCGGTGGTCAGAGAAACGATTTTTGTATATTGCTCACTGGCTTTCTCCAGATTCCCGGTCTGATAATATGCTGAAGCAAGGCTATTCAGGTAAAAAGCATGCTCGTCGTATATATCCTGTTGATGAGGGAATAGAGACAAAGCCTTTTCAAAATCGTTTATTGAGCTTGAAAATGAATCTTCTGTCTGAACGATCTTCCCCATCAAGTGATAATAGTATCTCATATTGTTTCGAATTCCTGTTTTCTCTATCAATTGCTTCAATCGTTCTGCTGTGTTTTTCGCCTCTTTCAAGTCGTTCATCTTCAGGTATGTTAATCCATGAAAATGTAAAGCGCGGATTTTAGCCTCGATGAGGTTGATCTCAGAAGCGACTTCCTCTACCCGGTTTAAAACATTCAGAGCTTCAGCGTACTGTTTCTTTTGAAGATTGAGATAGGCCAAGAATAACATATATTTAGTTTCATTCGTTTTTAAGCTGGATTTTTGTGATTCCTCTATCCCTTGAATAACTTCTTTTCGGCATTTATCGAATTTTCCTTGTGTCAAATATAAATGAGCAAGCCAGAATCTTCCCCATAATTGAGATTGCGGATTCTTTTTTTCAAGAAGTTGCCGGAAATTCTCCCCTGCTTTATTAAAGTTGTCTTGGACATGATAAATATTGCCGACCAATTCAACATTATAGTCTTCTGGAGCTAAAGATAATGCAATATCTGCCTCGCGGAGGGCAAGGTCAATTCTGCCCTCACAGAAGTAGATGATGCTCATATGCGAGCGAAATGTGGGTTCTTCATAAATATCCTGATTCGCCAGCAAAATTTCCCTGGCTGTTTCGTATAAGCCCTTGGCTCTATATATGAAAACGAGGTTTTCACACGCCATAAGGGGATTAACTTTACGGATTTTCTCAAACCGTTCAATCGCCAGGTCCCATTCTTCCATTTGACGATATATGCCGCCAAGGTAAAGATTTCCTTCTTCATCATCAGGATAATACTCCAGTAATTCTTTATAGTTTTTCATTGCTTCTTCAGGAGAATCTTTTAATATGGTATTGGCAAATCCCCGAATGAATAAGCGTTCTTTAACAGAAACCTTGTCGGGTTCAAGTAATGACAAGGCCGTTTGAATGTATTTTTTTGCCTGATCGATTGATCCTATATAATAATAATTTTCAGAGATTCTTCGGTAAGCTTCAGCAAATTCGGGATCAATGCTTACAGCTTCCTTCAGGACTTCAATGCTTTTTTCAAATCTCCCTTCCTGATAGTATTCTTTTCCCTCCATATAAAGGATCAATGCCTCTTTAGAAGCCGTGAAAATCTTTCCTATGTCCCTATCGAAATCAGCGGCAATTTCCTCTTGAGAAAGTTCAAAGTTTGCTTTGATTTTCTTTGTTAGCTCATCCACCATCGAACTTAAATTCTCTTCGCTTCCGGTTATATAGTCTGAACCAACGGACTCTCCTGTAATGATGTTTAGGAGTGAATAATCGATCCGGAATATACTTCCTGGTCTGGAGAAACTCGCTTTGAGAACGTGATTTACACCTCCTTCTTGGGCGACTTTCCTCAAGTCTTCTAAATCATAGCTCTTGGCGGAAATGAGATTGAGATTTCTGAGAATGAGGAGGAGTCTGGCACCACTCAAAACATGAAGGTATTTTGATTGGGAAAGGTCTGTAATCGACCATTCAGATAGAGCTTGTCTTAAATGATCTAACTTTTCATCTCCGGTCAGGTTTTCAAAATACAGAACAGCAACAGATTTTCTCGTATCCTCTGAAGGCGAAAGTATGTCTGGAGATTTCCGCCCTATCAACAAATAAATTACCGTTATGATGAGAACAACCAGGATACTGGCATAAGCCGCTTTTAATAATTTTTTTGTTCGTATTCGCGGAACAAGCGGTCGAGTCGCCACTTTGTGCTCTTCCAGATCATGAAGGATTTCCTCTGCTTTCTGGTAACGGATGTATTTGTCCTTCTCCAGGCATTTGAGGGTGATTTTTTCAAGGTATGACGGGATGTTCGGGTTGATTTTTGAAGGAGGCTTGGGCTTTTCGTGGATGTGCTTCTGGATGTAGCCTGTGTAAGTTTCAGCCTTAAAAGGTTTTTCTCCTGTCAGCATCTCGTAGATGATGATTCCCAGGGAATAGAGATCAGACCTCAGGTCGGCCTTTTCTCCTTCGGCTTGTTCAGGAGATATGTATTGAATGGTCCCGATGATGATTCCCGGTGCACTGTCTTCCTGGACCTCAACGGATTTGGCCACTCCAAAATCCGTCACAAATACTCTTCCATTGCTGTCGACCAATATATTCTGGGGCTTGAGGTCTCTGTGCACGATACCTTTTGAGTGGGCAGCTCTAAGTGCTTCACATATCTGTTTAGTTATGCTGATAACAGTTTCAACAGATAAAGTCCTTGAGGTAAGAATCAATTCTTTTAAATTCTGTCCCTTGATATAACTCATAGATATGAACTTGATTCCATCCACTTCTCCCAGGTCGTAGATTCGGATCACGTTTTCATGAGTAAGGGACCTGGCCAGCAGGGTTTCTTTCTTGAAGCGTTCGATGATATGGGGCTTGGTAGAATATTCAGGATGGATCATTTTGAGGGCAACAGTGATCCCCAGTTCTTTATCTTTTGCCTTATACACTCTTCCCATTCCCCCCCGGCCAATCTCTTCGATAATCTTGTAGCGTGGGCCGAAGCTTTCTCCGGGAGAAAAATCAAGAGTGTCTTCCGGAGGGGGATGGGTGGGCGGAGTGTGGGTGAGGGTATCGTCGATTTTTCCAAGAGATGTTCCGCATTTGCGGCAGTACTGGCTGTCCTCTGGATTAGGAGCGTTACATCTTGGACAGTTCATCCTCTTTTTTTTACCCTCCGCTTTTTCTAATAATAGGAATTAAAGATATATAAGTCAACCGTCGTTGCACTCTTCCATCAGGTCAGATGTTTCCCTCGTCACGGACACAGAGATGCTTACTATCTTCCCTAAGCTATCCCTAAGCTTTTGACATCTCCCTTTCCCTGTGTTATAGCATCAGAGTCAAAAAATCAGGAAATCGGAGAAGGAGAAAAGGCTATGGCAAAGAGATTCGCTTCACCTGTTGTTCTCTTCATCATCTTGATCAACATCTTATGGGTAAGCTGCACAGATGTTACCCAGTATACCGGCATTCGTTGGGTGACTCTCAGAGACCTCGAAGCGAGTTTGAGGAACGAGGCTCCTCTAAATGTCGGTTTCGACATTGATGATACCGTTTTGTATTCGAGTCCGGGGTATTATTACGGGCAGCAGAAGTATTCCCCAGGCAACAGCGCCTATCTCACCATGACAGAATTCTGGAAAGAGATGAACAACGGGCTCGACCGGTTCAGCATTCCTAAAGAATGCGCGCGAGACCTGATTGAGATGCATAAAAAGAGGGGGGATTCCATCTTTTTTATCACAGCCCGGATTCCTTCGGATACAGAAACAGTCACAGAGTTACTTACAGGAATTTTTAACTTGGAAAATCCGAATAAGGTTATTTTTACCGGGTTTGGCCCTTTTGAGAACCTGAAAATAAAGCCTATCAAAGATAACAATATACGCATTTTTTACGGAGATGCGGACGGCGATATAAGAGCAGCTCAAGCCGTGGGAGCACGGGCGATTCGGATCATGCGTGCTGGCAACTCCACCAACAAGCCGCTGCCCAGAGTCGGGAGTCTGGGAGAAGAGGTCCTCAAGGATTCAGAGTATTGAGGCATGCTTCCCAGGGAACGCATTCAAAAGGTCATGGACCTGGAAAAGCCGGACCGTGTTCCGGTGATGTGCCAGATGAGCATCGGTCATATGCTTCTTCAAACAAGCTTTTCCCCTTCTGAATTCTGGCTATCTGGTGATCTGTTCGCAGAGGGACTGCTCAATCTGAGAGAAATCTACGATTTCGACGGGATACTCATCAGCCTCCATGGCCATTCTCCCCGCTGGAGGAAAAACATCAGCAAGATCCGTAAGGAAGAGGAGGCGGAAATTGTTACCTGGAAAAACGGCGACAGGACCGAATTTCCCTATGATGACCTTCCGCGCCATCATCCTCGCCGGGAAATTCTTCCTCCTTTTATCGCTGAATTTGACCCGGAATCTATACCTGAAGAGATCGATTATATCCCTGTTTCTCAAGGATTGAATTTTGCTCTCGACCCTGACCATCTCTACGATATCTTCGATCGCATCCGTGAAAGAGCAGGGGAGATTTATTCCATTCACGGCGAAGTCACGTCTCCCTTTGATTACTTCCTTCATTTTTTCGGGTTTGAACAGGCTATGGTCAATCTTGTTGAGGAGCCTTCAAGGTCAAAAGATGTCCTGCAGCGCTTTACAGAGGGAATAAAGAGGTTTGCCCACGGTCAGACAGAACACAAAGTTGACGCCATCAAGATTTCATCCCCTTTTGCCGGTTCGGGCTTCATCTCTCCTCAGTTCTACAGGGAGTTTGTGCTTCCCTTTGAAGGGCAGATCGCCCGGGCTGTTCGCGCCCGGGATGTCCATATCTACACCCATACCTGCGGAGCGATCAATGACCGTCTGGAAATGATGGTCGAGGCCGGAATCACAGGACTGGAGTGCCTCGACCCTCCGCCTTTGGGAGATGTCCGGCTGGCCGAGGCCAAGGAAAGGGTGGGAAAACAGGTTTTCATCAAGGGCAATATTGACCCCGTAAATGTGCTGCTCTATGGTGATTTGGGAACTGTCCGCAAAGATGCCGAATACAGGATTGAGGTGGGGAAACCTGGAGGAGGCTTCATCTTGAGCACTGCCTGCTCCATCGCCCCTCATACCAGGAGAGAAAACGTCCAGGTTTTAGCCCGGGTGGCTGCTGAGGTTGGTATTTATGAGCAGCTCTAGAATCGAATATTGACTTCCCGAACAGCCAAAAAATCTGCGTGCACCTTTTCCTGCCTGATTTCTCCTTTCTCCATCCATTTATCCTTTTTTCCTTTACTCCTTTTAGGGGAGTTGAATAACAGGAACAAGATCTTTTCTGGTTTTAGGAAAAAGACCGAGAGGATAATTTTTAAAGGTTGGAAGGATCTGAAATAATCGATTTTTGAAAAGAAATTCAATCAAAAAAGCCCTAATCACCCACGCCGATAGGTCGCCGGATCCAGGCACTGTTCCACATAACCAGGTCCTTGTTGAAATCCGAGAACTGCTTAAGGTAGAAGAAACCCTCTTGCGGCAGATTGGAGTTGAAAGAGAAATCACCCTCTTGAAAGCCGTCTCGTCCAAATGATGCGATTGTGTAATCTTCGCTGCTGGCTCCAGTTATGCCGTAAACCCCATTCGCAGCGCTTCCGCACCAAACCCGGAAGCCATGACCCCACTGGTCATAGAGAGGAAGGACTTTGATGTAGAATGGAGAGAGAGCGCGATGCAGGGCGGAACTGGCATCATAAACGCCGCTTTGCGGGGGTAAGGTTCCATTATCCATGATATAGTCAGAAAGGGCGCTGGAAATAACAGCGGTATCCTTCATCGTGCTCTTCAGTTTGGCCCTGTTTATGGAGACACGAATGTTGGGGATGACGATCATTGTGAGCAGGGCAATGATCACGATGGCTATGAGAAGTTCTAAGAGATTAAAGCCCTTTGGTCTTGTGAACAGGCGAACTTTTTTTCCCAATTTAATGACCCAGTCAACCGTCAAAGGATTGGAAAATGTCTTATATTATCAAAAAAATCCGATTTTATCATCATTATTTATATCTTTAATATCCGGGCGGCGTTCTGGTAGAGAATTTTTTTTATAAAAGTTTTAGAGAGAGGAAGCTCCATTATGGCTTTTATATTGCAGTCGATGGTTTTAATCCCCGGCCAGTCCGAGCCGTAGACGAACTTATCGATATTTTTCTCCATATCCGGGAAATAATGGAGAAGATTCTTGGGTGGGAGTCCCGAGATTTCCAGGTAGAGGTTCGGATGAAGACGAGAGAGAAAGAAAGCTTTATCATACCAGAGACCCCTTCCCCCGTGCGCCATGAGAAGAGTAAGTTCAGGGAAGTCGGCAGCCACATCGTCCAGATGGATGGGGTCAGCATATTTTATCTTCGAGCCTTTAAACACGGAAGAGCCCGTGTGCACGAGCACAGGCAGGCGGTGTTCTTCAGCAACCGAATAGAGGGGATAGACCCTGCTGTCGTTCGGATAGAAATGGTTGTATGAAGGGTAGAGTTTGATTCCCTTTGCTCCCATCTCGATGTACTTTTTTAACTCTTGAGCAGGGTGGCTGACGATAAAAGGATTTATGGTACAGAAAGGGATAAAGATTTCTTTGCCCGCGCAGAAATCCAGGACAAACTCATTGGGGACCACTCCAGTGGTGATGGGGCATATCTCGGCCAGGATCACGGCCTTTTCGATATGATGACTGCGGAGATAATCCGCGAACTTATCCGGGTCGATCATCTCCTCGTAGCGTTCATAGTATTCTGACTGGGCGGCCTCCTGGTAGGAATGGATCCACTCATGCCAGTGTTCTTTCAGGCCGATGTGGATATGAAAATCGATGATTTTCATATCAGTCGGTGTATTCATTTTTGTCTGCATCCTTAGTTTTAATTCATTGAATATCTTAGCCCGGGAATTCTTGAGATGAATCGAAGAGGAATGCCTGTATGTTCTGGTTTGTTTAAGGAAAACGCGAAACGTCAGCAGAAAAGCTCTCCTGCTAGGTTTCTTCTTCTTTTGCTTCAGGCTCCTTGTTTTCTTCTTCGTCTCTCCGGGTTTCCGGATTTGAGATGCTTCCCTCTTGTTTGAGGGCTTTCAATTCTGCTTCGAGTTCTCGTATCCTTTTCTTGAGATTCTCCTTTTCTCCTTTTTTAATCCTGCTCAGGATTCTGAAAATCACGATTGCCATACAGACTAGAATCAAGATGTTTATCAATGAAGAGGTGAAGAATGGAAACTTTATTTGCAGGAGAAAAAGGGTTCCGACTTGGGATAAATAAGATAGGATGAATAAAACCAGCAGGATTAATATCCACCCTATCATTGGCTTATCTCCTTTGCGGGATATACGCCTTTTTGCCTAGTCCCAGTTATCTCCCTTTGCTTATAGCAAATGGAATACCCGAAGTCAAGGCAGGATACAGATTAAAAAAGTTGCGACTTTCTTTTTATTCGCAGTACAATTCTGGAGCGAGGCCAGATCGAGGAGGTCATGATGAAAATCAGGGAATTGTTTCAGCAGGTCCGTTTTATCCGGATCCCGGAAGGATATCCGGTCGAAACCACTGTTGCCGAGGAACTTCTGAGTTCACTTCCAACGGATGCAGCCATCCGGCCTGTCAATCCTCCCGAGATGAAATCAGAAGCAGGGGTATTTTATGTCTCTGTTCTTGATGAGGGACAGGTGAGATCCTTGCTGGGGAAGAAGATAGGACTTTCCGGAAGCAAAGAGTGGGTCCTCTTCAGCATCGATAAGAACAACTGCTGTTGGCTGCTCAGCTCCAAACCGTGCTTCCTCTATGCGGCGTTCTGCTATGTAATGGAAAACATGCTGGATGATGATTCATCGCTCCGCAAATGGTGGCTGAAAGAGATGAGTTTTGCCAATGAGAAATCCACCTTTGATATCTTTTTGACGCAGTACGCCCGGCTCTTCCGGGGGTTTGACCGTGAGACCTACATCCGCGAGTATGCCCGCTTGGGTTTTACTCACATTGAAGTCAACGCCCTTTCTCCTGCCAGGCCTGAAGAGGAAGGCGTTGAAGGAGAATTCTATCCGGATTTCTACACGTACTGCCCTGCGCTGGACCAGTTCGTCTCCAGCCGGCTGAACCAGGGTATCTATTCTCCGGGATATCTAAAGGCTAACCTGAGTCTTTTGAAAGAAAATGCCCGTTTGGCCGTTAAATACGGCCTGAGCCCGGGTCTCCTCTGTTTCGAGCCGCGCTCGGTGCCAGAATCTCTTTTCCGGAGATATCCGACTCTGCGGGGAGCCCGGGTCGATCATCCCTTTAGAAGTTTTAAACCCCGTTTCAATCTTTCCCTCGTCCATCCCGTTGTCCAGAAACATTACACCGAGCTCATCACCAACCTCTTGATGGAGGTTCCTGCGCTGGAATTCTTAACCATCTGGAGCAATGATAGCGGAGCCGGATTCGAGCACACAAAGTCCCTCTATGTGGGAAGAAACGGCGGGGCTTACTTGATCCGGGAGTGGAAAAATGACGAGGAAATAGCCAGGTCTGCAGCCGCGAACATCTATAATTTTTTCAAGCTCTTTCATGATGCCGCTTCTCCAATCAATCCGGGGTTTCGAGTGATTACCCGCCTGGAATCATTTTACGGGGAGCATAAATATCTCTGGCCTTTGCTGGAGAATGGAGTGGGCGTAGAGGTCAACTCCTTCCTGGCTAGAGGATGGGAGAACAATTATCCGCATCCGCAGTACCCTGATATTAAAGTGTTGGGATCAGCGCTCCATAACTCCCTTCAAGAACAGGAAAGGGAGCCTCTGGCTGAGCTTGAGAGCCGGAAGAGTTTTGGTTTCTTCTACCATGCTTTCGGCCCGCACTCCAACCATGAGCCGCTCCTGGGAATTCCATTTCCCTGGTTGACCTACGAAAAACTCCTGGCATCGCATAGACTCCGGGTCCGGCACCTCGCTCACTTGGGAGGAATCCAGCCTCCCGACAAGGTCCCTTTTGCTGTGAATCAGGAAATATTTCGGGAATTCCAGTTTGACCCTGAATTGGATATCGACCAGACCGTATATATCATCGCTGAACGTTATGCAGGCAAGGAGCATGCTGAGGATCTTTTAAGAGGTTGGAGCCTTGTCGAGCAGGCTATCCGCTGCTTCATGCCGCTTCCTCTATACTCGCATTACGGTGTAGTCTGGCAGCGGCTGCTCGTGCGTCCGCTTGTCCCCCATATCGACCGAATTCCGGAGAACGAACGTGCCTTTTACGAAAATCATATGTGCACCTCTATCCATAATCCTAACCGGGTTGACCTGGCAAGAGATGTGTTATTTGAGCTGATCACAAAAGATTATGCCCGGAAGGCATTCAGGCGGATCGATGAACATGTCTGGGCTCCATTGGAATCCGCTGTCGAGCTGTTCAGGAAGAAAATGGACGATACTGCCCAATCAGGAGATGAAAAAGCCGAGCAAGTGTTTGAGGACCAGTTTTTCAGAACTCGCGCATTACGTTGTCTTTATGAGACCTTGCGTAACACAGCGGTCTGGATCTATGCGGTTCATGAATACCTGGATTCCGCAGAACATTCGAAAAAGGAAAACTGCCGTGGGCTTTTGACTGATATGAACAGGCGAGAAATTCAAAACTGCAGGAAACTCATCCAGCTCTGGAATGAGGCTCCTTTGGAGTGGATGATTATTTCCGGCTCAGAAGAGACACCGTTCATCCATGGAAAGAATTTTCCCCAGCTTCTCAAGAAGAAGATCGACCTGATGGAAAAGCACAAAGATGACGAGCCTTTCATCGACCCGGATTATATGTTCCGCGTGAATAATAATCCCTATCCGCAGTGAGAAGCTTCTCTATTTTCTTGACAGTTCATTATGAAGGTGTGATCTGGTACAGCGCCGGTTCCCCTTCATCCGAGCCGAGACCCTCCCAGCCTCAATAATAAGCTTCGGATGGAGAGGAACCGTCGCCGCACTTTTCAACTCATATAAAAGCAATAATTCGTTTGGAATCCTCTATTGAGCGGACCTGGATGCCGCCCTCGAGCCTCCGTAGCGGAGGGGGGAACCGACGGGATTGGTTCCCTCGGTGTCCGGGGGCTGAGGGCGGCATCCAGGCCGCACAGAGATTGTAATCTTATTTTCTGCGTTCACATTAGGTCAGATATTTCCCTCATTACGAAAATAGAGATGTTTACTCCATAGCGATATAGCTTGAATTAAAGGGTGATGTCATATACCATGATTGTTTGACTATGGAAAAATTGTTTGACGTCATAAAAAAAACAGGGCCGATATCCATCGTGGTCCATAATAATCCTGACCCCGATGCCCTGGCCTCTGCATCAGCGCTCCGGTTCATACTCATGAACAGAAGCTTCAAGAACATAAGGATCTATTATGACGGGCTGATCGGCAGAGCTGA
>SMTZ1_10020238_pt1 | contig 10234 bp, 8 predicted proteins | sample DeeMarSWOR136_30_FD_25667 | JGI IMG/M metagenome (IMG submission 25667) | reverse complement strand
CACGGGGTTCGCAAGATTCCCTTTCACCTGGCGACCCGGGAGTTCAATCGCCTGGTGAGAGAGAGGCTTACACCGCAAGGCCTGTATGCGGTCAACTCCATCGGCCAGCCAGCCGGCAGCAGGTTAGTGAGGAGTGTAATACGAACGATCATGGAAGAGTTCGAACACGTATCGCTCCTCTATGATTATACCGGCGTTGTTGAGAACGTATGGGTTCTGGCCAGTCGCTCTCCTATCGCAATCGGGCGCTCCCCCAAAACCCGAGAGGCCGGCGGTCTGATACTGACGGATGATGACGCCCCCGTCGAGTTCCTCATTGCGGCGGATCTGGTGCAGAGGCTCTAATTGGGTAAGAGAGAAATGCGGTTGTTACGGGCGACCTTTTTGAAATAACCGGCGGTTTTCGGGAGTCTCGGGAAGTCCGCTTCCGACATCTGAGAAAAGGCGAGCTCGAGGTTCGCCAACCCTCTCGCCATTACCCTGCTCAATCTGCATAAGCCTGATATCACCATTTGTCGTTTCGTAGTTGCGCGTGGTATATTGGTTACGGTATCTTGCGTTGATGCGGATGCCGATAGGCTGAAATGTAATAGGGATTTTCATGAAGGAGAACCATGTCTTTTTGAGAGCTTGCCGAAGGAAGCCGACGGAATATACTCCAGTCTGGTTGATGCGTCAGGCCGGGCGATACATGGAGGAATACCAGAGGATCAGGCGCAAGGTTGGCTTTCTCGAGCTCTGTAAGTCCCCCGATTTGGCAGCCGAGGTAACCCTGCTTCCCGTCCAAAAGCTGGGAGTCGATGCCGCGATCATCTTCGGCGATATCCTCCTCCCCCTGGAGGGAATGGGAATCCATGTGGAATTCGCCAAGGGTGGAGGCCCTCTGATTCGAAATCCCATCAGGGAGGGGAAGGATATCGAGCGTTTGCGGATCATCGAGCCCGAGGAGGATGTTCCCTTTCTGCTCCAGGCCATCCAAATCGTGCGGCGGGAGCTGGACGGGGGAGCTCCCCTCATCGGATTCTCCGGGGCCCCCTTCACCTTGGCCAGTTATCTCATTGAAGGGGGACGTGCAACGGATTTTTCCAGGACGAAGGGCTTGTTGTTGGGAACCCCATCCTTGTGGCATGCCCTCATGGAAAAACTGACGGAGGTCACCATCCGATATCTCAGGGCGCAGGTTCAACGAGGGGCCCAGGCGCTTCAGCTTTTCGATTCGTGGGTGGGCTGCTTAAGCCCCTGGGACTATGAGATCTCTGTCCTTCCCTTTTCTAAGAGGGTGATCCAGGAGGTCGGTGAAGATGTTCCTCTCATACACTTTTCGGTAGGGACCAGCGGCTTTCTCCACCTCATCAAGGAGGCGGGGGGGGATGTGATAGGCATCGACTGGCGTGCGGATTTGGGAGCGACATGGGAGCGTTTGGGCTATGACGTGGGAATCCAGGGAAACTTTGACCCCTGGGTGCTCCTGGCCCCGCGCCAGGTGATCGAGGACCACGTCCGGAGGATCCTGGAGTCGGCGGGAAATCGCCCCGGCCATATCTTTAACCTGGGACATGGAGTCCTTCCGAAAACGCCTGTGGAAAACGTCATTTTCATGGTGGAAACCGTCCATCGGCTCAGCAGGAGATAGGCGGAAATGGCTCATGGTGAGACCTCCGTCGGGGTCCTCCTCATGGCCTTTGGGGGGCCCAATTCGCCGGAAGAAGTGGAGCCCTTCCTTCAAAGGGTCTTGGGGCGAAGGGTCCCAGCTCATAGGGTTAATGAGGCAAAACGCCGATACGGGCTCATTGGAGGGCGTTCTCCCCTTCTGGAGATAACCCTTCGGCAGGCCCGTGGCCTTGAACAGTGCTTACATGTGCAGGGTACCAGGTTCAAAGTCTACGTGGGAATGAGACACTGGCACCCCTTCATCGCAGAGAGCCTGGGGGAAGTCCTCAAGGACGGAATCCGTCGGGTTGTCGCCCTCAGCCTTGCCCCTTACCAATCCACGCCCTATGTGCTGGAGTTGCGGCGGGCGATGGCCGCTCTGCGAGGGGAAATAGCCCTCTCGGTGGTGGGGGGATGGCACGCCCATCCTCTCTTTATCCAAGCCGTGGCGGAAAAGCTCCAAGAGGGCCTGGCCCGATTTCCCGCTGCGGTGCGCGATAGGGTCCATGTTATCTTCAGCGCCCATAGCCTTCCCCAAAAGGCCGTGGCCGGGACCCCCTACGTCGAGCACATCGAGGCAACGATCCGGGGAATCGTACGGATTGCGGGTCCCATCCCGTGGCGACTGGCTTTCCAGAGCCGAGGAGATAACGGGGGGGAATGGCTGGGTCCTGATGTGGGTGCTGTCCTCGGAGAGCTCATGAGAGGGGGCCATCGGGAGGTCCTCATCGTGCCGATGGGGTTTGTGGCCGACAACCTGGAAACCCTCTATGATATCGATATCCTTTTCAGGCAACAGGCCGAATCCATGGGAATGTCATTCAGGCGGTGTCCATCCCTGAATGACTCCGATACGTTCATCGAGGCCCTTTGCTCAATAGTTCATAAACACCTGATGGATGAAAGGCAGGAGGCCCACGAAGAGATGGAGGCCAAGAGTTGAAGCGCGTAGTGATCGTAGGAGGTGGAATTGCAGGGCTCAGCGCAGCCTTTTACCTCCACCGTGAAGTGACCCGGTCCGGAGGGGATATCGAGATACTCCTGGTTGAGAAGGAGGAGCGCTTCGGGGGGTGCATCCTCACGGAAAAGGCCGACGGTTTCGTCATTGAAGGCGGGCCGGACTGTTTTCTCTCCGAGAAGCCCTGGGCCATGCAGCTCTGTGAGGACCTCGGCCTGGGCGATTGTCTCCTCCCCACCAATGACGAGCACCGCAGGGTCTTCATCCTCTCCAGGGGCAAGCTCCACGAGCTGCCGGAGGGATTCATGCTCATGATCCCCACGAGCATTGGTCCCTTTGTCATGAGTTCCCTCATTTCCCTTCCAGGGAAGTTCCGCATGGCCATGGACCTCATCCTTCCCAGGAAGCGATCAGGGGAAGAGGAGAGCCTTGCCCAATTCGTTCAGCGCAGGCTCGGAAAGGAAGCGCTTGAAAAGATCGCCGAACCCCTTGTCGCCGGGATTCATGCAGGCACTCCTGAGACCATGAGCCTGAGAAGTACCTTTCCACGGTTTATCCAGCTGGAAGAGGAGTATCGAAGCCTCATCTTGGGGATGTTGGCAAGAAGGAGAATGGCAAAGCAGTTCGCCCAAAGGCGTTCCGGCCCCAAACGGACGATGTTTATGTCCCTGGCCGACGGAATGATGGAATTGACCGATGCTCTTGCAGCCAGGCTGGATGAACGATCGCTTCTCTCCGACAAAGGCGTGACCCGCATAGCTCGTCGCGGTGATGCCGACTTCCCCCATAGTCCTACCTATCAGGTCCACTTGGAGGGTGGAGAGACCCTGGAGGCCCATTGTGTGATTGTGACTACCCCAGCCTATGTCACGGCGGGGCTTCTTCATGAAATAGATGGGAGCCTATCAGAGGTGCTCCTCTCCATCCCCTACGTCTCGACGGCCACCATCTCGCTGGCGTACCGTCAGGCTGAGGTTCATCATCCCTTGGATGGGTTCGGATTTATCATCCCCCGGGCCGAGAAGCGAAAGATCATGGCCTCCACCTGGACATCGGTGAAGTTCTCCCATCGGTCCCCGCCCGATGGCGTTCTTTTGAGGGCTTTTGTGGGAGGCGCACAGAACGAGGACTTGGTGGCACTGGACGACGAGGAAATGATCGATGTCGCCCGGAGGGAATTGATGGATATTATGGGGATAACGGCTGATCCTATCCTTACTCGGATATACCGATGGGAAAAGTCAATGCCTCAGTACAGGATTGGGCATGGTGAGAAGCTGAGGACCCTGGAGGAAAAACTTCTCCGCCACCCGGGCCTCTACCTCACGGGATGCGCTTACCGCGGGATAGGAATTAGCGACTGCGTCCACGATGGAAAGCTGATGGCGGAAAGGGCCTTGGGGTTTTTGGGAGGAGGGGACACCGAACGGGAAAAGGGAGGGGGAACTATTCACCGATAAAGGCCAAACCCTACGGAAAGCTACGTTTAGGTAGAGTCTTAGGCGGGATTCCCCCTCCCATACTGGAACTCTCTGCTTTTGAACCTTTACACTATCTTTATAACCGCATTAATACTGTTTGTCAACAATTAATTGTCCGGAGTTTCCTGACTTTTTGGGGAAAGGCGGTTGTGCACGAGCAAAATTCAGACACCTGGGAATTCGGAAAAGGAGCTCTGAGCGCGAATGTATATTTTTTCGGCAACCACCGCCAGGCAATCGGAGCGGCTGCAAACCCAGTCATGGGTTGAGGGTGGGGTAAACGACGCAATGCTCAAAAAAATATGTTGAGCGGCGAGGAGCGACTTTTCCGGAGATCTCGGGTCACTTCGGAGGCATATGAGCGAAGAAATAAGCGCGTTCAGCGTTGAAAAGCATAGGTCCATGTTAAATCAATAGGTTATAAAAAATTTCGGTGGAAAACTCAGGAAACTTCGGTTAATTGTGAGGTGGTCGATCACCTAATGGTAATTCATGTGAAAAACGGGGAAAGGAGGCTCATAGCGCAAAGTTGGCCCTTGATTGAAATAACATGTGCGCCGCACAACCGCAGCACTGCAACACCGCGACGTTAGACCATCCCCTTTTCCCTCAATCCCGCAATCCTTTTGCGACTCATACCCAACTCCCCCCCGTAGATGGCCTCGTTGTGTTCCCCCAGTCTAGGGGGAAACGATAGGCGCCGTCCTACGGACTCCAGATATGGGGTGATGAGGGGCGGGCTTCCCAGGACGATTTCGCTATCCGTTTTCATATCCCTGCTCGTCAATTTCTTGTCCTGGACCAAGGGGTCCTCGGAAACCTCCCTCAATGTCCTCGTCTTTCCCGCAATGATCCCCGCTGACCTCATCTGCCCCACCAATTCCTCGCTGGTCTTTTCGCGGACCACCCTCTGGATCTCTTGGATGATATACTCCGAGTCCGCGGATCTCCCCAGGTTCGTCCTGTAGTCCTCCTTATCCAGGTGTTCGTAACCCGGAAGGTGGACCATGGACTCCCACTGGCGATCGGTACCAATGGCGATGTAGACCCAGCCATCTTTGGTCTCATAGAGGCAAACGGGGGCAAAGAATTGGTGGGTGTTTCCACGGCGTGAGATCTCCACACCGAAGCTCATGCTCAGGGGGAGATGGGTACCCAGCCATGAGAGCCCGCTTTCGAAAAGGCTGATGTCGATCCTCTTTCCCTCTCCCGTCAATTTCCTCTCCAATAAGGCCTTCATGATCTGTCCATAGACATGTTCCCCCGCCCCCAGATCAACGACGGGGACTCCGATATTCATCGGGCTCCGTTCCCTCTCCCCGTTGACCTCGGTGAGGCCGCATTCGGCCTGGATGATGGGATCATAGGCGGGCTCGAAAATGTCCGGGCCGTAACCCGTTACTCCCACCCAGATGATGTCATCTTTCACCCCCCTGAGGGTTTCATAACCGATTCCCAGTCTTGCGTAACTTCGCGGGATTTGGTTGGAGGCGAAGATATCCACCTGCAAGGTGCGGATGAGGTCATAGAGGATGCTTTTCCCGTCCTCTTCCTTGAGGTTTAAGGTGATGGCCTCCTTTCCCGCATTTATGGGGAGGAAATAGCAGTTCATCCCGCGTTCACCCAGCACCTCGTCCCCCACATACCGGTTTGGGTCACCATTGCGTGGAGGCTCGATACGGATGACTCTCATTCCTTCCTGGACCAGACGGTAGGTACCGTAGGGCAAGGCGAGGGCCTGTTCCAGGCTCAACACCGTAATATCCCTGTAGATCTCGTGCCTATCCATTCCGTTCCTCCAACACGAACTGTTTTAGGACGCCATATCATCCATTGCCTCCCGTTTTTTGTCAAGGAGTAGCGGATGCTTGAGTCTTGTCCCGCTTGGAGGCAGGTGAAGATTTCGCTTGACATGAAGGCTATCTTTTGATATTGGGTTCAAAACACAGAGGGAGTTTCGTAGAATGGTAGCGCTTGATGAGAATCGATTGTTTTGGTGGTGGTGGAAAGAAAGAGGAGGGGTTTGCCCGATCATGGCGAATGACCAATAGACAGGATGGATGTCAAGGGCCGTGGGCAAATCCCTTGCTCACGGCCTTATCATTTGGGAAATGAGAAAGCCGTGAGCCAATGAGAGCAGCTCGCGGCTTTTCTTATTCCATGGAAATCAGACTATACGAAAAGGAGGAAGGTCATGATCAAAGAGGCTATTGGCAAGGTGGTGTCGAAGGGAGATTTAACAGAACGAGAAATGGAGGAGGTGATGAGGGAGATTACGATGAAACGGGCTTCAAATGCCGAGGTCGCATCATTCATCACGGCATTGAGGATGAAGGGTGAGACGCCTGAGGAGAGGATGAAGGGTGAGACGCCTGAGGAGATAACGGCAGCGGCGAGGGTAGTAAAGGACAAGGCCTCAGTGATCAAAGTTGGAGATGACCTCATCTGTTTGGATCGTGAAGAAATCACGGTCGAACGGGAGACCATCCTGAGCACTACAAAGGGGGGAGGTGAGGGAACGACCGTATTCAACATCTCAACGGCTACCGCCCTGGTCGCAGCAGGAGGGGGTTTGAAAGTGGCCAAATACGGGAGAAAGTCTCCTTCTCCCCTCTGCGGGAGTGCGGATGTTATTGAGGCACTGGGGATCAACCTGGACATGACATTCACTCAACTGGAAAGATGCATCAAGGAGGTAGGCATCTGTTTTCTCTATGAGCCCCTGGTCCAAAAAGGCCTTGAACACATCATCGCTATACGGAAGAAGGTCGGCATCAGGACGATATTTAACCTCTTGGATCCCCTCATCAACCCCGGAGGCGCAAAGGCCCAGGTTTTGGGGGTTTATGAGCAAAGCTTGACGGAGACGATGGCTACGGTTTTGAAGAATCTGGGAATAGAGAGGGCCTTCGTCATCTACGGAGAGGATACCTTGGACGAGATGAGTATCACCGGGAACACCAAGGTCACTGAGCTCAAAGATGGAGGAATGGAAACGTACTTCATAGAGCCCGAGGATTTGGGGTTGAAAAGGGGAAAGCTCGAAGATATCAACGGAGGGACGAGGGAGGAGAATGCCGAGATTATTTTGGCGATCTTAAAGGGCGGACAGGGGCCAAGGCGAGATATCACCGTCTTGAACGCGGCGGCTGCCTTCGTGATAGCCGGAAGGGCGAGGGATTTCAAGAAAGGCATCAAGTTGGCCAATCAATCCATTGATTCAGGGAAGGCCTTCAATGCGCTGGAGAAGCTGGTTGAGTTCACCAATGCGGAGAGCACGTATATAAGGAAGACCTATGAGGCACACGCGGAATAAGATCCACGAGGAATTTTCAGGGGTTTCGGGAGGAAGCGGGGTATTCGAGCTGAGGATAGCGTGTAGAGGAACGTGAGGGACACCAACCGGGAAATAGCCATTTCTCATATGTTTGAGATCAAGACATTGATTGAGTTGCTATTGGGAACGGGTGAGTAATAACCGAGGATGAGGTGATGCGATAGATTGGGAAGCTGAGAAAGAAGATCGGGAGTACGTATTTATAGAAGCGCAATTCGTTAATTTTGGGCTAATGTGCTATTTATCTGATACAGTTAAGAATCGCTCCCCCTTCGGTTGCCCCGGCGCTTCCCGAATCACCCTTGGGCGAATAGAATAGAGCATTAGGTGTCTGGTGAACAGAAGCCAGCAAGGATAGAAGCTCGAGGTAGACACAAGCTTCACGTTTGAGCAAGCCGCCAGCTCGGTTGACGACTAAGGCAGTACCCCACGTCTTAAGCGAAAAAGGGAGCTTGACAACAGGCGGCTTCATAGAAGAATTCGATAAGCCAACAGTCGTCTTGTTGAGGTTTCGATCTTACCCGGCAGGAAACATTATTATGGTGACCACGAGCTTTCCACTGATTTCAATAGAAAGGGCTTGGAACAGGACGACGGCGTCAAGCTGGTCGCCACGTTGGCATCAAAAGACTTTCGGGTCGCAGGCTGCTACCTCGATGATGGGATCGACAGGAAGGCCACGAGATAGCTGAGACTTAAAACCTCGCTCTTAAATTAGAGGCAACGTAGATCGGAATACCTTGCATTCTCGGCATATCTTCATCTTCATGTGCCAGCTCTCTTGCACCTCGCCCTGACAGACAGTCCCATTGATAAACCAGCAGAGCTGCCCACTTTGAAATTCCCATGCCGGGCAATTTCGTCTGATCCCCACCGGACATTCTTGTATCACCCAACAGGGGGTGTTCCCTTTAGTATGGGACCTTTGCATGGCCAGAAGAAAGAGCAGCTGTCGTTCAATATGCACAGGGATCCTCCTCCATCCCTGCTCAAAACTCTGTACCGCTTTAAGAGAGGTACCTAGTAACTGTGCCATTTGGTTCTGAGTTTTTCCCAAGTGGCGGCGAATTTTGGAAAATTCCTCTTTGTTCATTCAAAATCTCCTGCTCGTTTCTTCTCATGATACCACAATGTGGCCTAATGTAAAGGGTCTGGTCACGCTCTCTCGGCGAGGCTTATGCATCAGGCATTTGGCAAAGGTCGGGGGATACCACGTGCATTCTGACTCCCAAGAGGCTGAGAAAAAATAGCTTGACATCCATACCACGTTGTGGTACAGCTTGAGTTATTCTTCCACTGAAGGGAGGTTGAGATTCTAAGCGGAGGGGGGTAGCCATGAAGATAGTCATTCTAGGGGCGGGGGCGTTGGGGTCCTTGATTGGTGCTCATCTGGCTAGGGCAGGTGAAGAGGTCACTCTTATCGCCCGTGGAGAGCGGGCAAAATTCCTCAGGGAACACGGCATTACCGTCACCGGCCTAGCAAATTTCACAGTGCCTGTCAACATCGAGACACATCCGAATAAGGTGCAGGAAACCGATGTCCTGCTGGTGGCGGTAAAGACCTATGACATGGAAGAAGCCCTCGAGAGCGTCAGCCATCTCAAGGTTGGCAGCGTATTGTCGGTACAGAACGGTGTGCTCAAGAACGAGCAGTTGGCTCGATACTTCGGATGGGAGAAGACCCTGGGGGCTGCCACTATGCTTGGCGGGCAGGTGATGCAAGCCGGAGAGGTCCGCTTGACGTTCAATGGGGTCCTGTACCTTGGAGAACTTCCAGAAGGCACCTCGGAGCGTGTCCAGGCCCTTGCTAACGCACTGGCCCATGCGGGCATCCAGGTCGAGTTTTCACCGCAGATTCAAACCATCGAATGGTCAAAATATGTTTTTTTCATGAGTCTGATGGCACCGGCGGCGCTGACCCGCTTGGAGACGCCCAAGATTTTAAAAGACCCCAACCTTGCATATCTTGTGGTCATGGTGGCAAGGGAAACAGCCCAGTTATCAGCGAAACACGGGATTCCCCTCGTGGATTTAGGGAATATTCGCGCCAAGACCCTCAGCAGCGCCCCCATAGAAGAGGCCGTGGCGGGCCTCCGTCAATTCGGGGAGATGTTGGAGGCCCAGGGTGCTACCGCCATTAAGGTCTCTACGCTCCAGGATTTGGAACGGGGCCGTCGCATCGAAGTCGAGGAGACCTTAGGCTATGCCGTGCAAAAGGGCGCGGAACTCGACGTGCGGCTGCCTACCGTGCAAACCTGCTACCGGCTGCTCACGGGAATTGACCGGAATCTCTGATGAGAGCCGCATCTAAAACGACAGACGTTCCACAAAATGGAGTCTGTCGGATCAAGGGGTGATGTTGTTGAGACCACGCAGGACTTAAGCTGAAGCGAAAATTACCTTTCGTTGAGACCTCGACATCGCTCAATGTTAGTCCCCTCAGGACATCTTTGCGTTACGTATGTTAGCACTTTTATTTTCATACCGTCAGGCACAAAGGTCTCAAAAGCACCCGATTTTATTCCCAAGTTTCTTTCTCTCGTCCCTACGTGGGAAATTAGTAGTGTAAGGGTATTTGACTATGAGGCGGAGGGGCAAAGGCCCTTCCTTTTTTGTTTGTTTCAAGATGTATCAGGCAATTTAGACGAGATGGCAAATGGTAAAGATTTGAAACACAAATCGATACGGGCAGGGGCTGGGAAAGCTATCTGATTCAGTTAGATCCTATGTAGGCAATGTGGGCCGTTAGTGGTAAGCTCCTTTAAACCAAAACCAAAAGGAGGGAGCTATGAACCAGCTAACAGCCCA
>SMTZ1_10011930_pt1 | contig 10234 bp, 11 predicted proteins | sample DeeMarSWOR136_30_FD_25667 | JGI IMG/M metagenome (IMG submission 25667) | reverse complement strand
AATGAAGCGGCCCATGAACATCGGAGAGGAGCTTTAACCAGAAAGAGGCACCCGGTGGTGTTGTGGAAGCGCCCAGTGTGAGCAACTCGTCTATCCAGAGAGACTGACTCCCGAGTCGGAAGAAACGAAGGAATGAAGCAACGGCAAGGATGGAGGCGAGCGTCCACCATTCACGATTTGTATTACCAGTACCTCTCACGAAAACCCTTATACACCATCTCAAAAGAATTTTTCAATTGAAAAAAGGGTTCACCCTGCGTCCCAGCATTGAGTTGTGATGGTGCTGAGCTGCCTATAAAAAAGGTTTGTGATCGTATGGGACACGATTTATCCTGATGGTGAAGAGGCTCTGCTATGTCGACAACTGACCAGGGTAAGACGAAGCTCTACATCGGACCGGCAGGATGGTCGTATAAAGACTGGGTTGGACCTGTCTATCCCCCCGGCAAGAGGATTGATCAACTCGTCATGATCGCGAGGTACTTCAACTGCATCGAGTTGAACAGTTCTTTTTATCGCGTCCCTGGAGAGCGGCTCGTGCAAAGCTGGGTTCGGCGACTTTCAGATACCCCCGACTTCACACTCACGGTAAAGGTCTGGCAGCGTTTCACCCATGAGAGGAAAGGCAATAGTGACGAGGCAAAACGGTTTATTCACAGCTTCGACCTCCTGCTCGAGAGAGGACAGGTGGGTGCTTTTCTTCTCCAGTTCCCCTGGTCTTTCCGGAATGATACCGATACTCGACAACTCTTGGAGCGCCTCGCCTCATGGTTCGACGGGTATCCTACTGCTGTCGAGTTGCGCCACGGATCGTGGAATACCAGCGAAGCGCTCCAGCTCCTCTCTGAATCAGGGCTTGCATTTTGCAATATTGATCAACCTGTGATTGGGAACTCAATACCGCCTACCACTTACGTTACCGATGAACGCCTCGGTTACATCAGGCTGCACGGACGAAATAGGAGGAACTGGTTTCGCGAAAATGCGGGGCGCGATGAGCGCTACGATTATCTCTACAATGATCGGGAACTGGAGGAATGGCGCAAGCGGGCGAGTCATCTCATGAACAAAGTACATACCCTTTTCGTCATCACGAACAACCACTTCAGGGGACAAGCCTTGGCGAATGCCTTTCAGCTTCGTTTCTTGCTCGAAGAACGCAAACCTCCCATACCCCACACGCTCACCTCTGCCTTCCCTGCTCTTCAAAATATTGCAGCACCTGCTGCAACACAGGGCGATTTCTTCGACATCACCTAGCGCGTTCGACTTGGAGGGAAGTCGTTATCGGAGGGCTAACGAAATGAGTATACCCGCGATAAGGATGATGAAGTAAAAGAACAGCCTGTAAGACGGAACGGCTGGCGGCTTACGGACAACCTTCTTCTGGGTACCTACCTTTTGCTTCTGTTTCTCCTGTACATCAACAGGTGTCATACAGAAGCTACAGTACTTTTCATCTTCATTGAGGGGAAAACCGCATCGCTGGCACGTCAGTGTTGAAGGAGACTGCCTCTCCTGTGCTTCCAGGGATTCATCAACGATGGTATGATCTTCTACTATCTTGCCATGGCCTCCGGCTTCTTCGATTAGCCTCAAGAGCTTTTGAGCTTGATGCTTTTTACAGCTCCTCCACACGGTCGCAGGCATTTTTCGCATGATGTGCTTGACCTTTGTGACCGGCAAGCGGGAAATGATTGCGAATTTCAATGCGAATGATTCGGGTGTTTCGATATCAGATTTTATTGACTCCAGGACGACCGCATAGGTAACGTGGTCACCCATCTCCAAATCCCCGGGATCGAGATTCGCCAACGGATCGTTATCAGGCACTTTGTTCTCATCAGGCATAGAAACCCCTCCCGAAGCGGTTCAGCAGCAGTTTTCATGCCATGAATTTCTGCATTATTCTGCACTTCTGACGAAGGTACACCCGGTGGTCGTCCGCCACCCCTCAAAACCTGTCGTATCCACGGCTGAGACCTGATAGCAGTAGTAGAGGTTGCCAACCAGGAGGGAATCGATGAACGTGGTATCGGCTGTTGTCCCGATGAGTTCGATCATGTTGTAGATCTCATAGTGATAGTATATTCTGAACTCGTCCAGTGAACCGAATTCATTCGCGGGATAGCTCCAGGTCAGGGTTGCAGACTCATTCCCGCCGACCACCTCGAAATTCGTCGGCGTTGGTGGAGGATCGTATATGAAGCTCGTGGGGAGGTCCTGGTGATCTTTACTGCACGCTCCAAGGATTATGAAGGAAGAAACCAGACACACCATTATGAAGCGACTCATCCTTGTCTCCTCGTTTCAAAAAGTGAATGTCTTCGCAATTAAGAAACCGTCCCGGCCAACATGTAGCGATACGGGTGGACCGTCTCCGTCCTTTATGAAGGCCATATCGATGATATTGACAGCCCAGATACCGATTGCAGTTCCGAGCAAAATGTTCCGGTAACGGTGCAAGTTCTCCGCGTCGTCCCACTTTGTATTCATGCGATCATAATAGTGCTGGGCATCACCGATGTAATCCGCTGTCAGATAAAATGACTTCGCCTGATCATACTGCTCGACAGTCCTGTTGTACTGGATCTGGGTCACCGCAAGGGAAAGTAGTGACACCAACTCGGCGCCTGCAAAAATCGCCCCTCGACCGTAATGCCCCGTCTTGATGTGACCTAATCCCGGAAACAGCACAGCATATATGAGTTTTTCTCCTCCCACCGCATCATGCGCCGATGCAGAGATGATGAGACAGATCATCGTTCCGATTACAAGTGTCTTCATGGTGCTCCTTTCTTCAGTGAAGCGACCTGTCGTTCAAATATTCTTTACGTAAGGGCCGAGTAATTGTTACAGAAAATCCTATTCATACTTAACGTTACTTCATGAATCCGGCATGCACCGGACATTCCACACCCTTCACCACCACCATGAATGATAGAAAACCTGCTGACACTGGTAAAGAGGTTTCTTATGCAATTGACAGTGCGGTGAAAAATACTTAAATTATTGAAATAACGCTAGTAAAGTAACAAGATCGGTGAGAGACGCCGTTTCCGCCTGCTCGGAGGTAACTGTTGATTCAAGTTGAGGACCTCACGAAATATTACGGACTCACGGTGGGAATCCGGAATCTGAATTTCCAGGTTGAACGGGGTGAGGTACTCGGGTTTCTCGGACCGAATGGGGCGGGGAAAACTACAACCATGAAAATTCTGACATGCTATCTCCCGCCCTCCGCAGGCTCCGCAAAGATTTGTGGATACAATATCCTGGATAATCCTATGGAAGTGCGACGCCGTATCGGGTATCTGCCTGAGAATGTTCCTCTCTACCTCGATATGAAGGTTCGGGAATACTTGGAATTCGTGTCGTGCCTGAAGGGGGTTCCGACAAATCGCGTCCGGACTGCATCACGGCGGGTGATCGAGCAATGTGGACTCGAATCGGTCCATCACCGAACCGTCGGTAAGCTCTCCAAGGGATACCAACAGCGAGTCGGTATCGCCCAAGCCATTCTCAACGAACCGGAGATCCTGATTCTCGACGAACCGACCCTGGGACTCGATCCAAAGCAGATTATCGAAATAAGGCAGCTCATCAAAAACCTGGGGCAAGAGAGGACGGTGATCTTGAGCAGCCATATACTGCCGGAGGTCAGCCAGGTATGTAACCGTGTCATCATCATCAACGAGGGCGAGCTCGTTGCTGTAGACACACCGGAGAACCTCAGAAACAGGTTGAAGAAATCGTCCGTTATCCACATCAAACTGAGAGACTCCGACATGACCGTGACGGCAAAGGAGATCCTTTCCGGCATAGAGGGCGTCCTCATGGCGAAGGAGGAACCGGCGGCGGAAGGTGTGAAGATCTTTACCATCGAATCCTCACCCGAGCGCGATCTTCGTGAAGAAATTACCCAGAAACTCGTTCATGAGAATCTCCCGCTCCTCGAAATCTACAGCGAGGAGCTTTCACTCGAGGATATCTTCCTCCAGCTCGTCACGGAAGAGGTATCATAAGTGATAAAATTAGCAGTAATATATATAAAAGAGTTAAAGTATTACTTTAAATCAGTAACCGCCTACGTGACCACGGGTATCTTTCTAGCCCTCTCTGGATACTTCTTTTTCAGCATCCTCAGTTACTACAACTTGATATCGTACCAATCGGCGAACACTCCGTACTATCGGGCCAATCTAAATCTCATCGAAGGGGTCATGAGACCTCTGTTCGGCAACATCAGCATCATCTTACTCCTCGTACTCCCCCTTCTCACGATGAGGTTGCTTGCCGAAGAGAAGAAGCAGGGAACATTCGAACTACTCCTGACATATCCGGTTCGTGATATAGAAGCTATCGGGGGAAAGTTCCTCGCAGCCTTGACAACGTTCACCGTCATGCTCGCAGCTACACTTCTCTACCCTATCCTCCTTGAGATATTTGCAACCCCAGAATGGGGACCGATACTGACTGGTTATTTGGGACTCTTCCTCGTGGGTTGCACATTCATTTCGATGGGAACGTTCTTCTCGTCCCTGACGAGCAATCAGCTCGTGGCAGGAGTCAGCACGTTCGGTCTTGCCCTCTTCTTCCTCATTATCGGGTGGGCTGTACCATTTGTGGGCAACACGTTCTCGAGAGTCCTCTCTGAGTTTTCACTGCTTAGACACTTCGACTCCTTCGCAAAAGGAGTGATCCACACGAAAGACGTAACGTACTACGTTTTCATGACGGCTTTCTTTCTTTTCCTCACCTTGCGGTCGCTCGAATCGACTCGCTGGAGGAGCTGATGTGAAAGGGTTACAAAAAGTATTGGGACCTATCAGCCTCGCATTGATACTGATTGGCGGTGTCACGTATGGCATCCTCTATACCAGTGGGTGGCTTGCCCTTCTTCCCCTCCTTGCAGGACTTGGGCTGATAATCGTATCAATGGTGTTGAATCTACGCACTGCCGGCACTGAAAGTTCCATTCGCTCCGCTCGATTTGGACTCCACGCAGGTATATCCATCGTATTCTTTGCCGCCATACTCATCTTCCTGCAAACCCTCTCCGCCAGGCACAGCTCGCGGGTCGACACAACAACGAACAGGCGGTTTTCCTTATCCTCTCAAACTGAAAAGATTCTAATGGGTCTGAAACAGGAGATCACATTCACGTGTTTCTTCAAGGAAACGACCCAGGGCAAAATGGAGCTCGAAGATCTCCTGGAGGAGTATCAGAATATCAACCATCTCGTCAGCTATCAGTTCATCAATCCAGACAAGAACCCTATCGCTGCACGTCGATACGAAATCAAGAAATACGGCACCATCGTCGTTGAGAGCGGTGATATGGAGGAAAAAATTCTCGAGATATCGGAAGAGAAACTGACAAACACGATCCTCAAGGTGACACGAGAAACGAAGAAGGTCATTTACTTCATCTCGGGACACGGAGAGAGGTCGATCAACGATGACGATACGAGCGGATTCATTGCCATTAAGGAGGCCATCACTGCGGAAAATTATGAGGTGAAGGAACTGCTGACCTTGCGTGAGGAAAAAATTCCGGATGATTGCGAGGTTCTCATCATCGCTGGTCCAGAGAAGGATCTTTTCCAAGCCGAGCACGATATGATCGCTGATTACCTGACAGCCGGGGGCAAGATTCTCATTCTCCTGGAACCTATTCTCGATCTCCCCATGTTATACTCCATCACTATCAGTTACGGCATCAAGATAGGATACGATCTCATTATCGACCGCTTCGGAAGAGTGCTGGCTGGCAACTTTCTCACGCCGGTTGTAAACCAGTACGGTGATCACCCCATCACAGACGGCTTCAATCTCCCATCATTCTTCCCGCAGGCACGATCGGTAACACGGATTGAAGATAAGCCCGATAACGTGACAGTTGAGATTCTCGCATCAACGGGTAACAGTGCATACGCAGAGACAAATATAAGAGCAATCATTGATGAGGGAAAAACCCAGTTCGAAGGGGAAAGCGACATTGCAGGCCCCATTGATATTGCAATGGTCGCTACAAAGGAGGTTGAACCATCCCCGATGGACGAACCTGTGGGACCACAGAAAAAGAACAGCAGCATCGTCGTTTTCGGTGACGCCGATTTTGCGAGCAATGCATACTTGAACCTCTCGGGTAACCGTGACTTGGTCATGAACACGATTAACTGGCTTGCAGAAGAGGAGGATCTCATTGCTATACGGCCCACAGATACCTTCACCCAACCTGTGATGTTGACGGCACGGCAAGGACGCGTCGCATTCTGGCTCCCGGTCATTAGTCTTCCCGCGATTGTCGGAGCGCTGGGAGTGGCTGTCGCCATTCACAGGCGCAGATCAGCCTAACGGAGGATGATGGATGAAATTCAGATCGACCTGGATTCTTTTCATCGCACTGGTCTGTATTGCGCTGTACTTTTTCCTCGTTGAAGAGAGACGTCGTGACACCGAGGAGAAAGAAACAAGAGCCTCTCGCAGGATCCTTCCATACCATCCACGTGATGTGAAGAGGTTCGTCTTTATTAATCCCGATAGTGATACAATCCAGATTGAGCGGAAAGATACCAACTGGAATATCGTTGCACCCGTCATAACCGATGCGGCCAATCCATCGATTGAATCCCTCCTCATGCAGATCGTACCGGGACGCAAGCTTGACGAATTTCAAGAGGTATCGAATTTGGAAGATTACGGCCTGTCCCGCCCATTCGCAACAGTAATCCTCTTTGCTGAGAACGATGCTAGACCTGATACGATTCACGTCGGTGATAAAACGCCGACGAGATCAAGCTGCTACGTACAATTAGGGAGTTCGAGAACCGTCTTAGTAGCGCAGGAAATCACACACAATGTCATGAACAAAACCCTCTATCATCTTCGAGATAAAAACTTCTTTCACATCAGGAAGGAGTCCATTGACTCCCTGGCGATCCACAGCGGCGGATCGGTCATATCCTTGAATAGAGAAGGTGACGACTGGTGGCTCCAGAGTCCTCGCGCCAGGGCTGACAGGGCACTGGTGGACGGATACCTATTCACACTCACCGATGCAATCATCCGGAAGTTCGTTCGTGAGGATACGAACGAGCTCGGGCAGTTCGGTTTAGCATACCCGATGTACGAGCTCACCGTCCGGAGAGGGACTGAGATAACGAAGATGGCGTTTGGCACCAGGGAGGGTGACCAGGTCTATGTCGTACGGAGTGGTCTTGAGAAGGTCTTTCTTCTCGAGGATAAGGTTCTCGAAGTCTTCGAATGGACGAAGGACAGCATCAGGGCGATGAACCTCGCCTTTTTCAATATTGGGGAGGTGATGGCGTTTCGGTACGAGACGGAAGAGATGACCCTGGCCTGTGAAGCCCGTAATGGCATGTGGCACATGGTTGGGACAGATACGCCGGCTCTACAGCCGTACGACGTACAGACACTCCTCAGAAAACTGACATCCATCAAGTTCGTTAAGATTATTACGGAAACTCCCCCGGCCGGGAAGCGGCTCGACCCATTCCTCCTCTCCGTGACACTCGAAGACCGCGATGGTCGTCTCATTGACACCATTACAATTGCGGCCCATGACGATTCACTCGAGATCGGCACATCCATATCAGCACATGCAGTGGGGCAGTTGAAAAAGGGTACGTTGAATGACATCCGGCGCATATTCGATCGGATCAGCATCACCGAATAGACATATCAGCGTATTCTTTCTGCTCTCACCGCGAGATCAATCGTCTCCCCTTTTCCAGGCATATTCCAGCATACACCAGAACGAGTGCCGGAACGTCGCCAGGAATGAGGTGCGCTTGAATTTATTGCCGTCTTCTAGTATCTTACTCTCGTGCGAGGAGTGATGCAGCCGTGAAAAAGCTCTATACTCGACGTGAGTTGCTCGCAATCCTCACCGGTGCAGGTCTCTCTGGCCGGCGGGCGGTATCGGCCTCATCGATCAGCCCTCGGGAAAACAGCAAGGTGGTAACGGCACGCATCGGGAAATCGGTAAACCTCGGTACAGACCAATTCGGCCTGATGCTCGACAGGGCAATCGTCCAACTCACCGGGGCACGAAATGCATCGGATGCCTGGACGAACCTCTTTTCCCCGAACGACTACGTTTCGATAAAGGTCAATTGCATCGGTGGGCCCGCCATCTCTACAAATCCACTCCTCGTCGCGGCCGTCGTTGCGAGACTCAAGCTATGCGGCGTCAAAGAGAGAAGGATCATCATATGGGACAGGGCTAGTCGTGAACTGAAAGAAGCGGGATACAGGCTTTCAATGGGTGGCAGCGATATCCAGTGCTACGGAACAGACCAGGTAGGCTACGGCAATACGTTGTACGAGCACGGATCGGTAGCCAGCCTCTTCAGCCGCATTCATACGGACCGCTGCACCAAGATCATCAACATGCCAATCTTGAAAGATCACGGCATATGCGGCATAACCTTCGCCCTGAAAAACTACTTTGGCGCAATACACAATCCAAACAAGTTCCATCTAATCGTTGCGATCCTTACATCGGGGAACTCAATGCAATGAAAATCATCAGGGAAAAAGAATCACTGATCGTGGGAGACATGACACGCATCCAGGCCGACGGTGGCCCCGGATATAAAAGCCAGTGGGCAATCAACTACAACGGCATTATGATCGGAAGAGACCCGGTGGCAGTAGACAGCGCCGGCCTGGAGATACTCAAGAACGTACGAAAAGATCTTGGCAGACTCACCCTCGAGGCGAGGGGACTCAAGCCGGTTTACATTGACACCGCAGCTGAAATGGGTGTAGGAAATAGGATACAGGGGGAGGAGCTCATCGAACTTTCGATATGAAGGAATCCTGGCCATATCAACTCGTTTGCGGAGCAAAAGGTTAGAGGAGTGCTGTATGGAAGCCATCAAAACACAGACCATGACGCGTCGCACCTTCATCACCGGATCGGCGGCTCTTCTTGCGGCCGCAGCGACAGGCATACCGGTGAAGGTCAGAGGGGATGAAAAACTATTTGAGGCCAGGTACTATGAAAAGCTCGAACACCAAGAGGTCCGCTGTCTCCTGTGCCCGAAAGAGTGTCTCGTCGGTGATAGAGAACGCGGCTACTGTGGGGTCCGGGAAAACAGGGACGGAACGTACTATACATTGGTATACGGGCAGCCGTGCTCGCTTCATCTCGATCCTATCGAGAAGAAGCCGTTCTTCCACGTACTCCCCGGAACGAATGCGCTCTCCCTCTCGACAGTCGGCTGCAATATGGAATGTAAGTTCTGTCAAAACTGGCAGATATCACAGACGAGACCAGAGCAGGTTGAAACGAGCTTCGTTACTCCCGGCTACATCGTGGATCAGGCCATTGCGCTCCGTTCTCACTCGATCGCGTACACATACGGTGAACCGGTCGTGTTCATCGAATACATGCAGGACATTGCGGAAGAGGCGAGGAAAAATGGAGTCAAGAGTGTCGTTGTCACGAGCGGGTACATCAAGAAAGAGCCGCTCCTCGATCTTTGCCACCTGGTTGATGCAATAAAGGTTGACCTCAAAGCGTTCGAGGAATCGTACTACCGAGATATCTGTAGCTCGGAGCTGAAGCCTGTCCTCGATTCGATTGTACAAATTCGAACAGAAGGAATCTGGCTGGAGCTCGTCTACCTGATGGTGCCTACATTAAACGACAATCCTGAAAAGATCCGCGAAATGGCTCGTTGGCTCATAGACAACGTCGGGAAATACGTGCCGATCCACTTCTCGCGCTTCTTTCCCCAGTACCGCCTGACAAACCTCCCTCCCACACCAGTCTCTTCGCTCGAGCGAGCATACGAGATCTGCCGTGAGGAAGGGTTGCAGTACGTCTATGTCGGTAACGTACCGGGGCACAAAACGGAGAGTACGTACTGCCCATCGTGCTCTAAAGTTGTTGTCGTGAGGAGAGGCTACAGAGTAGCGAGCATCGATGTTGAAAACGGACAATGTCGTTTCTGCGGTGAGAAAATCCCGGGTATCTGGCAGGAGGGGTGATCTTGAAAACAGCTCGAATACTCGTAGTAATTATGGTTTTTACAGTTCTAGCGAGTCTCCTGGTCTTTGCAGGAGAGGACAGGAGGGTTATGGAACAGACGGTGAGAAAACCGGCGGTGGCGGGACAATTCTATACAGCCGATCCCCAAAACCTGAGGCGAGAGGTGGAGAGATACCTGGAGAAAGCAGGCACACCAGATGTTACGGG
>SMTZ1_10008542_pt1 | contig 10235 bp, 7 predicted proteins | sample DeeMarSWOR136_30_FD_25667 | JGI IMG/M metagenome (IMG submission 25667) | reverse complement strand
TGAATTTATTTAGTTTTTAAGTATAAGGGGGTTAAAATAGATTTTTATAAAAAATTTAATAGACAGAATGTAGTACAGGTAACATCGACATGTCTCGCCCTTATCCTCACAGTCTTCCTCCCGATTCTAGGATATATTCAATTTAACTTAATTATCCCTTCTAATATTGATCTAGGAAACTTCGCCCTCAAATACAACCTCATTTTCATCTCTACTATTATCATTGGCATTCTGCTCTCGGGGCTCAGGTACTTTCTTTATCGATTCCAACAGTTCTCTGTAAAACGTGCGATAATAAACCTTCTCAGCTCTGTACTATACGTTGTATTCCTCACCATAACCGCGCAGATAGGAAATATTCATATCGAATTCGGAACCTCAAGCCTCTCTCTAAACCTCACTGGTGTATTCATTGTTTTGATATCTGTATGGTCGCTCCTCCTCATTAAAAATGCTCTGGACCTCATTGACTTCAAGCTAAACCAATCTCAATATCACAAAACAGTCAGGAGCAGCATACCAAGAAAAAAAACCGCAAAAAGAGTGCTGATCGACTGCCCACACTGCAAGTACACATGCAATAAAACCTGGAAAAAATGCCCAATATGCCAAACTCGTCTTTAGGAGCACGATTATAAGACTCTTTTTATCTTATTATTTTTTTTAATTTATAATGACTACACACTAGTTGTCATTAATACACACTGTTATAAAAATGCATTCTGTTTATATCTGAAACCTTCCTCTCTTATTCTACGCACTTTTTATTGAATTTTGGATCGAAACATTTAAATACTTATACACACTATTGTGTATTAGAGAATAAAAAAATACATAAAAAAATACACAACAAAAAAAAAATAAAAAAAGGTTGAAAAAATGGAAAATAATTATGAATATTATAGGGAAATGAAAGCCAAGTTTGATGCAAAGCGAGCGTATAATGGCCAAATAATTTATTAAATAAATTTTTTTTTATTTTTTTATCACGATCATCAAAATTATTAACTTATCAAAAACCAAAGAATTAGAAAAGAAAAAAGAATTGGAGGTTAAAAAAATGAACAATAAAAGGATTGAGCAAGAAGGATATGAAAGGTATAAAGATTTAAAGACTAAAATAGACTCTAAAGCAGATTATTTTAGATTAATGTTTTAAGAAAAAAGAAAAGGAGGAAAAGAATAGTATGAAAATTTCTGGATCAGGAACTTTATCAGAAGGGAAAATTAATGATGAGTTGCGGGTTTCAGGTTCAGCTCGAATAAGAGGAAATTTTGAATGTAATGGTTTTCATTCATCTGGTTCATTGAGGGGAGCAGGGAATTTAACGGTTCATGGCGACATTGTAAGTTCTGGTTCATTTAGACTTGTTGGAAACCTTTATGGGGATGGTAATCTCAGATCATCTGGCTCGACATCTGTTGATGGCGAAGTTTCAATTAAAGGAAATTTACATAGTTCAGGATCTTTTAGAGCAGGTAATAAGGTTGAAGCTCATGATGGAATAAAAATTTCGGGCTCAGCAAGAGTTCAAGGTGAACTTTTAACGTTAGAAACTGTGGATATTTCAGGATCAAGTACTATTAATGGAAATGTTACTGGAACTGATGTGTTTATAGGACGTGAAAGATTGTTTGATAGAAGTGTATATAAGCATCCTAATAAAATATATGGAACTATACTAGCGAGAAATAATGTCGAACTTATCAGCACGTTAGTTGATGGTGATGTTAAAGGACTAGATGTGAAAATTGGTAGAGGTACTGAGGTTTTAGGAATTGTTTACTATGTTGACAATATAGAGGTTCACGATAAAGCCAAGTTAGTATATAATCCTATTCAAATTAAAGAAGAGGACTTACATTATTAGAATTTTAGAAAAATATAGAATTAAATAAAAGGAGGAGAAGAAATATTGAATAATGAAGATTGGAAAGGAAAAGAAGAGAGAGAAGAAGATGAAAAAGAGAAGAGTAGAGTAAGATGGGAGTTGAATGATATTAGAGATGAGCTTATGTTCGAGTTAGACGATTTACACGATGATCTTAAGGATGTAATTGATGATCTAAAAGATGAGGCAGAGGATATAAAAGATGATTTGAAAGACGAATTAGGAGAGCTTAGGGAAGAGAGACAGTCATTACTTGATGAAGTTGGCAATATAAAAGGGGAATTAGAGTATTATGGAGATGATGCTAGGGAACATATTGAACATGCAAAAGAAAAACTTGAACGCCTAAAAGAAAAAATCGAAAAGCATGAACAAAAATTTTCTGATAAGGTAAAAAGAAAAGTGGAAAAAGCAAAAAGAAAAGCAGCAAAAAGAATAAACATTTCTGTGGATCCTGAGATGAGTGATGAGTGGAAAGATTGGGCAGAAGGTTTAGGTGCTTCAGTTTCTGAGTTGGTTCGAAAATCAATGAAATTTGTTAAAAATAACATTGGTGATATCGCTAAATTAGAACATTTAGGGCGCAATTTGGAGCAAGTGGGTGTTGACATTGAGCAAGCGGTAAAAAGTTCTGGTATAGAAGCTATAGGAGAAAAACTTGAGAAAAAATTTGGCAAAGGGAAGAATAAGCATAAAGTCGTGATGACAATCGATACAGAATCTAAGAAGGAGCGGATTAAAAAAAGAGTGACTGGTTTAATTAAGCTATATAATAGTTTACCACTTGATAAATTAGCTCAAGCAATAGATAAATCGAATGAAGAAGCTGAAAATCTAGTTTATGAATTAGTAGCTGATGGTATTGAGGGAACACTCGAAGAAGGTGTGTTTAAATTCACGAGTCCTTCAGAAGAAGTCATTTCTAAACTTGATGAATTAATTGATAAAATATAATGATAACTTTCTTTTTTTACAAAATGTTTTAAAAACAATAAATTAGGAGATTAGGGGATTATATATGGCAGAATTAGCAGATAGGCACACTTTTAAGAACTATCTCTTTTTTTGGACAGGGCAGTTATTTTCATTGCTCGGTTCATTAGTAGTCTTTTTTGTTATTTTTGTATGGGTTACAGACGTAACTCGCAGTACATCAATGTTATCTTTAGTAAATTTTATATATTTAATTCCGATGCTAATTATAACTCCATTTGCCGGTGTTATCTCAGATCGTTATAATCGAAAATATATAATTTTAATTGTAGATTCACTACAGGCTTATTTTACATTAATTTTAACTATCTTTTTTATATACAACGTAGCTACAGTTTGGATCGTCTTTGTTTTTGTAGGTATTCGAAGTGTATTCCAATCGTTTCATTCACCTACAGTTGGGGCAATAATGCCTTCGATGGTTCCAAAAGATAAGTTAGGCAGAATAAATGGTATTAATTATTTTTTTACAGGGATTATTCAATTAATAGGACCTGTGATTGGGGCAATGCTGTTAGCTTTTTTTCCAATACAAATTGTATTATGGGTCGATGTAATTACTTACTTTATTGCTTTAATTCCTTTATTAATAATTAAAATCCCACGTGTAAATATTAACTCAGAGAATCATCAAAAGAACTCATTTATAAAAGATATGAAGGAAGGTTTTACAACAATTAGAACCATACCAGGGTTGGTAATAATTATGTTTATTGCAATGTTCATTAATTTGTTGATCCAACCTTTAACAGTACTAATGCCTTATTATATAAAAATTATCCATAGTGGAGATAATTTTATTTTAGCGATCTTAGAGATGGTTCTTCAATTGGGTATGATTGTGGGAGCAATAATCCCTGCAATTAAAAAGCAATGGAAAAATTCCATTAGAACAATGATTATTGGTATAGTAATCATAAATATTGGGTATTTAATGTATGCAATTGCTCCAATTGGAGTATACCCTGTAATGGGAGTAGGTGCATTTATACTTGGTCTCTTATTACCCGTGATAAATACAGTAGTATTAACAGTTGTTCAAAAAGCAGTTCCTCAAGATAAGATGGGCAGAGTGTTTTCAATTCTTAATACACTTGTGATGATAGCTTCACCGATAGGAGCCATTATATCAGGACCTTTAAGTGAACTATTTGGAGTCTCTTGGTTGTATTTTTATTGTGCAATCTTTGGAATAATTATCTCAATTTCAATATATATGTTCACTAGTCTTCGACATGTGGATTTTGATAAAGAACTTAATGGTAATACTGAAATTAATAAAAAATAATTAAAAAAAATTCATAGAGAAATTAGGAAATTAGGAGAAAAATAATGGAAATAATTACAAATAAGGAAACTTTCAGGAATTATTTATTTTTTTGGACAGGACAATTGTTTTCTTTGCTCGGTTCGATGGTAGTTTTTTTTGTAATAACGTTTTGGATTGCAGAAATTTATAATGACCCTGTAATAAGTGCTTTTGCTTCATTTCTATATATACTACCAATGACTCTTTGTATGCCTATTGCGGGTGTTATTGCAGATAGGGTTAATCGAAAAGTGTTGATTGCAGTAGTTGATTCACTACAAGCGTATGCTACAATTATTTTAATTGTTTTGTTTCAACTGGGAGTAACAAATATAACGATTATTTATTTTTTTATTAGCCTTCGTAGTGTGTTTCAAGCATTTCATGTACCTACTGTTAACGCGATAATTCCTACAATGGTTCCAAAAGATAAATTATCAAGAATTAATGGTGTTAATTTTTTATTCACAGGTGTAGTTCAGCTTTTCGCACCATTCATAGGAGCGATGCTTTTAATATTTTTATCAATATATTTGATTCTCTGGATAGATGTTATTACATTTTTCATTGCATTGATACCATTATTACTGATAACTATACCTTCAGTTAGACAAGTTGATCTTACAAATAAAAAAGTGGTAAAATCGTCCTTTATAAAAGAATTTAAACTTGGACTTAAAACCCTAAAAATAATTCCAGGATTGATAATTATGATTGTTTTGTCGATGCTTTTGAATTTTCTAGTTAGACCTATTGATTCTTTAATGGCATTATTTATTATTGATGTCCATGGAGGTGGAGCCGGGCATATAGCTCTTGCTGAAATGATTTTTACAGGAGGGATGATTGCTGGAGCACTATTTACATCAATTAAAAAACACTGGAATAATAAAATTCGTGTTATTTTTATTAGTATTATCATTGCATTAACGGGATATATGATATTTGGAATAGCACCCGTTGGATCATATCTAATAATAGGGATAGGTGGTATTATGTTGGGTTTTAATTTACCAATAATAAATTCTCTCTATCAAACATTCTTACAAACTACAGTACCCGCTGATAAACTCGGGAGAGTAGCCTCAATAGATCATGCATTGTCCTCGGCGATATCACCAATTGGTTCACTACTTTCGGGGCCACTAGCATTAATGTTAGGAATTCCATATCTATTTTTCTATAGTGGATTACTTGGCGTAGTATGTACAGTTGGATTTTGGAGTCTTACAGGAATCAGGAAAGTGGACATTGATAGTAAAAGTGCACTCGAAGAAATAAACGGAAAAATAGATAATATTTCAATTTAAATTACTTCTTATTTTTTTTTAATTTTTATTTTGCCAAGGTGAACATAATTACAGAGGAATTAGCTAATAAAAAATTATTTAGGAGTTATCTCATTTTTTGGGTTGGACAATTATTCTCAGTTTTAGGCTCAGCCATTTCGCAGTTTACAATTATATGGTGGATAAATGACACGACTGGAAGTACTATGCTACTTTCATTAGCTGCATTTTTCTATATGTTGCCAATGACAATTGTGGTTGCATTAGCGGGAGTTCTTATTGATAGATGGAATCGAAAAACAATAATAATAGTGGTAGATTCGCTTCAGGCATATGTGATGCTAATAATTATTATTTTATTCAACTTAGGAGTAGCCCAACCTATAACAATAGTAATTATAATGAGTCTTTTAGGCTTTTTTCAAGGTTTTCACATTCCCACCGTAGCTGCAATCGTTCCTACCATGGTACCAAAGGATAAATTAAGTAGAATGAATGGTGTTAATTTTTTCTTTACAAGTTTTATTCAATTTATTGGCCCAATAATTGCTGCAATGTTAATGGTAGTATTTCCAATTAAATTCTTACTTTGGATTGATCCGTTTACTTTTATAATTGCTCTTATTCCTCTATTATTGATAAAGATACCAATAATAGAGAAAATCCAAACTTCGGAAAAAAAGAATTCCTTTATTAAAGACTTTAAAATTGGGTTTCGTACGTTAAAACTAATCCCTGTTGTTCTCTTAATGCTTATAATATCAATGTTTGTGAATTTTTTAATAAGGCCTTATAGTATTTTCTTACCCTATTTTATTAAATATAACCACTCAGGAGGTGCCTCGAATTTAGCCTTTGTTTTAGCTTTTATGAATGGAGGGATGATTTTGGGCGCACTAATTGCATCAGTGAAGAAAGAATGGAAACATAGTATATCAATCTATTTTTGTGGAGAACTGATTCTAATGTTAACGTATGGAGTTATTGCACTCTCACCTCATGGATTCTTTTTATTAATGAGCATCGCAGCAAGTATTTTCGGTCTTGCAATTCCTATTATTAATACAATATATTTAACAATTATTCAGAAAAAGGTACCAACTGATAAGATGGGAAGAATATCGTCTATAGATTGGGCAATTTCGTCAGCTATTTCTCCAATTGGAACTCTAATATCTTGGCCATTATCTGAAATATTTGGAGTGCCTAATTTATTTCTTATATGTTCCGTTTTAGGGATAATAATTACTCTTATAATATGGTGGATTGCTTATACTAAAGTAAATAATACCAATAACAAGATGAAAAAGTCTGAAGAAATTGATGTAATTTCTACTCCACCAGAAAAAAAAGAACGTTAGCTGTTTAAATGATTTTTATTCTTGCTAATCCAATTTAATAATTCTTTACTCTTCTTCGGGAAAAGATCAGTAATAATCTCTTTTGCAGTACTTTTCACTTCAGGATCATCATCGGAAAGTAGACAAGATTCAAGAACACTAAATGCCTTATTGCTTTTTAATATTAAAACCTTAAAAGCTTGGAGACTAACTATTCTAATCTCACTATTATCACTAGTTTCTATGAAAAATCTCAATAATTCAACAGCCTCTGATTTAGTCATCGATTTCATAGAAACATAATCATATATCTTTGCTACTGTTAACTCTTTACTGACGAATTCTAACGCATCTCTATATAATAAGTGAGGTTTTCCTAAAGAATTTACATCCTTGTTTCTTTTTCTTAAATCAAAGGGACATTTATGATTTTCGGGTAATCTATGTTTATTACAAAATACCATCCCGCAAAATTTACAATGATATGGAATTCCTTTCATTAAAATTTTGCAATAATAACAATTTGGCAAATTTTTTCATATAAAATGATAGAAAATGGTTCTTATTATTCATATAATAATAGTAGAATCATATATTTATAGTCAACAAAAAATAAGAATGTTGAAATGGATTTTTATTAATTATAAAATTTTTAAACGAATTTAGTTTATATGACTATTAAATAAGACAAAAGGATTATAATTTTATGAAATCACGAAATTTTATTTGTTTTTTTTTACTAGGAGTAATCTTATTCTCAAATTTTGTTTTTTATTTGGATATTTACCCTCTACATTTTAAATTATGTAATAACCCTTATTCTAATGAAGATAATATGATTAGGAATTCTTCACCTGATGATATTTATTATCTCCTAGATTGGTACCGTTTTATAGATGAGCTCGAATACGGTGGGGTTGCGGTAGATTCTGAGAATAATGTTTATTATGGGGGCTCAATAAATGCTAATTATGCTATTGCAAAATTTCATGAAAATGGAACACATTTATGGACAATTCAAACTAATATTTTTGGTACAGATCTCGCTGAAGGTGTTGCTGTGGATTTAGAAGATAATGTCTACATTACTGGATTTTGTTATCCAGGCACACAAACAACTGGAACTATTGTAACTCTAAAGTATAATAAAACTGGAGATTTTCAATGGGAAAGAAGTTTAGGAACAGAAGGGAGAGCTTATGATATTACTACAGATAATGAAAATAATATTTACGTTACAGGTTATACTGAAGAATTTGGAGCATCTTACACAGATAGAGATATAATAGTTATAAAATATGATAGTGAAGGAAATCAAAAATGGTACAGAAGATCTCATGTAATTGGACATGATGAGGGAAATGCAGTAATATACAATCCAATCAGTAGTTCGATTTATATTACCGGAAAAGCTCATGGAAATATGATACTTCTTATGTATAATAAAAACGGAGATTTAGTTTTATCTACAGAATGGGATAATGGTGGCACTGAATATGGCAATGATATAACTGTAAATCCAAATACAGGTGATCTCTATATAGTAGGAGGTTTAGGACATTTATGTGTAGTCTATGATTCTATGTGTAATAATATTTTAAACCTAACAGGACCTTCTCAAAAATCAATTACACTAGATTCAAGTGGAAACTTGTTTGTATCTAATTATTATATTCATGATGTAATTTTAGGCATGTATTCATCTATTGGTACGAAATTTTGGGAGCTTAGAGAAACTAATTATTATCCTTTTTCATTGGATATGGATTGTGATAATGTTGACAACATTTATTTGATATGTACAGAAGGAAGTCTATATAAATTTGCAATTGATCATATAAAACCTATAATAAATATAACAGAGCCGAAACCAGACGAAGAATTTGGTAGAATTAGACCAGATGTTATATTGGAGATTGATGAACCAAATCTTGATTTAATTCGGTATTCACTCTCAAATCAAACTTTTCTAACTAAAAATTATACTTGGGTAGGTAATATACATCAAAAAGTATGGGAAATAATGGGAAATGGTAATATTACAATTAAAATATATGCAAATGATACAAATGGAAATATGGGCTATAATTACGTTTCTGTCATTAAAAACACAAGTCTAACGTATTATTGGGACCTGAATGGAACACAAATTTACATTGATGATATGGATCCCGCCAATAATTGGCTGGAAATTGATAAGAAATATCCTTGGTGTTATGGCTCAGGAACCCCTGATGATCCATACATCATCGAAAATGTATTTGTTAATGGGAGTGGAACAGGAAAATGCCTCCAAATCAAAAATTCTCTAAAAAATTTTATAATTAAGAATTGTACATTAGTTGAAAGTGGATTAGATTATAGGGACGCTGGTATTTATCTTGATAATATAACTAATGGTAGGATTGTAAATTGTACTTCTATTAATAATTATAACGGAATAAGAGTATTAGGATATTCTAAAAATAATTCATATTTTTCAAATAATTTGGTTGATAATAGATATGGAATTATTATGATTCGTTCTGATTTAACATTAATATCCAATAATAGAATAGAAAATAATGTGTACGGTATCGAATTAGAGAGATGTACTAATCAGAAAATCTTCAGTAACATTTTTATCAATGACCCCTCTAATTTATGGTTAGATGAATGCAGCGATTTAACTATTTATAATAATACATTTGGATATGGCTCAAGTGGAATAAGAGTAGAATATGGTGAGAGAATATATATAAAAGAAAATATCATAAAAAATTGCGATTGGTGTGGACTGCATTTTGATACCACTCAAAATAGTCACATTGAAAATAATACCATATCACAAAATGCTAATGGAATAATTATGATAACAGATCAAGCAAATGGGAATAATACAATCAATAATAATATAATAACAAAGAATGGGAAGGGTATAGGGATTAATGATATTAATTGTGTTAATAATTGTATTTATAACAATTCGTTTTATTCCAACACAGCTCATGCTTCAGATGGAGGAACAAATAATTTATGGGATAATGGGGTTCTGGGTAATTATTGGGATAATTATAATGGAAAGGACATAAATGATGATGGAATTGGAGATGATCCTTATCATGTTGGAAATGGTGTAGATAATTATCCAATTTGGTGGGATTCACCGGTGTTTTATATTGAGAACCCAACTGATTATATGTTATTTGGGAAAAATGCACCTCAAGTTAGTGTTGTAATTGAGGAAGGAATTATTGATAACATATTTTATACTATTGATTTAGAAGCCGAAATTCATATATTACCTCAAAATATGACAATTAATCAAAGTTTATGGAGTCAACTAGAAAATGGAACTGTCCTCCTCCAATTTTATGTTAATGATTCAAGGGGGTATATCAGTGATGTAGACACAATTATTCTACGCAAGGAC
>SMTZ1_10008541_pt1 | contig 10236 bp, 7 predicted proteins | sample DeeMarSWOR136_30_FD_25667 | JGI IMG/M metagenome (IMG submission 25667) | reverse complement strand
CACCAAAGCGCCAATGCTGATGATTTTTTTTGGTCCCATTTAATTTTTTACTTTTTCTTGAATTTTAGTAAAAATTCTTTTGAAATCCTCTTTTGTCTTATAAATCTCAACAGGTCCGTGTATATCTGAATACTTGTAAATGAAACGGTATTTTTCCTCTACTTGCTTAACTACCAAGCTTTCAAGAGTTTCGCCAAGCCCCAAATCATATTTTTGATTTTCTTTAGCGTCAATCTCATCACCCAATACTGGAAATTCTACTAATACTCCTTCTTTTTTTAACATCCTTGAAACAAACAAAAGATGGTTTTGTGCACTTGCATTGTCAGGAATAAGCTCTAATGCTTTTTTATAATGTTTTTCAGCTTCACCATATTTTTCTTTTTCTTCATAAGCAAGCCCAAGATAATAATGCGCTTTTGCATAATCAGGATCAAGTTCTACTGCTTTTTTTAATTCAATAATTGCTTTGTCAAATCTTCCCTGTTTGCTATAAGCATATCCAAGATTATAATAGGGTTTTGGAGCATAAGGGTCAATTTCAACTGCCTTTTCCAATTGCGTTATAGCTTCTTCAATCTTTCCTTGCCTTCCTAAGTCAGCACCATAGTCATTATAATATTTTGCAGTAGGAATACAACTACTCAAAACAGCTGCTGCAACCAATGCTGCAATCCCTTTGACTGTATTATTGATTAAGCCTGTCATTTTAACTAAAATGAAGCATTTATATTGAAGAACCAGCAGTTACCGTCTCCAAAGACAAAATCTGAATCCTGCTGTATTCTGCCACCTAGTTCTAATTTGATATTACGTCCAATATTTTTTGAGATTTTTGCATCAATAAACCATAACATTCCAGTATCTGGATTGATATATCCTTCATATCCGCCTCCTATTTCTGCTCCATCAATCACATTATTTAGTTTTCTTGCTCCACAATAAACCCTGTCATAAAAGAATTCTGTAGTATCCTCTCCTTCTTCTTTTGATTTGACATATTTGCCCTTGTACCCCCAGTATCCTTTTTTATTTTCTGCTTCCATTTCACCGTCAAGTTCTATTGCCAATTTTTCATACCTACCAGAAGAACCACTTATAATATCATAATCACCATCACCCCATGCAGCAGTAAGACGCAGATACCCAAAATCTTCTTCTTCCCAGTCAATGTAAATAGTAGGCATTGCTACTGCTTCATATTTATTCAGAATTTCACCATTCTCATCTCTACCTTTAGAGAATTCAGAGGTTATTCCCGCTCCAACAGCAATTTTGCTGCTCCTTCCTAAACCAAAATTATATGTACCAATCAATGAATAACCATAAGATTCCTGTGTATAGTGCGAACCTAAGTCAAAATCTTCTTTTAACTTATTAAATTTAAGAACTAATCCAGGCTTATTTGGTTGTAGTAACTTAAAATTATATTCATTTGATTCAAAATCATAGTCTGGAGCACTTCCTTTTTTGTAATGAGCGCTTAATTCATAATTTCTAACATATTCGTCACCAATAAATCCACGAGTCCAATAATCTTTGAAATATTCTGGTGTTTCTGGTTTTTCTTCTTGTTTCCCATATCGATTTTCTAAAAATCTTTTAATGTTCTCATCATCAATTTTAGCTTCTTCTTTTTTGACTTTTGGTTCAAGTGCTATGTACTTTTCTTCTACTTTTTTATAGAATTTATCAAATTCTTCTTTTGTCTTGTAGCTGACAACAGGTCCGTATATATCTGAATAATAATAAACAAATCCATATTTCTCTCCTTGTTTTACAACAATCAATGTTTCAAGAGTATCGCCCAATCCTAAATCATATTTACTATTTTCTTTAGCATCAATCTCTCTGCCTAAACCAGGAAATGATACAACGTTTTTTTCAATTGGTTTTGGCCTGACTGGCTGAGGTGTAACCTCTTCTGCTTTAACTGGTGAAGAATATAAGAAAGCAGCAGCTACTAATCCTGCAATTCCATACGCTGTTTTTTTGATAAAATCTATTGTCATTTTTCATTGATTTTATCATACAGTCCCCTCACCCTTATTCTGGAAATATTTGTAAGAACAGGTTCATCTCGTCCTTTCCATCTAATTACCTGTTGATAAAATCCTTTGCCTTTTTCTTGGGGAATAAATAAAATAGAAACTTCTTCAACATCCTCTTTGTTAAATCCTAAGTCATATTCAATGTTTTCTTTTGCATCAATAGAATACCCTACTCCTTTTGGAAGTCCTATTAGAGTAATTCCATATTTTGTAATACCAACTATTTCTTCATCCTTGTATGACATTCCTTGTTCTTTTTCTTTTTTAAGTTGGTCTCTTTCTTTAGCAACATCTTTAAGCATCTGTTCTACTGCACCTTTAGCTATTCTCAATGCATCTGCTAAATTGGCTTTGGCTTTTAATTTCTCAACTTCTTCTTCTAAAGTTTTTTTGCCATCTTCTGCTTTTTTTAATTCTGTTTCTAAATCCTTTATTTTTTTAACTTCTGCCTGATATTTCTTATCTGATTCTGTTAATTGTCCTGCAACCTTTTTCTTTTCTTCTTCAAGTTGTCTAATTTTGTCTGCTAATTCACCTTTTTCTCTTTCTAAACATGAAATTGTACCAGTAATTTCCTCAGGATCTAAATCAGTTTTGTTTCTGATAATATCTTCTAATTTTTTTAAAGCAGCCTCTCTTGGACTATATTGTTCTTCTAATTTTTTGTAATTGGTTTGTAATTCAACAATCCTTGCTTCAGAATCTGCAAGCTTTTTTTCAGTTATCTGAAGTTGTTCATCTTTTTGTTTTATTTTTTCATTATGTTCTGCAACCAGTTCCTGCACTTGCCCTTCTTTGTCATTTGCTTGCTTTATTCTACGCCCTCCGTATATGTAGAGAACAGCACTTAAGGATAATGCAGCAGCAGAAATCACATACCAACCAGTCCAAGGTCTACGTTTTTGTTTTAGCTGCTCCTTCCATTGTTCCCATTGTTCCCAATTCTCAGGCATGATTTCGCTTTCCATTTTTATGTAATGTTTGTTTTTTTATGACCAGTTAAAATCAGTATGTCTTCATGTTCTTCTAAATCCTTTGTTGATAATTCATAAGGATTTTTTTTCAAAATACCTTTAATATGCGGTTCGATTATAGTCTTTATATTATCTCTAAGACTTGAAATTGTATGTCCTCTTTCTTCCATTAAATTGTGTTCTTCTGCAAACCTACACAATTCAAAAAATTTATCATACAGACGCATCACAAATTCAGTGTTGATAATTTTGCATCCCACAAATTCGAAGTGAAGATCTCCAACCATTTCATCTATTTTTTTTATATCACAACCTTTGAGTCTATTTCCTACGCCATCCCAAAAATCAAACACATCATCTAAACTCCATTCCTCATGATATCGTTTTCTAAAGTTATTAGAATCTTCTTTTGCACATTTTGGCACTTTGACGGGCTTGTCTTTTCTAAATCTGCCAAAAATGCCTGTTCGTCTGCCCATTTCTTTCGTATATTCGGAACATTCCTCTATTTCAGGATCCAGTTGCCATAGTTTTTCAAAATCCAATGGGCGTACTGAATATAGTAAGGCTTGTTCAAATCTTATTTCTGGAAAAACATCTTCAAATTCAGACAAAGTGGCAATTTTATTATCTAGGTCTGTTTGGGAAACAGCTTTTTTCTTTTGTTCCATTTCTGTCTGAGCTTCTCTTTCAACCATTTTAAGATTCAAATTAGCATATTCTTTGTCGGCAATGTGTTTTTTAGCTTGTACTGTTTGCCTGTTCAGTTCAGTTACTGCCTTATCATAATGCTCTGCTTTGGATTCTGAGTCCTCAACAATTTGTGCTAGACCTAGATGTGCTTCTATATTATCTGGATAATCTTGAACAACCTCATCGAATAATATTTTTGCTTCTCTTTTTCTATTGACCTGCACATTCATATAGAGTGAGCCAAGCTTTATTTTCCATCCAATATCACCATAAATTCTGGGGCCAAACATTTCAACTACTTTGATTGCATTGCGATAATCCATATATATTTCAAATCTTTCGACAAGTTTTCTTCCTATTTCTGGATAGGTTTCTAAAATTGTTAGTTCAGGCCAGTATTGTCCTTGTCCTAACATTTTTTCGCATTCATTGACAGCACCTTCTATATTATTTCCTTCTACATATGACGCTATCTTATCTGCCCAACCTCCCCCTAATTCATAAAAAAAGTTCTCTTTGTTTGGCATTAGGTTTATGGTTATCATTTTAGGCAACTTCTATTTCTTTTAAAGCGTGTTTTTTGGTTTGCAAACATAATATTTCAAAAGGGATTCCTTTTTCTTTTGCATCATCTGCAATTGTTTTGTATGTTGTACTGTCATGTGGTATGATAAAAGGGTTGTATACTTCTGATGTTTGCTCTCTAAGTTTTTCTAGGTTCATATTCTTAAGTTCTGCTTCAGATAGTTCTTTTGCTCTTTCAAATGCATTATGAGCTTCATTAAATTTTCCAAGATGTCTGGCAACATTTCCAAGCCTTGTTAGTGATTCTGCACCTCCTTCATTAGCAGCATAATTCTTGTAATGCGTGTAAGCTTCTTTTAACAATCTTTTTTCTCTTGTTAATCTCCATTTTCCTTCATATGCTTCACCCATTACAAAATCTAGTCCTGGTTGACCACATACAGAATAGCGAATTGTTTGATCAAATAGACCCAATGTGTTTAACCCACCAAAAACAATTCTATAACTGTTGTCTTTAAGAGAACTGTAATAATCAGGGTAATATTTTTCAAGAAAGCACACAATTGATTTTAACTGTTTTGACAAGCCATCATTAGAGTCTAGTATGTCTCTTGCCTCTCTAAATTTGCCTTCATATACAAAATTTCTAACATAACTTACTCTTTGGAAAGACAAATTATGAACTATGCTAGGACTGCTTACAGCATATGCTCGGATTGCATCTTTGTAATATCCTAATCTTTCATATAACTCACCAAGTTTTCTTGTACACTCACAAAAGTTTGGACTTATTTGGTCCAAATATTCATAATACTTTTTAGCTTCTTTATTTTCAGAACATGTTTCATGTATGCGGGCCATTAAGTATAGGCTCATTTCTGGTTCTGTTTCTAATAATTGTTTCAGATAATCTAACTGTGGTTTGATTTTATCTTTTAATTTTGGCAGAATATTATATTCATAAAAATTGATAAATCTATGCGGATCTTGATGTGCTAATATTTGTCCGGGTATTATTAGTCCTGCTTCATTTCCATTAGCAATTATTTTTTCAAAATCTTTTAAAGAATGCCCCAACCATATTTTGAGCAGATTTAATTTCAGTCTGTCAAAAACATATCCTTTTTCAGCTCCTCTCTTAACTTTTTCATACTCAGAGAATACAAATTTTCTTTCTTCTTCATCAGTGTCAATCCCTAGTAGAAAGCGAGGTAATGATACAAATTCAAGTGCATATTGCGAACCTTTATCTACTAATTTTTCAATTTCAGTTTCAGCTTCTTTTTCCCTTCCTGTTTTTTTTAATGCATGTGCTAAATAGCTTATATAGAGCTCGTTTTCAGGCTCCTGCTCAACAAGATCCTTGTATGTTTCAACTGCTTTTTCAGGGCAATGAAATATGAATTTATGACTGGCGATTATTCTTATTAGGCTATCTGAGCTATGTGCATGAGCTTCCCTAAGATGCTTTTCTGCTTTTTCATTATCTTTTTCTGCATATAACTCTCCTAATGCAATGTGCGCTTCAGAAAAATAAGGATTTAATTTGACAACTCTATTCAAGGCTTTGATTGCTTCTGCTTTTTTGCCTGTCTTTTGAAGGAATATTCCAAGAAGAAACTGTTCAAGTGGTGTTCTTTCTTTATTTGCTTTAAGTTCTTTTATGTAATTTAATACGCCTGATTCAGGAACTGAAAAATAATAATTATCTGGAAGAGGCTCAGAAGATTCTCCGCATGCTTCTATATGATCATTCATAAGTCCGTAAGCTTCGTGTATTTCTTTGGTTAGTTCTTCTCTTAATTGCGAGACTAAATGTTTAGGTTCCAAACAACCATATCTATAATATTTAGCTTGGCCTAAATGAAATTTAGCTAAATTTTCTTCATAGCCTTTCTTTCCGTGTGCTTGAGCAAATTCAGCTAATATTATTGCTTCCCCAAAATTACCTAAACCAAGATGTGCCAAAGCTCTCTCGAGATAATTGAAATGTTTATTTTCATTAGAGTCTTCTGAGTCTTCAAGCTCTCTTAATCTTTGTTCTAGTTCTTGTTTTTTCTTTTCCAGAAGATTAACTTGTTTAGCCATTTTTGCTTTTTTCCAAACCTTCAATAACATTATTCAAGTGCTTTAGATACTTTTTGCGTTTTTCATCTATTTTACCAAACATATTTTCTATTTTACTTCTTACAAAATCATATCTTGCTTTTACTTTTTCGACTTTTAGGGCGTTTTCCCTTACAGTCTTGTATACATGCTTCCTTGGCGAGCCACTCTCTAATTCAGCTTCATTGCCATGTATTTGCATTGTATCTTTCTCCAAATCTCTTTTGGTTTTTTCTATGTATGCGTCAAACCATTTGAAGGTTTTACATTCTAATTTTCTAAGGTACACATGAGGATCAGTTAATTCAGTTAGTTTTTTCTCTAATTTCTCAAAATATTCTTTGAATATGTCCCAGTCAGCACTTATAATATCCTCAGGCTTGGAATCTAGAAACATTTCAACAAGTTCAGCATCTCTTTTGCACGAAGAAACATCTTTGATTCTATTTTCGAGATGCTTCCTTTGTTCTTTGATTAATTCCTGGTCTGAGCCATGACCTGCGCTTATTTTTTCTAATATTTTTTTTGCTGAATCATAAGCTTCTAGTGCTTTTTTGAAATCTTCTAATTTTGTTGCAAATTTATAGTAAAAGTCTCCCTTGTTTTTGTTATATCGTGCAATGTTTCTTTCTATTGGCTCAGGGGTGCCCTCACGAAATTTTCTAGGTATTGTTTTGAACATATGAACTGCTGTTTTAAAATGAATATCGAGCCTGCCAATATCTTCCCATTTTTTTGCTTTAAATGCTTCTTTCAAAAAATCAGGTGAAATCACATTTTGCAGATAATCATATATAAGCCATGGTTCATTTTCAAATGTGTATGCTGCTATTTTTTGTGTCTCCAATACCTTTGCTTGGTCACCAAATCTTTCAAAATACTTCTTGAGCATGATGTATCTGAACAAATCATTATTATTAAAGGAACTATACAAGAAGGACTTGACATCATCATTGAAAAGAAGACCGTATTCTTGTTCTTCCAATTTTTGTACTAACTCATCGCATCCAATTTCTGTTTTCTCAGATTCACAATATAATTCAACATATCTTCTGAATTTGCTTTTGATTTTAGCTTTGTCTTCTTTTTGGTCAAGCAAATAAATCAAATGATAAGTCAGAAGTTCTGGGTCTTTTGTTTCTTCCAATGCTTTACTGCCCCATTCTATTGGCCGTCCTGATGTTATATTATGCAATAACAATGCTTTAATAATCTGTGTTAATGTTGATGAAAATACCTTCTTGGCTTCCCAATAATCATTATAACATTTTCTTGGTATACTGTAGAGCAGAGAATAATATGGTTCACCTGCAAGTTTGAGCCTGTATGCTTCTCTTAAATCATATATATCTTTTTCAGCAAGCAATCTTGGATGTGTGTTAATATGCTTATAACTATTAATTGCATCTTTTGCAGATTTCGCAGCATAACTGTGTGGCTTTTTTCTTTTTAGCAAAGAATCATAGGTTCTATTGGCTTCTGCTGAGACCTTTTCAACAGCTATGTCAACCTTGTCTAAAAGTTTTTTTTTAGGCTCGTACTCAGGGTCTGTAGAATCCTCTAAATCATTCATTATGTCAGATGCCAAAGCACCAATTTCATTTGAATTTACTATTTCTTCAAGTGATACCATTTTGCTTGTCTCTTTCCCATATTTTTTGTATTCCTGTTTCGCAAAGTTCCATATTTTTTATTATGGCTTTAACACATTTAAAATCATCATAAATAGGAACATTATGTTTGCCTAATGTTTTGACCAGTTCTTCATCTGGGTAATCTGCAAAATTAAACACTTCTACTGCTTTGGGCAGCGCCATATTTTCATTATAATATCTTGTCTTGGCTATTGAGCATCTTTGTTCTGCGTCTGTGACAATTGCATTGACTTTTGAAATTTCATTATCTATGAATGTCTTGTAATTTTCATATTGTCTTTGCAACTCTTTTGGGTCTCTATCTGCATATTCAGGATTTTCTTTTTGTTCACTAAATGCTTTTTCTGCTTTTAGCAGCTCTTGCTTGTATTCTTGTATCTTGGCTTCAGCTTTTTCCTCATCAGTTATTTCACCTGCAATTACAGGTTCAGGCAAATAACCCTTATATTTATCAGCCAACCCGTCCAGGTCAGATTCTAAATCAGAAATCGTCAAGGAGCACATAACAGGCAGGTCGTTCAATAATTTCTCTCTGTTAAAATTATATTCTTTTGCGCATTTTGCAAATTTCTGATATTTCTGGACCTTAAGCTGTATATCAGAAAGCTCCCAGCCAAATCTTTTTTCAATTGTCTTTTCAGCACCAATAAACTCAGTTATTTCTATTACGCATTCATCATGTTTTTCATTAATTGCTTTTTTCAGTTCATGGATTATTTCGCTGTCTTGTGTGCCTTTCTCAACAATATCCACAACAGAACCGAAAAATTCTTCTTTTGATGCAAATTCATGTTTTCTTACATCGTGTTCTTTTCTTGACAATTCATCAAGATATTCCTTGATCTTTGTTTCAGTTTCATAATCATAAACCTCACTTTCATTTTCAATTAATTCAATAATTTCTTTGTTTTGTTCCTTGAAATCATCAAGTGCTTTTCTAAATTCTTCTGCAGTTTTATCTTCTCTGTTTTTTTCTTGTTGATATTCATGTATTTTACTTACAAAAGAATTTTTTGTGCCTTCATATTTAGAAAATATTTTTTCTTTAAGCTCTGAAAATTTCTTAAATACTTCTTCAAGTGAACTTTCTTCAATTTTATCCAAATCTAGTTCATCCAAAACTTTATAGATATCATCAAAATATTCGTAATACATATGGTGTTCTTTATAATCTTCATCGCCTACTAAAGAAAGGTCAAAAAGAAATTCTTCAATGGTTTGATATCTGTTTGCATCTAATTTGACAGAATCATATTCCAGCAATTTTTTGATTATGCTTTCAAGTGCTTTATTATTGACTTTATCCAATCTCAGGTGTTTCGCCAGTTCTTCTGTGTTTCTTTTTACCCCATAATATTCGTTTTCAGAGATTAATTTGCCCCTTTCTTTTTTTCCCTTTCCAAATCTTCTTCTTTGAGGGTTATCTAGTTGAGTAGAAAGTTGTGTAAATATTGTTCCCAATGCAAACAGGTCCAGAGTGGGTTTAGATCTCAGCCCAGGTGAATCAGTGTCTTTATCTTCTGACAGAGCATTTCTCCAGTACTCTTCTTCTTCTTTTGTTTCAGGACGGTGGGCACTTACTAATAAGTCTGCTTCAGGAGCTCTCCATTGAGGTGTTCCTCTTATTGCTTGAGAATTTGTACTTTGTGTACCTTGACTGCCCAAGTCCTCAAAGTCATTTATTTTTGGCACACCATTGCACATAATTATATTTGATGGTTTCAAGTCTCTGTGTGTGAATCTTCTTTTGTGGACATATTCTAATCCATTTGCTATCTGACGTATAATGTTTATTGATCCTTTTGTATCATATTTTGCTATTTTTTTATCTGTAGAAGGATCATCTAAACTTCTTGCAGAACCATATTCCATTGAGAACCAAAAATAAGATACATTTCCAATCATGTGTGTATCTTGATCAAAAATTCTTATAATATTTGGATGGTCAAAATCCTGCATTCTTTGTAGCATCTTTCTGTTGTGTCTGATAGTATCATCAGATGCTTCATACGCTACGACTTTCATAGCGCAGGTTTTACTTTGCTGGGTTGAAGTAGTAGAGGGAGCTGTTTTAATTGAAAAGATTTTACCAGGCATTATGTCTTCTATGTTGGCAGGATCATAACTAGGATGATGTGTGTCTTGATTAATTATTTCCAATAATTTGCTAAGTTCTTGTCTATTTACCATTGTTACCTCCCATAACTTCAAGTAAAATCATTGTTGCATCGT
>SMTZ1_10015035_pt1 | contig 10238 bp, 8 predicted proteins | sample DeeMarSWOR136_30_FD_25667 | JGI IMG/M metagenome (IMG submission 25667) | reverse complement strand
TGGATCCAAATCCAGTTCGATAACCTGATTTAAAGTGTTTGCTGTCTGTGCCATATCAACATAATCCTTTACCACAACTGTATCTCCCCGCGTTTCAAGGATGTAATCATCCCAGGTCTGAGCAATTAAAGATAACATGGTAAAAAAAACTGATATAATAGGTAGTAAAAATACTTTTTGCATAACTACCTCCTCAAATTTTATTAAGGCTGATTGCAACTACCCGTTAGAATAATGTAACGAAGGCTGATAAATGCAGTTGCAGAAAAGATTAGATATTGTTTCCACGAATTCAGTGAATTTTTATCCGTATATCATTGCCCCTAAAAATCTTGTAATAATATAAAACACAATTTTACAAACATTAATTTATTTTCAATAAACTGCGGAATGAATCGCCTAACTGCGGAGATCTATATTTTATTAGCGTGAAACCATACAATGCCTCTAAATAATATTTCGTAATCTATATTTATTTTAACATTTACAAATAAAGGAATAACAATATACTAATGCTATCATTTGTGGTGAAAAATAGAAATGAGAATATACCCTTAACAGAAATTCAATCCAATTCTTAAAAGTTTTGTGCGGAAGAATTAGACGAACCTGATACCATTTACTAAAATTTTTACAGGAGGTGATAAATAATTGTATTAAAATAAGGTTTAGTTATTATTTTCGAATCACTATGTACCTTACCTGGATTGGAATCTGGGGTATTGGGTATCCCGGCAGATTGAAAACTCCTCTAAGCTGTTTGATTGAATTTGCTGCAACTATATAGGAACGATGCACGCGTATAAATATAGACGAATCAAACTTTTCTTCGAGTGCTTTCATACTTAAGTTGCAGAGGTAGTTACCGCTATGTGTGTGCAATTGAGTATAATCGCCTTTAGCTTCAATCCACAAAATGTCATTCAGCTGAACCGAAATAATCTTCCTCCCAAAACGGACAAAGATACTTTTTGGATAATCATGTGATTCCTTTGATTGTTGCAGCATACGCAAAATTTTTTCTATTTCGTCACCGAGCTTTGTACTTCGGTCGATTACCTTTTGAACGGCTTTAAAAAACCTTTTTTTATTATAGGGCTTAAGGAGATAATCAATTGCATTTACCTCGAAAGCTTTTATTGCATATTCACCATATGCTGTTGTGAAAATGATATGAGGCATAATATCTATATTTTCCAGAACTTCAAATCCATCCATGCCTGGCATGTGAATGTCGAGAAACACCAGATCGGGTTTATCCTCGTTGATGGCTTTAACTGCCTGCTTACCATTATTACACTCTCCAACTATTTTTATTTCAGGGAAATCCTGGAGATATTCTTTAATCATTTTTCGAGCTAAAGGCTCGTCATCAACTATTATTGTTGAATAATTCTTTTTCATTTTAATGGCAGTAAAAAAGTTACTTCACATCCGGAATTTTTATTTGAATTGATTTTAAGCCTGGCTGAATCACTATAAATTTTACGCAAGCGGGCATCTATATTTTTCAAACCGATACCGTTTACAGTCGACAACGGATCACTAGAGGAAAAACCGATACCTGAATCGGAAACCTGAAATAAAACTGCATTGTTCTTTTTTTGAATTTGTACAGTAACCTTTCCTCCTCCTTCAAGCGGTGCAATTCCATGCTTAATTGCATTCTCAACCAGCGGTTGGAGAATCATCGGCGGTATGGGAAACGTAGCCAGTGATCGATCAACCTGAAATTCAGTTGTTAATCGATTTCCCATTCTTTTGGATTCCAGATCGATGTAATCTTTAACGAATTGTAATTCCTTTTGTAAAGGCACCAAATCATTTTTAATTCCTTCCACCACATGCCTGAGCAAATCTGCAAGTTGTGCAATCATAGTACGTGTTTCTTCTACATCTGTTGAGGCCATGGCACTAATGCTATGCAGTGTATTGAAGAGAAAATGAGGATTGATTTGCGATTTTAATATGGCAAGTTCCTGCTCTTTATGAAGAGTCAACAACTCCTGAGTAACTTTCTCTTTGATACGCAACTGTCTATAAATTTCATAACTATGGTATATGGTAAACTGCAGAGTATATATGTACAAATTGAAAAATAAAAGCCAGCCAGGATTGAGTTTTAATGGTTCAGCATATATTCTGATTCCAAACCACTTAACCATATAATACTGATACGTAAAACAAAAAACTGTATATAAAGGACCAAGAAAAAAATGCACAAGGCCCTTCCAATACCATTGTTTTTTATGCATCCAGCGAATTACAATGAACCAGATGGGTACACTTAAAATAAACTTCCATGCGCTCTGAAGTGTTTGCCAAAACAATGCTGTTAATAACGGAATTCGGAAAGAAAAAACAGGTGGAATAGCCGTATACAGTGAATAACCGCACCAAATAACTATGACAATAGCTACGCCTCGCTTGGTAATTTGCGGCCTGGATGATTCTCCTGAAATGTGATCAGAAGGGATTGTTATTTCTGTTATTTTGTTATCCATTCAAAAATATATTAGTGCGAATAATTATCAAAAGCTACTGTAATTTAATATTTTAAACGCATAATTATCGTGATGATAACTATATTATATGCGATTGAAGTAAATACTTGTCCAAAAAATTGATTATCATGATAATAATTGACCTGGTTGTTTGATGCATCAGCAAAAAATGAAAACTTTGCAACAATACAGTAGACTCCCCAACTGGAAGCGCCAAGGGCAAAAATAAATGCGATTATGAGAACAGTTGATAATTCAAATTTGCCTTCCTGTTCTTCAAATGAATCCATAGTTTATCTACTCAACGATTTTAAAATACCGCCTAACATTGAAAAAACAATGCATAATAATTTTGAAATCCCAAATCAGATTATTGCAATGTATTTGAAGGCAAAGGGAATTGTCACTGTTATTTACATTACAGCTATTTCAAACTTGAAATAAGCGACACTATTAAAATAGAAACCGAGTAACAGTAAATTAAGTACTGTAGCCATTCCTGTATATTTGGCCTGGCTTTTTGAATTTTTGAAGCAAACATCTTTTGAACAAGTGTTCTATTATTTCATACTTTTAATTAATAGTCCCCGCAGATCAATAGCTTTTTTATAATTCGGGTCTACTTCAAGTGCTTTGTCTGTATATTCTAAGGCACTATTTTTATTATAATTGAAATATGAAAGTGCCAAATTATACAGAACGCGGGAGTCTTTTTTATTAAATTTTAAACTTTCATTTAAAAATTTTCGAGCTGTCTGAAGGTCTCCATTATAAAGGTTTATTATTCCCAACCATTTTGTTGAATATGCACTCGGATGAATGGAATGGCTTTTTAATAAATACCCATACATTTGATCATATTTTTGTAGGGCCAGCAGTTTTTCTGATACATAGTGGGGATATTCAATTACATGAGGATAACGGTAGATGAGTGCATCCATTTCATTTAAAAATTGATCGATGTTGCCATGATCATAATACCATTTGCTAGCAGATAAATGAGCATTTATCCAATTTATTTTGTTCTCAATGATTAGAATTGCAAGCGAGTCAATTCGATCATTTAATTGAATGTAGCTAGGATAATAAATTTTATTTTTTACAAAAGGCCAATTGTTTTTTATCAAACGAATTTTAAAATTAGTTAGTACCGAATCCAGTTTGCTAAAATTTAAATTTGAGACCGCTATACTATCTTGAATTTCGTTATTAAAATCTTTTGGCTTAGAATCAGGTAGATATTTTAACTCTTGCATCTTGTTAAAGAACATCTTGCCGATAAGTTGATAGCCTTGTAACGATGGATGTAAATGATCAATTATCAAATTGTTTCCTACTATTTGATTTGGGCTATTGGCATTAAAGGCAGAATCAATATCCACCACATTAACACCATACTTTTCAGCAGTTCTGGAGATTATCTCATTAATTGTGCCAGGTGCCCGAAATCTAAGTGCATCAAGATCTCTGGCATACCTGAATAAGGAATCTGCAATTTTAAATTTCTCCTGAGATAAGGCCTGACTTGCATCGATAAAAATTTTTTCAGCAGGGGGATATTGTGAGGAAGAATCCGATACAAAAGGGTACTGATCTTTTAAATTGCTTGTTATTGTGCCTATAAGTACAGGAACATTTGCATCTGTGATCATAGACAATATATCATTCAGATTTCCTTCAAACTGTGTTAATCCTTTTTTATAGACATCAGATCCATAACCTATATATTTATTTTGAACCATTTTTTCCATTAGGGTTCCTGCCTGCATCTTTTTTTCAGTCGAAAATGTTTTACTAATTACAGCAAGGGTATTTCTTAATAATTGAAATGTTCTGTACTCTTCCAGCCTGATAACAAGATTTACCAAAAACCTGATATTTCCAAGTGATTCAATCGAACCGGCACCTAATGCACCATAGTATTCATTGTGTCCGGCATAAATTAAAATCAAGTCCGGTTTTTGATCCAGTATTCCAGGTGTCAGGTCTCGCAATGTGTAACTGTTGATGGCGGTCATACTACAATTAATAACTTCGATTTTGGAATCAGGATAAACAAGCGATAACCTATCTAGAAGATAACTTGCAACTGATCCGTTTGGTTCATAGGGAAAACCGGCTGCACTGCTGCCTCCCATTATAAAAATTCTGAAAGCGTTCGGTTTTTTTTCTTTATCAAAAGCTAAATGGGTAGATTGAGGAATTGTTTTTAAGACATGAAAATATTTGTAGGCAATGTCAGGATTTAATATTAAAAATTTCCCGCCTTTTTGAATCCATTTCCCGTTTGGTGATTCAACCCATTGTTCATAAGATCGGCCGTATTGAAAATAACGTAGGCTTAATTCAAGCAGAATAAAAAACAAAACTGGAATGAGAATAAGCGTTAAATATGCTATAATGTAATGTTTTTCAAAAAAAGACGGATTTGTTTGATCAGAGATTTCCTTTTGCGAAATTTTTATTTTTTTTTTCCGCTTTTTCTGAGACATCATAACCCCTAGAAATCGATTCACCGTAGTGTTCCTAAATTTATCCAGGTAAAAATGTAAATAGTAGCATAAAATAATAAACCAACATAAAATGAAACGGTAAAACCAAAAACCATCGAAATGATTATCGCCATAACAGATCCCAATACTGTCATTGTACCATTTATGACATATATCCAGGGGATAAATTTTTTTAAATTTTCATGATTCAGTATTTGAATGGCCGTTGGAAAAGGTATTCCCAGGAAAAAGCCTACTGGGAATACAATAACAATGCTGATAATAGCGCGAATTGTTAAACTTTATGCCAATGATTTATTAAAAATTACAGGTAAAACTGTGAATAACAATATACCAAACAAGATAAATGCCAGGCTGGCAAATAGTATTATTTTTATTAAAGAATCCTTGAATATTTTCTTACTGAAATAACTTCCGAACCCCATACCGACTAATAGTGAACTCAAGAGTATGGAAAGGGAAGTTGTAGGTGAGCCAAGATAGAGAATAAGTTTTTGAAAGAGTGAAAATTCAATGATGATAAATCCCATTCCAATGCAACTGAAAATAATCAATGACAAAGGTATTGTTTTAATAACATTTTTTATACCGGCAACTTCCTCTTTTACAAAAGGAGTTTTCCTGATCACAATTGTTGGTGCATAATCCTGTTCTAAAATTAAAAAATGATCAAGGGCTCTCTTGTTGTTGATATCAAGATTAGTAAATGCCGCCATTGAAGTTGTGATGAGGGGGATTAATTCCCACTCATTATGAACGGTAAAATTTAACGTCCTTCCGGGGTGAGTATTTTGAGATAATCCTGGATAGCTTCAATTGTGAGAAGATATTTTTCACTCATTGCAAAATTATCTATATTTTGAAGCTGTTCAGTGGATGGGAGTGCTATTACTATCAGGTCATACCGATAGGGCGTTTGTTTTATATAATGCTGCCCTTCATCTACTAAGATTTTAATATTCAGAAAATCTGGATAGATTCCCCTGTTAAAACGGTACATGGGTGAGCCGGCGGCGCCGTCAATAAAAAGCTGCTTTACAACATCCTGGTTATTATATTGTACAAGATCGGATGCATATAATCTGAAACTGTTTTCTGCATAGATTTTAAATATTTGCGCGTAGATAATCCCTGAAAAGAAAAGAGGAAGAAAGAGCAGAAAAAAATAAATAAAAGGATTCGTTATCCTTCATTATATTTACTTATTACAATGAATATTAAAAAAGGATACTATTAATGGAAAGGAATAAATCATATTAATTACCGGAGGTTAATTTTTTTGTCAAAACATCTTTATAAATTTCAATATCATACTTTTTCCAGAGGTTAGCTCTTAGCTCTGTCCTCAATTTATTCCTTTGAAAGTTTTTAAAATCATCGCCAATAGTGTTTTTTACATCATCAAATAGTAATTGTTTTTCAGGTCGTATATCTGCACATTTAATAATGGCATATTGCTCACCTTTTTCCGGATCATTATACTGTATTGGCCCGGTTATCTCATCCAGATTCAGTTTAAAAGCAGTTTCTCCTAAAAGAGGTTTTTCTTTACTTTTATAGGATTTAATTTTACCGTCCCGATCCCGGATATAGGTCTTTACTAGCCATCTGCCGGTAATTTTTTCAAAAGGAATTCCTTCTTTAATCTTACTTGTTACTTCAAGAGCTTTTTCCTTGTGAGGAAATATCATTATATAAAAATTCTTTTTTTCTAATTGATAATAAAGAGAATCCTTTTGTTCCTCATAAAATTTCTTAAGATTTTGAGCGGAAGTTTCCGGAATTTGTGATTCTACTACTGCCTGATCATACAGCCTTACAATTTGACTTTTTAAAACCGGATTGGCTGTTCCGGAATTAAATATCTCTTTTTCAAGATCGAGTGCTTTGGCTTTTTTGACAATGATGTCTGTGCGAATCGCTTCAATTATAAAGTTCTTGAAATCCTTTTCAGTAATATTTCTTGTATCTATTGGAATGAGGATATCGTTCAACAACCGTAAATATTCCTTAAAATCAACCTTACCGTTCGAATAGGTTAAAATCGTTAAGTTTCTGCTATGAGAAATAGCGTATTGAAGTGTATCTTTATAAATATCGATGTAAAAATTTGGGATTTTTAACCATTCAACAAGCTGATCCAAAGCTTTCTTGTTCCATTCTAATTCGTCTATATTGAGCAGATCTTTTTTCGCTTTATCATATTCTTCCAGACTTGTCTCATAATAACCTTTTTTAAGTTTAGTAATTATATCGTCTTTAATTTTATGAAAGGGTTCAACCTCGACTTTTTTAACTTCCATCACTTGAACGATATGATAGGCATTATATGCTTCAATAATACGGACATCACCAATATTAAGACCAAAGATAACATTATCAATCGGATTAGATATACTCTGTTCCCATCCTACCACAGGCATATTCGCATCTGAGTTTGAAGATGCAATATATTGGGAATATTGAGTAATTAATTTGTCAAACTCTTTGCCTTTTTCAATCTCAGTTTTTACTTCAATTGCTTTTTTCTTTAAAGAGTCTAATTGTAGAGGTGTAGTTTTTTCCGGTTTATGTAATACTATTTGTCGATATAATACCTGCTTTCCCATCTTCTCATAAGTTTTTAAAGCAAATTCATCACTGGTATATTTTCCTAAAAATTGCTTTTTAAAATATTCAAAGACTAATTCTTCGCTAATAAAACGTTGGATTTTTTGAACCAATTCTTTGTTTTTATCCAAACCTCTTTCAAAAAAATCATTACGTTTCAATTGATCTGTAATCATTGCATCCAGAGCTTTATTATATGCTTCTGATTCATTCCTGTATTTCTTATGATAAAACTCTTCAAAAACATATTTGCGCAAATCAGTATAGGTGATTATATAATCATTCCCGATTTTGGCAACAATTTCCCGCTCCTGTTTCTTTTTATTTTCACAACCTGTCAGAAAAAAAAACTCTAAATATAAAAATATGGATAATAAAAAAAATACCATTTTATTTAAACGCATAATTAACCTCAAAAATCATAACAATAAGATTTCTGGAAAATACAATTTTCTAGAAAATTTCTATTATAAAACTTTGAAAACCCCATATAGCTGTTACTTATGATCCAAATATTCAGGTTTAAGAAAAGAAATAAATAATTCGTTCATGTGTTACCATAAAATAAATAAGAAAAATAAAAAACCTAATTTAAGATAGGGTTTTGTTTTGAACATTTTTAAATAAGATGAGGAATAAATATGAATTACTTCATCAGAATCATTTTCTTTGAGACCAGATTATTATCATATTTAAGTGTATAGATGTAAACACCACTTGCCAGGTCAGAGCCACTAAATGTGAGATTATAGGTCTGAGCTGTTTTATATCCATTAATCAGAGTAGCAACTTCCTGTCCTACTGAGTTATAGACTGTTAAAGTAACATTTCCAGCCTTGGGAATGGTAAAGGTTATGACTGTGCTAGGATTAAATGGATTTGGATAGTTTTGCTGGAGTTGGAATCTTTCAGGTCTAACTGCATTATCGTCGATAGCAAGTGTTGAACCTCCTGTATTCAAGGCATTCTCAATTGCCTCATGTTCAGCATCTTTTTGCGCTTCCCACTCGGCTTTTTTCTCGGGGAACCAGTTTAAATCACCAACCGGGAAACCACCAGTCGCACCTACCAGTAAATCAGCATCATCATAGGAAAGATCAATCGGAATTGGCCAGTCTGAATAAATATAATCACCAGGATCGGTGTATATCAATCGCCAGACAGGCATAATATCCGCACTGGCTTCATCAACTGTTGCAACGCAAAAATTTTCAAAAATAGTAAGCTGATCGGTAAAAAGGTCCTGAGGATCAGTAAAATTAGGCATCTGTTCATACCAAACACCCTCTGTCAAATAGGGATAGGTAGCATCATCATCAAACATAGCCTGAGTTCTGGAATTCATGGTAATCATTTGGTCATACCAGTCAGATGTACCGTTCGTTCCTGCAGCGCTTACCTGGCTAACGACATCACTCAATTCAGGACTCCAAGCAATAACATTACCTTCCACCAGTGTTTTTCTCTCAAGTTGTTCATAATCTTCAGGCAGAACGTTTACATTGATAATACCCATGGGAAGACTATCTGCATCAGTCTCGTCATAATCCAGACCCTTCGAATAGGGTTGAACATTACAGTTAACAAAAATATTGTTTGTAACAACATAATTACTGAGATATCCTATGTTTTCGAAAACAGCACTTCCCATATTAATGAAGGTATTGTGATTGAACCAGGCTTTGCCAACCTGATAATCTCTGAATTTATAGATCATTCCTTGTGCCATCACATGTGTACTGTTTTCAACCATAACTTCAGTGGTATTATGATTAACATTATCATAGACACCCCCGTTACGACGGCACGCCTGGCCGGTCATATTAACAAAATAACAATCATTGATACGAACTGTTGTGCCGGGAGCATCATTAGATTGTACCATAACCCATCTGGTATGTTCCATCAGACAGTTTTCAAGTGTCAGTGTTTTGTCCGGATTACTAGCTCCCCAAAAAGCCCAGCCTAAAGTTCCATCTGCTGCAATCTGATATACTGCGCAATTTTTTACTGTCAAATCATCTGTAAAGGTTATGGCACCTGCATTTCCGGAGAATCCGCAGATTATAGGTAGAGCATCACCGGTAGCTTTTACCACCTGTTCATTAATTGCGCCTACAATAGTAACAGGTCTGGCAGGTGTTTGCGGATTAGAAGGGAGCGGATAATATCCATTAGCTTTTAACTCATAAACACGTCCTGCCGGTGCAGCGTCATCCAATGCAAAAACCTGGTTAATACTACCTGCCGCATTTCCCATGTCAATATAATCCTTAATAACGAGAGTATCCCCCCGCACCTCAAGAGTATAATCATCCAATGTTTGTGCAAAGACTGATGACATAGAAATTAGAATAATTATCAGTAAGGTCTGTAAAATTATTCTCATCTTAAAACTCCTTTCAAAAATGATTAGTGAATTAATTAAATTACCTGCGAATTAAAAAATTTTCATCCTTTTTAAAAAATTCACCTCCTTTCAAAAATGGTTATAGAGATCTGCAAAATGGCAATTTTCTGTCATTCTGAGGAATCCCGAATTATCGGGATGATGAAGAATCTATGACCACAACTTGTTGTATTAACAATGTGTTAGTGGTCTAAGATTCTT
>SMTZ1_10008753_pt1 | contig 10238 bp, 4 predicted proteins | sample DeeMarSWOR136_30_FD_25667 | JGI IMG/M metagenome (IMG submission 25667) | reverse complement strand
AAAAACAACCAGCGGATCCCTCCTGGTTCAAAAGAATAATTGTAATATCAGGAGATGGATTTTTAGATCAGAAAGATTGGAATATACAATGGGATACAAAAAATTTTACAGATGGAAAATACACAATATATGCAAAAGCCTCAAACCCGGATGGAGAAACAGGCCCGGTTGATAAAATAAACATAACACTAAATAAAACCGTTGAAACAAACCTAACCTTCAACCATGATGACCATCTTATAACAAATTTTGAATATCCTTTCCCACCTGTTGCTGAAATTGTTTCTGTATCAGAAGGAGATATATTAGGTAATACAGATTACACTTATACGCCAGGTGGTGGACAAGCATACTGTAACGATTTATACTGGTGGGCAAACATATCCTACATAGACGGTGTACTTATTATACGTGGAAAATCCTATGATCCAAGGCCATATGGTAATTTAACTGACTTGGAAGTATGGATAAAAAATGAGGAAGGAACAACAATATTTACTGAAAATCGATATAATCTAGAAACATACTTTGAGGGGGAATGGGTAGTTGGTGAACAAGTTTTACATGGAAGAGGAGGTGCACTTACTTATATGCCAGATGATTTCGAAAACAACAGTGTTTTTACATCGAATGGTAAATGGTTTGACCAATTAGATGTAATCAGAGAATTTAGCAATGGATATGGTCTTGCTTATTTCTCAGGACATGGAAGCCCTGGATGGTGGGGGGATCATTACCCAGGTATACCTGGTAACAGAAGATACGGCCAAGTCGCTGGACTGCTTGTTACTCAGTTTGTACCATATTTCCCATTCTTTAATTTCCCACTTCTGCCCATGAATAAATTAAAAAATACTAATAAACTACCCGTTGTTTGTGTTGGGGGTTGTCACAACAGCATGTTCAGCGTATCTTTAATTCCAACATTTTTGAATCGATATAAAAATAATTACATGTTCACATATGGTATTCCTCTTCCTGAATGCTGGGGCTGGTACATGGTAAAACTTCCAAAAACTGGTGCAATAGCAACCATGGGCAATACCGGCTTTGGATGGGGATCTGAAGGCGAAGTATGCACTATAGGTCCTGGTGATGGATGGTTAAATACTGAATTTTTTAAACAATACACAGAATTCGCCGCTGTAAATCAAAGTATATTAGGTTTAATATATAATCAAGCTGTGTCCAATTATATTACAAATTTTGAAACATTTCAATATCAATATTGGCGAAATGATACTGGATGGGATGGAATAGACCATAAAACCGTACAACAATGGCAATTACTTGGTGATCCAAGCTTAAAAATTGGTGGATATCCATAATTATAACGGTTAATCCTTCCTCTATTTTTTTTAAAATTATTAAAATTTTATAAAAAAAATCTTAATCGAAATCTTTAATATTTAGTAAAAGATTAAATATTTGATTTAGGGAGGTAGAAATGGATATGGAAAAAAAGAGAGTAGGAATTTTAGTTTGTATGCTAATGATATTCGCTACTTTTTTGCCTGTAACAGCTAAAATTAATATTAATTTAAACACTATAAATACAAATAATTTAGGACTTGAAGATGGATGGGGTTTACAATGGAGTTATGCTTATGGTGGTAATGGACATTCCCAGCATACTCAACCAATTGGAGATATAGATGGAGATGGTGTAAATGAGGTTATAGTAGGCGGATATGAGAATTCTGGTATATGTAGAATATTATATTATGATTCAGTACAGCAGACTTATGTGCAAGAATATTCTTGGACTGTTCCCGGTGGTACTTACAATTCGCCATCTGGTTCTAGTTGCGTTGATTTAGATGAAGATGGAGATCTTGAATTATGTGTGTCATGGACATATACAGGTGCTGATGGTGTTTATGCTTACACATGGGACGGTACAACGCTCACCCAATTAGATTGGTATCATGGTACGGGGGTTGATTTTATTTTTGATATCTATTCTTGTGATTATGATGATGATGGACATGTAGAAGTTTTAATAGCAAATGCTCCAAATATGGGTACTGGTACCTATCATGTAACAGCCCTTGGATGGGAGAATGGTCATTTTGTTGCAGAAGCATTTTGGGCATGTCCAGGTGGATCTGATAAAGAATGTCCTATGGTTTGGAGCGGAGATGTGGATAATGATGGTAAAACTGAAGTAATAGCAGATGTGTCAAATGGTCAGACCTCTACTGCTGGGACATGGGCTCTTAATTGGAATGAGGAAACAGAAGAATGGGAAGGTGTAACTGTTTGGACGAATTATCCTGGTGCAACTGTTTATGGAGATAGTGTAGGTGATATAGATGGTGATGGAACTCCAGAAATCGGTATTGGAAGCTATGGTGGAACACCAGCTGGATGGTTATTCGAATGGGATGGTTCAGCGTTTCAACAAGTCTGGCATGGAGAATATCCAGGACAACAACCATCTATAGAAGCAGTAGCAATTGGAGATGCTGATAATGACGGTAAAAATGAATTCTGCTTGGGTACAGGTTTTATACATATTATAAAATGGGATGGAACAAATTATGTTGAAGATGCTACACTAACTGATCCAACAGGTATGCTTGCTGGTATGAATATAGGTGACTGTGACAGCGATGGTTTAAATGAAATAAAAGCATGTGAGATTTTAATTGGAACCGGTAGTGAATTTATTTACAAATATTATGATGAAACCCCACCGATTACAACTTGTGAACTATCTGGTGAAATGGAAGATGATAAATATATTTCGGATGTAACAGTGTATTTAAATGCAACAGATGATCATTCATCTATTGCTTATACAAAATATAAACTAGACACAGAGAATTGGCAAGAATATAATAATCCATTTATTGTCTCAGAAATTGGTACACATACAGTTAAATTTTATTCTGTTGATGCTTATGGAAACGAAGAAGATGATAAAACATGCACTTTTACAATAAAACACCCATGTTGTTTCGAAGTTGTAATACCAAAAGGAATTAGCATAGGTCTTAAAGTAAAGGTAAATGAGCTTTGTAATGTATCCCATACTGATATTCCATGGAATATAGTAATTTCATCTGGGAAATTAACTGCTATTACTCCGCTTAATGGTACGTTTGATATTACAGGTGGTAAAACAATGACAGTTAGATCAAGATTGGTTTTTGGATTTGGTAGAATTCATTTAAAAGTAACTGTGGATGATTGTGATACGGTAAGTAAATATGCATTTGTAATTGGTCCGGTTGTTGTTATTTCCTAGTATTATAAATAATCTCTATTTTCATTTTTTTTCTTGTTTTTTTTTTGTTATATGTTATAAACCCTTATCAAAACATTTAAATTAATAAAGTTGCTTGTATTATACCAACAGGAATATTTTTTTGGGAGGAAAAAACAGCATGTTTAGAAAAAGTTTTACATGCATTATTTTTGTTTTATTTTTTGGAGTAAGCTTTATTACTTCTATTAGAGGAAATTTTAACATTAATAAGGATGCAATTGAATTAAAAGAGTCGTTTAATTTATCAATTACTGATTGGTGGCAGATGTTTCGTCATGATCTTAATCACAGTGGTTACTCTTCGTCTTTTGCACCAATTACAAATTTTGTTTTATGGAATTTTACCGCTGCCAGTTCAATCCATTCATCTCCTGCGATTGTTGATGGAAAAGTCTATTTTGGTTCAACGGACCTCAAAGTCTATTGTCTTAATGCTATAAATGGTACAATAATCTGGAATTATACAATAGGTCATCCAGTTTCTTCTTCCCCAGCTGTATATGGGAATATGGTATATATTGGGTCAAATGATGCTCCAGGATTAAATGGAAGTAATTTGTACTGTCTTAATGCATCAAGCGGTGAAAAAATCTGGGAATATGCAACTGGTGAAAGTATTTATGGTGTATATTCTTCACCTGCTGTTGTTAATGGAAAGGTATATTTCGGCTCAGGAGATCATAAAATCTATTGTCTAGATGCAATTACTGGAATAAAATTATGGGAATTTTTAACAGATGGTGAAGTTGTTTCTTCTCCAGCTATTTCTGATGGTAAACTCTACATAGGCTCGCGTGATGGAATTATTTACTGTCTAAATGCATCAACTGGTGCAGAAATCTGGTCACATTCTACAAGTTACATAATTCAGTCCTCCCCAACAATATCAAATGGAAAAGTCTATATTGGCTCTGATAAAATGTACTGTTTGGATGCGGAAGATGGAACAATAATTTGGCAAAGACTGCCCAGTGTTTTTTATTCTTCACCTGCAGTTTATAACAATAGAGTCTATGTTTGTGATACAGATTACACTGTGTACTGTTTTAATGCTGATAATGGAATGACAATTTGGCAATATGCAACCGGGCAGGGTGATGTAGGAATGTGGTCGTCTCCAGCAGTTGCTGATGGTAAAGTCTATGTTGGTTCACGTGATGGTAAATTGTACTGTTTTGATGCTGATACAGGTGAAAAATTCTGGGATTTTTTAACAGGTTATTATCCAATTTTTTCTTCCCCAGCAGTTGCAAATGGAAGGGTTTACATTGGTGATATGAATGGATATATGTACTGTTTTGGTAATGAAAATTATCCACCAAATAAACCAAATATTAATGGTTCAAATAATGGAACAATAAATGTTGAATATACTTTTTGTACTGATACAATTACAGACCCTGATGGTGATCCATTGTATTGTTTATGGGATTGGGACGATGGGAATCTTTCAGGGTGGCTTGGTCCTTATTCATCAGGTCAAACAATTTGTGCATCACATAAATGGACAGAACCAGGAATCTATTGTATTACTTTAAAAATAAAAGATGTTTATGGGGTGGAAAGTGAAAGTTCAGATCCACTTTGTGTAACAATTATTAAAAATCAACCCCCAAGTGCTCCATTAATTGATGGTCCTAGTCATGTTAAAGTAGGAGTTGAAAATACTTGGAGTTTTATTTCATTTGATCCAGATGAAGACAATATTACTTATTATGTAGATTGGGGTGATAAATGTGGGGGAGCGGAATACCATGGTCCGTATCCATCAGGTCAAGAAGTAAATTTATCTCATAAATACATGATAAAAAGTATAATATTTATTAATACACTTGCAATAGATAGCCAAGGTGCAGAAAGTGAATTAACATTTTTCGAAGTTGAGATATCAAGAACTAAAGTATTTACAAATAATATAATATTCCATAAATTATTCTGGCAATTTGCATATATAAATATAATACTAAATAGATTATTAGAAAATAATGTTTTATCTAAAGGTCCTTGGTCAGATCCTCTTGAACTCAGTATGCCAAGAAACAAACTGGTAAATCTTAACTTGTTCACACATCTTTTACAAAAACTACCAATATTATCTTAAATATTGAAACACTTTAGTTAAATCTACAATTATCTTTTTTTCTAATTTTTCTTTTAAATATTATAATTTATTATATTTATTTAGCAGAAAATTTTATATTCTAGGACGCTATAATAATAGTTTAATTTGGTGGAGGTATATATATGAAAAAAGTAATATTAGTTATAATTGGAATTTTAATAATAAGTGGATTTGCAGCTAGTGGTACAACCAATACAGTAGATATAAAAACAACATTAAACGAAAATGATGGAAATTTATATTCTGTTGATGATTTATCCACAATAACATGTCTATCTATGGTGTATCCACAAGTTAATGAATTAAAAAAAGAAAATCTGGATATACAATATCCGGTTTTAGGTAGAGATTACCCAATTGGTACCACAATATGGCAGTATTATATCACAGGGGGTTCTGATAATAGTCCAAAGGCTATAGCTCCTATTGAAGATATTAATGGCGATGGAATTGATGATGTGATTGTATGCTCTGAAGATAATAATATTCGTTGTTTTAGTGGAGGTGAAACTGGTTCTGGTGTTGTTATTTGGACACATAATATCTATTCAGGTAATATTTATTCTCAGAATGGTCTTACTATTATGCCAGATGTAAATGGTGATGGATACCAGGAGGTAGTAGTTGGTGCAACAGGTGGTGCACGACTCGTTCGTTGTATTTCTGGTTTAACAGGTACTACGGTTTGGACATATGATACTCATGAGTATGGTGGTGGAGGATGGGTATACCAAGTAGATAGTAGTTTTGACTACAATAATGATGGAAAATTTGATGTACTTGCTACAGCTGGTGATGATAGTTCTGATACCGGTCCAAAAAGAGCATTTCTATTAAATGGTGTAACTGGTGCAAAGATTTGGGATTATTATCTAGGTGGACCAGGTTTTTCTATAATAGGTGTTGAAGATTTCACAGGGGATGGTATACCAGATGTTGTTGATGGATGTTCAAATGAAGGAGAAACAATAGGATATGTTAAAGGTATTAATGGTGCAAATGGCGCTCAGGTTTGGTCATTTACAACAGCCAGTTCATCAGTTTGGGGTATAGAACAAATAGATGATGTTTCAGGTGATGGAGTAAAAGATATTATTGCTGGTGATTTTAGTGGACATATATATGGTTTAAGTGCAACAAACGGTGCTCAGCAATACACCAATTCTATTGGAACATGCCTTATTGTAGGTTCTATAAAACTAAACGATGTAAATAGTGATGGGCATCCAGATATTGTTTTTAGACACAGCACCATTCATACAACCCAAGTAATTAATGGTCAAACAGGAAGCATTATTTGGTCTCATCCTGTTGCAGATCAACCTTGGAATGCTGCAAGAATATCAGATGTTAGTGGAGATACTATTGATGATCTTATAATTGGAACTCTTTATACCAGCAATTACTGTTATTTCCTAGATGGAACAGATGGTTCAGAACTTAGTGTAATTGGCTATGGTGAAGCAGTAGATGCAATAAATGCTATACCAGATGTTGTAGCTGATGGATCCATGGAAATGGTAGCAGGTGGAAGAAATGGAAAATTAACCTGTATATCAGGTGGTTTGGATGCAGGTGGTGAAAATAATCCACCCGAGGCACCAATAATAGATGGACCAACAATTGGGGCAACAGAGATTAAATATGATTTTACATTTGTAACAACAGATTCAGATGATGATGATGTCTACTACTATATTGATTGGGGTGATGGTAACTATGAAGATTGGATCGGACCATTTGGTTCAGGTGAGGAGATTATAGTTAATCATTCATGGTTATCTGAAAATACTTATACAATACTTTCAAAAGCAAAAGATATACATGATGCGGAAAGCAGTTGGTCAGAGCCATTTAATATAACTATTGTTGAAAATGAGCCTCCGATTCCACCAACAATAAATGGTACAGTAGAGGGAAAACCAAGTGTAAGTCTTGAATACGCCTTTTTCTCAACAGATCCAGATGGTAATGAGTTATACTACTATGTAGACTGGGGTGACGGGATGGATGATACTATTGGGCCGTTTCCATCAGGCACAGAAGAGAAATTAAGTCATAGTTGGGCAAGCGGAAATTACGTAATAAAAGCTAAAGCAATGGATATTTATGGTGCAGAAAGTGACTGGACAACACTAGAAATTTCGATACCAAGAAGTCGATTTACTCTAAACATGTTAACAAAAATTTTGTTTGAAAGATTTTCAATAATATCCTATATTTTAGAAATTCTTTTAAATATCTAAATTAAAAATTTTTTATTTTTTTCTTAATTTTATTACATTTTTTATAGATATATTATATCGAAAAAATATTTATATGATGTAAATACATTATATTTTATATAAATTGAAATTTTTAGGGGAGGAAAAAAATATGAAGAAAAAAGGGTTGATTTGTTTAATTATTGGAATTTTATTGATAACAATTATACCGATTGAAAATAAAAAAGCAATATCAAATTCAAAAACACTAGTTGGAGATATCTACATAGAATCAATTGAACCTATTCAAGTTATTAAAGACGCAGATACACTCGTTACCAACAAACAAACAGTAGTTAGAATAATTGTACACAGCACATTCACAGAAGAAATCAGATCAGAAATCGAAATTACATACGATTTCGGGACAAAAACATACTTGGAAGATGGAGTTCCATGGGGTGGAGTTGAAATAGCCCCAGGCATCAACACAATCTATGCTCCAGGAGGACCAGCAATACCAGCTCATAATAGCACATGGGGGCCAATAGTTTTTTTAAAATGGACACACACAGGGCTTGATGGTTTACTAAAAGCCGAGTTAGATCCGGATAATAAATTAGTAGAAACAGATGAAACAAACAATGTAAAATTCATAGACAGTCCAATAACTGTGGCTAGTGCACCTATGGTAAAAATACTTTATGTTCCAATAGCATTTCCGAGTGATGAAGACTGGACTGTTTCTTATTCAACAATTAATACTCAAAAAAAATTTATGTTAAAAACCTACCCTTTAGCAGAAACCGATCTTAATTTTCAAGCAGGATCTCTTTGGCGATTTAGCATAAGTCCATCAGGAACTGGAGATAGATTAATAAATTGGTTATATGAAGTGGTAGTATATCCGATTTCATGTTCAACACGCATTATGGGTTTTAAACGAGTAGTAATATGCTGGAAAGAGCTTTTTAGTGGAAGTGGGGTAGCAGTAGGAATGTTAAGAAATCCAGAGCTTCGTGAACCGGTATTAGTATCACCATACATGCCTCAGAATAACCTAGTAGCACATGAACTGGGACACACCTATTACCTGTGGCATCCACATGATCTAGGACCACCGATATTTACTGGTGAATGTTATGATGTAGATGAATATGAATATGGTGAAACCATGGATGTTTTCATGAGCTACAGAGACTCACCGACTTGGATAGATAAAGGAAGGTATGACGGCAATCCAAAAACGCCAATGCCAGCAGGAGACTACTTTTATCCTGGTGATCCTGAGGAAGGAATTGAACCAAGAAATGCATCTTTACCAGTATCAACTTGGAATTGGAATCTAATGGACCAACTAACTATAGATCCACCAACTTACTCATGCATAATGGTACATGGATTACTAAGAGAAAATGGAACCATTACATTAAATTACAGCTGGTACCGCATAGAAGCTATACCTGATGCACCACAACAAATAATAAAGGGTTCACAAAATCAAAAAAATTATTTTGTAATATTTAAAAATGATAATAATCAAATAATTAGTTCATTTCCATTTATAGTTTCATTTAAATATGTTACACATAATGACAAAACAGGTTTACTCGAAGTAGCAGAAACTGATACAGTCCCTTTTATTTTTAATATTAGAGAAGTAGAGGGAACGCGTTATATAGAAATTCAAGATGACAATGGGCAAATTTTAGCGGAACGAGAGGTAACACCAAACTCACCAACGGTGCAAGTTATATACCCAAATGGCGGAGAAAAATTCAAAATAGGTGACAAAATTAATATTCAATGGAATGCACAAGATCAAGATCAAGACACACTAAGATACACATTGGCTTTTAGTAATGACAATGGTGAAACTTGGGTTCCTATTGCATTTGAAACAAAAGAAACTTCTTTTGAATGGAACACATATGGTTTAAATAAAGGTAAGTATAAAATAAAGGTTATAGTAAGTGATGGAGTCAACATAGGTGAAGATGTATCTGATGAAGAGTTTACCTTGCCTAAAATCAAGGAAAAAAACCAATCCTCGTTATTTCAATTGTTATTAAGACTATTGGACCAATTTCCATTGTTAGAGAAATTACTGTTATATTTACAGTATTAAAGATAAATTGTTGTTTTCTAAAATAGTTTTTTTATCTTTAAGATGAAGTGTCATTCAATAACTCATAGAAATTAAAATAGTGAACAGGATTGTTAAAAGCAATTTTATCTTTAGATGCAAAACAAACAACAATATCTCCTGTCTCAGGACAAGCAACCCACATGTTCCATGCTCTGTTGAAACTTGTATACTGCAAAAAAAACATCTGTTCTTAAAACTAGTTTTATAAAAGATAAAAGACCACTTGGATTATAATTATTTCTTTGAGTATTTGCTGTATCCGTGTTAATAAAGAAATTGGTTCTTCGAACCACACTATCAATATTCCAAAATGGATGATTACCTTCAGTTGGGTTATTATATGTTCCAAAATAGGTATAATTTGCTGTTGTTTCAACAGCGTAACCAATTGGTACTTTACTATCTGATACGATAAAATTCCAACCAAGATCTTTTTTAGTTGTTAAAATTTCTACTGCTTCTGATATATTTGATGCATGATCTAAAACC
>SMTZ1_10008540_pt1 | contig 10238 bp, 9 predicted proteins | sample DeeMarSWOR136_30_FD_25667 | JGI IMG/M metagenome (IMG submission 25667) | reverse complement strand
AATGATGAAACCAATTTGTATTAGGTCATTATAAAGAGATTATATTTAGTTGCTCTAATTTAAAAAAACAAAATATTTTCTTATGCTAAAGTAAATATCAGAATTTTTCTCGAACTGGCCAAAAAAAGTGTAGTCATGTCGCCCTGCAAAAATATTACCACCCGCTTCAACTATCAGATTGTCACTTATTTTGTATTTAATATTAGGACGAAAATAGCAATCACTATCGGAGGGTGACCAATACATGAAAAGTGATAAAGTTAGATCCTGTTTCAAAAGGAGTTGGGTTAATCGTACAGTTATTACGTGACGATTGAGATCTTGAGTTCGCATGCTGCGGGGAAGGGTCCTTCGGTAACTATTGTAGTGTTGCATGTGCTCGAGGTAATATTGTAACCCCACAGTAAAATCTTTTTTTACCTCTTCATCAAAACCGATGAGTAGTCGAACCTCACTGTTTCTCACAAAGGGGTCGTCGCCTCCACGATCCTCCTTGGAATCGTAATAACCAAACTCAAGATTGCCTATTCCGCCTAGAACTCTGCTACGAATACTTGCACCATAAACATTCAGCGCGGGAAAGTTAGCTCTGTTCTTATGCATATCTGTTCCAGCTGGACTTTTCCAGAATCCGATGTACCAGTACGCAGCCAACTCATAACCACGAAGATTTTTAAACAACCTTCCGCCTGTTTCATCATCGGTAAACCATTGGGAGCGTTGTTCTGGTCTTATTATCCTGTCTCGTCCTGCACGGCGTCTTTCCATGATATTCCAATATGATACCCTTTTTCCATCAACGTATCGATCAGCATCAAATTCTGGTGAATAGTAGAGGTCAATATTTGCATAATCATTGAACAGAGTAACACGCAGGGCATCTGATGAACTTTTGAGGTATTCAACATCACGACCAATAAAAAAAGAGTTCCAGTCTTTCGGAAAAAGGTCATTAATAAACAGGAGATCTCCCGTACCCCATGTCATTATCTGTCGGCCTATTTTTACATCACTAAACTCAAGCGGTGTAAAGAAAACAAAGGCCTCACGCAGATCAAACCATCCCTCTCCATCGTTGAGGGAAATCCGATGCCGGTCGAGGACAGGATCGTAGATAAAATCACCGGTTATTTTAAATCCCATCCTGGTCCAGCTGCGGTCAATCTCAAGCTGTAGCCGACCTTCACCTAATGACTCTCGCTTTTCATAACGGTCATCCCAGAGCCGAACACCCCCTCTGATTTCCCCAAAACCAATAATGTTTACTAATGGTTCTTGTGGCTGAGGGGTAGAAATATCCTTTTCAGTGATTTTGGGTGTATCAAGTCCCTCAGGAAGCTGGGGAGTTTCCTCTTCTGAGAGTCCTGGGGGTAGGGAGGGAATATCATCGTCATCAGGGTGGCTTCGTTCAAGACCGGGTGGAAGTGAAGGAGAGTCCTGTGCATATCCCAAAGCTCCGAGTGACAGAACCAAAAAAGCGATCACAAGAAAGCAGATTTCAACGCACTTCTTTAAAATCATGTGCCGGTAACTCTGGATTGGAGCTCGTGAGCAAAGGCCTTTACTAGCGCAAAAACTTCATGGGTGGACGTCTAAGATATCGCTCAGTAAAAATCTCATCCGGTAATTCAATATTATATTGCACGTGAGTATATTCGAGCAGGGTGGAACTGCCGGTGCGGAGATCCTTCATCATGGATTTTATTACCGTGGGATTTCCCTGGATGGTATCGACTTTGAGTGCTTCATATTCCCGGTATTTGTCTCCCTGCTTGTCAAAGTACTCAACCTGAATGGAAAGATACGTCTCTTTATGTATCCAAGCCCGATAGTAGGAAAACTCTACAGTGTCGGGATTTTTCGGTGTGTTTTTCAAGACAAAAAATGTGGTATCTTCTTTCTCAAGTACATGCACATCGTCATTGATATTTCTACCAGAGACATCCTCGTAAAAGAAATCAGAACCTACGAAACTTGTACGTTTCTCTTTTGCGGATATCCGCTTAACAAGATCAAGGGCAGGAAGATAGAGCCAACGGTCATCGTCAGTGTTTAGATGCTTCCAAACCATAAAGACCATTTTGTTAACATCTGCCGGCAAGTTAAAATACACATAGTACTTCTGGTCACCACAGTAGTCATCATTTTGACCAGACCCAGGATCATCCTTTCTGAGTATTGTAAATTGTCTGTTTCGTGTTCTTTCCAGACTGTCCTTGATCGTCATGGAGACCCTGGCACTCCCATCACGATCTTTGTAGTAGGCGGCATGATTAGATTTTGCAACAATCTCATCTACATTAGCAGCATATACTAGATTCATAACTAAAACCACAATAGTCAACGCTAAAATAATCTTTCCCATACGTTCCCTCCAGTCGTTGTGGTTGATTACAGGTTGGCACAGCTCTGTCGGCGGGACATAAAAGAACATAACCCAGCGAGTACAAGAATACTGATTAAACTGACCAACGTCAAGGTGGTCCATCCAAATCTGGTGAATTGGGAAATGTTCACGATTACAGCTGCGACTAAGGCAACTCCTGAAACAATGCAGGTTCCGCATTTGCAGGTAAACTGAAGTCTGGCAGTTTTTGGAAAGACCAGTCTTTCAAGAATAGTAATTAGAGAAGGAAGAATGAGCAGGGTAGCAATACCTGCAATAAGTAAAATTGATGAGATGAAAATCCCCACGGTCTTATAGGGAACGAGGGGGGCAAATAAAAGGGGAGTAAATCCTACTCCAAGGACAATTACGTTTTTTATAATTGCTCGGGCTGGCTCACCGAAAAGAGGTGTAATCATTTCCTGCCAACTGTCTGTATCAGCTGCAATAGCTCGTGTGCGTGAGAGAAAGTGGATGGCATAATCAACAGCCAACCCAAGACTCAATGACGAGAGCACCGCTATGGGCATATCATAGTCCTTACCAATAAAGCCGGTGATTCCATAAATAAACAGGATGGTTAAGGTGAGTGGTATCATAGATATGAGGCCCCAGAGTGCTGAACGGTAGAGCAAAGTCATCATGAGGAACACGATAAGAAAGCTTCCGAGAAATGCTTCAAGCATGCCTTTGACCATCTTTTTTTGCCAGATAACATTGATATAGGTCAAACCAAACCACTGATGCTTGATTGGGAAGGGTGGTGGATTATTGTCAAAGGATCTCGTAACCGCGTCAACTACCCGGGACATATCCTGATTATCTCCGCTTTTCAGCTGCAACCAGATAGCCGCCTTTTGGTAATCAGGCGTGACGAAGTGCCACACATCCTGAGGACGATGGCTATTTTGATAGGTTATAAGACACTGACCAACTGCTGCTGCTGTATCGGGTACCCTGAAATCAGATGGATCACCGGACACCAGTTCCCGGTAAACTGTCTTTACTATATCAGTCAGTGAATTTGACTTGCCCACAACCTCTGTTTTCAGGAGATGGGTCTGCAGATTGCCAATCCAGGTAAGTATCTCAGGCTTTTTAAATATCTCAAAACCCTGTCTTTCCTGATCAAGGAAGAGTATTGCCTCATCCCATAGAGGATACTCATCTGGTGAGCTGCTTCCCGCACGATTATTTGCAAAAGTTATTAACTCAGAAAGCAATTGATCCTTATCTTTTACGGTTGTTTTAAGGTGGTTAAGTTCACTTTCTATGTCATTAAATATAGATAGTATTCCGGGATAGAACGCCTCATTTTCACGGGCATGATCTGTCATTTTAGATCGCAAAAGATCAGCAAATTCAGTGACCGTTGATTGCTCTCCCGTTGAATCTACTGCAAGATAAGCCATATAGGTTCCACCGAAATGGCGGTTCAGTATTGTATCAGCGAGACGAATTGGGTGTTTATTCGTAAACCACTTGACGGGATTATCATTAATGTTGATCAATGTGATTCCATATGCGGCCAGCACAGCTAGCAACATTGAAGCAATTATAACCAGGCGCGCATGTCTAAGACTAAAACGGCCAATCGAACCGAGAAAGTATGATCGATCTTCATGGTCTTTTCCATGCATTCGCCCGAAATTCTCCAGTGAATGTTCCGGTATAAACATGACATATGCTGGTATGAATGTGATTGTAAGTATCCATGCAACGAGTACTCCAAAGGCAACAAACAAACCGAAAACCTGAACGGGTGGTATGGGGGCAAGAGCAAGCGATGCAAACCCGACAGCGGTCGTGAGTGAGGTGTAGAGCATGGGCATGAAAAGATCTTGCATGACATTGATAATGGTTTGACAGCGGTCTCTGTTATGTTGGTATCGATCAAAAAACTCGGAAAGAATATGCACTGAATCGAGCACCGAAATCGGCATAATAAAAATAGGAATCATGGAACTCATGATGTGGATTGTTTTACCGGTTATCACGAGGGCAGACATGGTCCATAGTGTTGCAATTAATGCGAGAATAAGCGGAGAGATAATGAGAGCAAGCTTTCTGAAAAAAATGAACAGAGTTATAAAAATGATCAGCATTGCTAAAGGAGCTGATATCGCCATTTGCACAAACATCTCAACACCAAAAGTGTCGTTTGCAACCGGCAGCCCGGTTATGAGGAACTCATCCTCACCATGAAATGTCGCGATCTTTTCCTTTAACTTAATATAAATTCGATAGCTTTGATCCTTTGAGGTAATAGGCAAATAGAGACATAGTGCTTTACCCTCCTCTGAAACCAGCGTCCCGTTGAGGACTGGTATTTTTTTGGCTTTATTACGAATATCTTCTGCTTCGGACTGGCTTTTGGGTAGGCGTGACATTAGCCACTCGAAACTGACTGTTCCTGGTGTTTCCTGTTCGATATTATCGACTGTAGAAGGAGCTATGATATCAATTTCAATAACGCCAGCATAGTTACCCTGTTTTTCGGGATCTGGCCATCGCAGCGTTTTTGCATATTCCGTAAGTTCATATACGTTTTTCAAAGACTCTGGATTAAAAACACCCTTTGGATGAACATAGTTTACAACTCCGACTACAACTATGTCATGGAGGGCCATCTCTTTTTTCTTTTCATTATGGAAAATCCGGACTGGCTCATTTGCAGGCAGCATGTTTTCAGGATCAGTATCTACCTTGAGGTGATTGAGCATCTTAAAGGTATCGGGCCAAATGGAGGGAAGACCGGCAAGTAAAACCAATATTAAAGTAATGATCCCTATAATGATGGTAATTGATTTTGGATAAGACGTTACAAAAATTGTAGCTGATTTACCCATCATGATATTTACTTTCTATACACTATAAGAATATTTAACAGGTTTCATTTTAGTATTTATAGAACCATAATGTATCAAAATCGAATACAATTATTTCACGACAAAACTTACCATAAAATGTTAGCCAGGTAAAGAATTGATAATTTCAGATGATTGTAGGGAAATAGACAGATAGTGCTGTGCGAATAATGTTATCGGGATTTTTGGGGGGCGTGTGACCTCAATATATAGTGTTGCCTAAAAAGAGCAAAAATTTCCACTTTACTTGTAATAGGTTTGAAAATCCTAAAAACCCACACTTCTTGCCATTGTCGAAAGTAGCTTTTAGATAAATTCCAGTGCGTCTTACACCTAGTAATATTCACTATTTTAGTTTTTTAAATAGTCAATAACAATAGCTCTTCTTATGTAAGTTTTTATCAACTAAATGGAAGGAGAACCTTCCTCTAATGTAGAAACTTTCTGCCTAAAAAGTGCTTAAGCATGTTTTCACATTCTTCCTTTTTCTCTTCGCACTCTACAAGTGTAGCCATTAAATCATCCATAAATTTTATAAATGCTTTTGAAAAATCCTTCTCTCCAGTATATTCAGTCAATCTTTTCATTCCAGTGAAAATTCTCCTATCCTTTTTATTGTCTAAATCAAAACATATAGTGATTTCTTCTCTAGTCATTTTTTTCTCCCTATTCTGCTTTCTTATTTCTTTAATTTCTTAGCTATATAGAGACGAAGGGGACATTCGCAAAAATAAACACTCCCATAAAATGCTGAAAATTTACAATCTCGCGGGTTTTCCTCCAGACATCTCAATAATCTATCTACCGTAAAAGTTTTTGCTTTGCAAATATATATATATAACTTCAAAGATACGTACAGGTAGTTCTCTATCGGTATTCCCTAAAACTCTTTTAGCTGGAGTCAAGTAAAATTCCATACTTCAGTTACCCTTTATTCTACTATAGTACTAATGAATATTGGCATACATTACGTATACCACACAACAGCTTATGGGTAAAGGATAAGGCAATCCCAGAAATTATATCAGTTGGATTTTTATTATATTATGTTGTGGTACTAAAGAGGGAGTAAAAAAAGTTTAACCTATCTTGCCAAAGCAAAAGTAGTCTTCAGGCAGGCATTTATCGCATGTTTGATTTAGTATCATTAAATCTTTCGGCTCTTCAATAGTTGGGAAGTATGGAAGTAGTCTAACGATTTGGGTGGTAGATTGAGAACACAAGATGTTGTACATAGGAAGATAGAAAAAGAGGGATAAAATCTATTCATTAATAGGGGATTACTATAAACTCACTTATCAGTACAGATTGAGTTTTCTGGGTATCGAGAAATCCTGTCTAACTCATCCTTAGGAGTATTTCTTAAAAAAGAGGTTTTTCTATAAGAATTTTCAATCAAATTTCGGTTAATCTTTTGTGTATAATCAATAAAATTGCTTGTGACATCACCCGATAGGTCAGTGTGAATATTCAAAACCTTCATAGGATTTTTACAGGAGAAATCAAACTTAGTTAAATTAACAAACCGAATTTTCTGATTTTCAAATGTGCGGAAATAGATCTTCAGATTATGCATATCATAAACAATACTCCATTCTGTTGCAATGAAAGATGATCGCATTCTTTTCCCTTCTACTTTGGTAGGATCACCCATTTCAACTTTTGTTAAAATATCAAAGGCATAATCTACCGCCGACATTGAGGGCTTCGGATCATAATTTTTTATCATATTAGCTGCCTGAGTAAACCGCTCTATCGAGCGCCAATCATCACTCGTTAGTAATTTCCCACTTTTCCAGGATTCTACTGACTCAGCATAAGTATTGTTTGTTAATACATTAATGGGCATGCTCTCATTTGTGTAATGAACTATTTTGCCACCAAGAAACTCAATGACGGCACAGTTGCCCATTCTATCGCAAACTAACAAATGAATTCCAAAAGCACCATCCCTTTTAGTAATTCTTAATTTTGAAACACTTGAAATAACTTCTTTAACCGTACTGAAATTGTCCAATTGATACTGCACCCATTGCAATTGATTAATTGAAGGATGTGAATCGGGCGTTGGATATTTGGCTTCCGCTAGTGCCAATAATTGTACGACCAAACCTGTTTCGTTCATTCCACTAAAGGGTTGTTCGCATCCAGCCTGATTAAATGTTACACTACCATATTTTGAGGTCCACTTAGCAGGTTGAGCAGATACTTTTGGGGGAAATTGCAAAGCAGTTTTTTGGACACCTCTTTTATTAACTATTAGTAAGCAATCTTCTACATACCAATCGGTATTCCTTCCAACTAAGTGCTGTTCTCCATGACTGAGATTGAAACCTGTACAAGCGTGATTAACTTGTGGAATCAAACATATTAATGAAACATAGAAAATGAAACATAACCTATGATTTTTCATAATGCATCCCATTGAAGTCGCTTGTTGATGAAATAAGTATAGGAAAATGCTCCTTTTACAATAGCGTCAACTTTTAGTGAGCAAATCTTAGAAGGTTTCTTATTAAAGATTTAGTAGGGGAGGGGAGAAATGGTTCAAAATCTTTTTTTTATATGTATTTTGTGTGTATTGTTTTCTGAAATTAGACTTATAGATCTGTGTCATTTGCCTATCATGCGTGCGACAGGGGTTCACATTCCCTTGCGAACACCAATAAAATTAAGAAGTAGCTGATGTTGGGCTAGCTCCTTTTTTATTTTTCAAAAAGTTTTTTATATTCACCATACCCCTCTTTTTCTAAATCTTCTTTTGGGATAAAACGAAGAGCGGCTGAATTTAAACAATAACGAAGTCCGGTTGGTTCAGGTCCATCAGGAAATACATGTCCAAGGTGAGAATCAGCATATTTACTTCTCACTTCTGTTCTTTTCATAAAAAGGCTCCTGTCCTCTTTTTCTACAATATTTTCTGACTCAAGTGGCTTAGTAAAAGTTGGCCATCCAGTTCCAGAATCATATTTGTCACGAGAACTAAAAAGAGGTTCCCCAGAAACTATGTCCACATAGATTCCATCTTTCTTGTTATTCCAATATTCATTGTTGAATGCCCTTTCTGTAGCATTTTTCTGTGTGACTTTATATTGCAAGGGGGTTAATTTTTTTCTGAGTTCTTCTTCAGTAGGTTTTTTATAATTTTTATTATTTTTTTCACGATAATTCGTTTTCATTTTTTCACCCCAAATATTTTCTAAGTATCGATCTCGGCCAGAGTTATATCTATAATATTTGTATCTTATGGGATTTTTTTTATAGTAATCTTGGTGATATTCCTCTGCCCTATAGAATTTAGAGGATTTAACAATTTGTGTAACAATTGGTCTATCATATCTTCCAGATTTATTTAGTTCTTCTTTTGATTTCTCTGCTAGATGTTTTTGTTCTTCATCATGATAAAAAATAGCTGTTCTGTATGGTTGACCCCTATCAACAAATTGACCACTTGAATCAGTTGGGTCTACTTGTTTCCAAAATACATTAAGAAGCTCTGAATAAGTTATTTTAGATGGGTCGTATATGATTTGAACAGCTTCTACATGACCTGTTCCTCCAGTTGAAACCTCTTTATATGTTGGGTCCTCTTTATGTCCACCTGTATAGCCTGATATAACTTCTTTGACACCTTCTAGTTTTTCAAAGGGTGACTCCATACACCAAAAACAACCTCCGGCAAAGGTAGCTTTTTCTTCACCCCCTTCCATCATAGTAACGTGAGTTTCTTTCTCACCCATTTTCTCTACCGTTGACATTTGTTCCCCTTGAGATCCTTTACAATTGGATCCACCTAGCAATAGACTTAAGATTAAAAAAATTAAAAGAGCTTTCTTCATCTCTCTCATCTTCTTTTCTAAACATACCACTGTTTTAATAAAGGTAACCATGGTTTTTAAATTGTCAATAGATATCCTGCAGATTGATAATTTACTATTTTAAGGTTAAAACTATTGAATCAATCACCATAAATGATGAAGGTTTGTCGCCTGTAGGTACCAATGAGAAATTCTTGAGTTTTGAGTTCTGTGTAGTAGATCTTTGTGATTCCTGCTTTTTGTGCTGCCTTGTTAATACGCTCTGTATTCCACTCTGCTGAAACTCGGGAGCGGGCTAAAGGTATTATAGGTACCTGAACCTTGTAAGCCCTAATGGTGCACTTCTTTGAACCAATGGGGGTATTATTGAAATCTCTAGAATGAGGCCTCGTCACATTGGTGTATAAGAGCCCGCAGCTTGAGGAAACTATCATGACCGGTATTATAAGTGAAAGAAGCAAGTGTTTAATCACCATACACCACCGTGGTAAGACGAGTATAGAGGCCTAATAAGATTGTGTAGTACTCTACGTCTGCGTGTCGTATTACTGTAATACCTCCATTTTCTGCAGCAGCTTTTGTACCGGCATCACCCCATGCGACAAACCAGCATATCGACTGGAGTGAGGATCTTCCTTCCTTACTTCCTAGTTCTGTTTTATCGTAATTCTTATCATGTGGTCTCTGGACTTTCATATACATACAGCCAGAGGTAAGTAGTGTCACCGCCACAGAGAACACCGTTAGTATCATAAAGAATCTTTTCACAATATCCTCCTCTCGAGTTAAGATCTATTCTCGCTCAAATCCCCTCTTTTTATAATTAAAGGTTACTTTTAGCTTATTACTCTTTAGATGCATGATCTACCTCCTTTTTCAAAAGGGTTTCTATTGAAAATTTAAGGCTGCAATAAAATTCAGTTTGTTGTCGATTAGTTTACTGCCCAATGCATTACAAACAATCACTAGGCTAACATTACCCGATCTTTTGTCAGAAATCAGTAGACCAATTGTGAAGTCGGCTCTCTCATTTACCTGGCTCTAGTCTTTTTGAGCATTAGAAGTTTCTACCGGCCACAAGGATCAAGATCATCTTGTGGACATTGTGTATGGAGTTCAAGATTTAATCGTATCAACGGGGTATAGATCATAGAAATTATTTGTTCA
>SMTZ1_10008538_pt1 | contig 10239 bp, 9 predicted proteins | sample DeeMarSWOR136_30_FD_25667 | JGI IMG/M metagenome (IMG submission 25667) | reverse complement strand
AAGCTCAGTGTAGGTATGGAATCTCTTCTCCTTGGTATCCCCCATTACCAAAAACTTAACGTCTCTCATTATTTGTATCCCTCTAAAATCCAATGTGCAGAATCCCAAATTTTGAGACGTTTGCCAATTCCTCTTTGCACTGCCTTCTCATATATTTTTATTGCTAGAACCAAATCCATTTCTCCGATTCCAACGGTATCAAAATATATGTTTTCATTGGCTTCTCTTCCCTTCTTTTCCCCTAGGATTATTTGTCCTAGCTCAGCATAAATATCGCGGTCCAAGATTATCCCTTTATTATGTGCTAGGGGTAAGGGATGTGCGTTTCTTTTTTTAATAAGATTCCAATCATCACATATAATTTTACCTTCTTTTGCACAGCTAATAAGATATTGTTCCTCATCGTCCCACCCTCCTATGTGAATATGAGTAGAACCCCTCTTCACGTCTTTGTTTTTTACAAGGATTTCATCATTTTTGGTTATTGCTGAAACAGTTACGTCAGAGTATCTTACAAGTTTGCTTACATCAGATATGGGTGTGACTTTCATACCTGTTTTTTCTGTCATTTGCTTTGCAAATGCTTTATAATTTTTAGGATGGCGTGAATAAACAAAAATATCATTTATTCTTTCCGCTAGATTTGATGTCATTAATAAGAGTGAGGATTTGGCCATTACTCCTGAACCAATAATCCCTATGTTGTTTTTCTCTTGAGCTAGATACTTGAGTCCTAAGGCAGCATAGGCTCCTGTTCGGATTGCAGATATAAGCGTTCCATCCATTATACAGAGCGGGTGTCCGTTATTTTTATCATTAAGTGTAATTGTTGCAATGGTTCTAGGTAAGTCCTCTGTTTTTATAAGGTTAGAGCCCAACCATTTGTTTGCACTGTAATCTCCATTAATAGCTATGAGTGAATTAATTTTCCAGTCTTGAATTGGGTCAAGTTCAATTACTATTTTGTCAGATAAGGATTCATTTGATGCATGCCAGATAAGGCCTTTCTCAATTTCTGATAAGACCATTTTGAAATCCAGAAGACCTGCCTTAATGAGATCAGATTGGTCTAAGTATAAAACTTCTAGGCTTTTCATTTTTTCTTCTTTTCCATAACTGTTATATAATAAGATGATATTTAATGGGCGTAGGTGTGAGAAAATCCCATCTTACTATTAGTGTGTAACCATATCATATTTATAAAATAATTTCGTTAATTTTTTTTGTGAAAATTAACAAAATTTATATATTGATGTTATTTTTTAAAAAATATGAGGAGATTATACAAAAAAATATTATATGAACTCGACCTTAATGCAAGAGAAACTTTATCAAACATTGCCAGAAGTTGTCGAACAAGTCAGCAGATGGTTAGTTATGTAATGCATCAACTCTTAGAAAAGAACATTATTCAAGGCTTTTCAACCATTTTTGATTACAGCAGATTTGATTTAAATTCTTATATAGTTCTTTTTAGATTATTTTATACTAAGAAAACAGATCTAGACAACTTTCTTGATAATCTTAAAAAAGTACCAGAGTTGTCTAGATTTGAGCTTCTAGAAGGCAAATGGGATGTTTACGCTGTGTTTTTAGCCCCAAATCCTTCTTACTTTAACAAACTCTTAAGAAAAGTTAAGATGGATAATAAGAATGTTATCAGGAACGATATGATTATAACAACAGTAGTTACTTATAGTTTTACAAGGAGTCACTTGCTTGGTTCAAAAAGTTCTGAAAAACAATATGTTATTGTGGGAGGAGACAGGGGGAGGATAGATCTTACTGAGAATCAGATGAAAATATGTAGATTGCTTCTTGAGAATCCTTTAATCAAAATCAAGGAAATATCGAAAAAAACAGGGCTGAGTTTTTTGACAATAACCAAAGCTATTAACTACATGAAAGATGAAGAGTTGATTCGTGGGTTTAAACCAGTCATTGATTTTGAGAAAGCAGGTTTGACATGCAACAAACTCTTTATCAAATATCAGCATGCGTTACTAATAGAAGATCAGATTGTTTCTTTTTGTAGAGAACACCCTTCTGTCGTGGGGATTGTGAAATGTTTTGGAGAATGGGATTTGATAATAACAACAGAGTGTGCTGGTAGTAAGGATTTTAATAAATTTCTCACAGAAATAAGAGAAAAATATGAAAACATGATATCTGATTTTGAAATAATGAAAGTTTTAAAAATAGAAGAATTAAGGTTTGTGCCAAAGAATCATTTTGAGGAGATAGAAAAACATAGATAAGGTGGTTAATTGAAGCCCTTAATAGGTATTTTACCTGACTTAGTAAAAAAAGGACATGATGAAAGCCATATTGTTAACAGTAATTATGTTAAAGCCATAAGTAAAGCAGGCGCTATTCCTATATTACTATCATATTCTGATATAGATAAAAATTTATTTCAAATGATTGCTGGTTTTCTTCTTGTGGGCGGCGGAATCTATGACAAAGGCGCAAACCCAAAAAAATTTGTTAATAAACCATTGTCTTTTACAAATCCTAAACGCTATGCTTTTGAAAAAAAGCTTATTATGCAAATTGTAAAAGCTAGGAAACCTGTTTTTGGAATTTGCAGAGGAGCTCAGATGCTGATTGATGTTTTTGGTGGTGAAATAATAAATGATATTACAAAGATTCAAAAGATAAATCATCAAAAAGCATTCCACTCAATTAATTTATTAAAAGGGAGTTTCCTTAGAAAACTTGCTCGGTGTGATAAAATAAAGGTGAATAGCAATCATCACAAAGGGATTTGTTCAGTGCCTACTTATTTTCAAGTATCAGCTAAAAGTATTGACGGTTTTGTTGAGGCTTTTGAAAATAAAAAAGGCAGCCCTGTTATTGGAGTTCAGTTCCATCCAGAAACATTGTTGCATAAGCCTTTTTTCTTTAAACTTTTCAAGTATTTTATACAGAAATGCAAAAGTAAACAATCTAAACCATATAATAATCCTCAAGTATAACAGTATCTAATACTTCAAGGTTCTTCACTGTGTACAACCTGCCATCGCTTATCTCTATAATCCTTTTTGCAAGTTTTTCTCCTTGTTTATCTAGGTTTATTCCAACCACAGATATTGTGATATCCTGATCCCTAGCTATGCTTACTGCTCTGAGGGTTTCCTCCTCAGGCTTTTTGCCTTTAGTTGGAAGTACATCTGTAAGCAGAATCAGGTGCTTTGTTTCTTTGCTAGCCCCGAAGAGCTCAATAGCCTTTTGAACTGTCTTTGCAATATCTGTCTCTGCTCTTGCTCTAATACTTGTAATGCTTCTTAATATGTCATCAAAGTCAAGGGTTGGAGGAACAATTTTTTTTACGTCTTCTCCAAAAACAATAAGGCCGACTTTGTTCTTCTCATTGATGACTTTGTAGGCAAGAGCAACCCCTGCTCTTTTACCCACTCCTATCTTTTCTCCTTTCATACTTCCACTTGCATCAAGAGCATAGATTATGCTTATGCCTCCTTTTTTTTGTCTTTCAAAAATACGCAAATCTTCTTTTAAAAGCTGGGTGTGCTGTCTTCTAATAGCTGTTTTAACACTCTGCCTAACAGCAATATCACGATATCTTGTTTTTTTATAAGGAACATAATCCTTTTTATCACCATAAATATCTTTTTTCTTTTCTTTTTTTTCACCAAGCCCTTTTATTCTTAATTTATCAAGCTCTTCTGTGTAAAGAATAAGAGAACTTAATTTCAGACCTTGGTCTGTTATCTCTCCTCCTTTGTTAAGCAAATCCTTTTGTTTAAGCTTCTTAATGTTCTCCTCAATATTTTTTTTCAGCTCTTCTCTGAACTCTGGTATCTTAATATTTTTTTCAACAAAACCAGGGTCATAGCCAGTTAGTTTCCTGATAATGACTTCTCCATACAACTGCTTTGCAAGCTTGTAATCATTAACAAGGTTCTTGAAGATAAGGTCTGGCACAAAGCTTGAAAGATTCTGATTAACACTCTCAGTTAGTAGTTTTCCTTCTTCAATTATTTCTTTGTCACTTTCAAGAACACTATGCATCAACTTATTCTCTTTTTGCTGTTTTGAGAGTTTTCCACTAAGCTCCTCTGCTTTTTCAAGCTTAGAAAACTTTTCTTTGCCACGCTTATACTCTACTGGCTCTATGCTACCGGCCACCACCCATCTGGTTAGAAAACTTTTCAAACTCCTCCTTAATATAATCTTCAGGAGTTTTCAAGAACTTGATACTTGGCTTAAGACCAATCCTGTGGCTGAGCACACTTACAATAACATCTTGGACATCCTTGAGTGATACCTTGTTCTTACTCTTAATGTAGGCATTGCTCTGAGCTCTTTCATACAAGCCAAGGCTTGCCCTTACACTAGGCTTTTTCTCAACATCAGTATCAGCTCTTAAATCGCGAATGAACTGAATAACATTAAATAATAATTGATTTGGAAACTCAACAATCTGTTTACCAGACTTTCTAACAATCTCAACTTCTAGCTCTGTGGTTTCAGGGTATTCCATATATATTAAGTCAAACCTATCCAAAAACACATCACTGAGCGGCTCTGTGCTTTTATCATCAGGGTTCATAGTGCCTATGAATATAAAGCTTACATCAAAGTCAAATGAGTAACTGCCGATTGTGATTTTCTTTTCTTCCAAGACCTGAAGAAGAGCATTCTGAAGCTTCTCACTGCACCTATTAATTTCATCAAAGAACATAACCCCTTGATTAGCCTTAAAGATTTTTCCAGGACTAAAAGCCTCAACACTAAGAGGACCAAACTTTAATGCTTTCACAGGATCAATATCACCAATAAGGTCTTCTGCTGTTAGGTCAGGGCTTCCCTGCACCCTAACAAACAAGTCCTTGCCTTTCAAGGTTTTTGTTCTTATTTTTTGTCCTTTCTTCTTTTTTTCCAAGCACTCAGGACAACAAGGATTATCAGGCAAACAATTAAAACTACACTCACAAACAGTCTTCTCAGGCATAAGCTTAGCAACATTCTTAGCCAAAGTAGTCTTGCCAATACCAGGCTGCCCCACCAGAATAATATGTCTCTCCATGAGCAGAGCAGACTTTAGCTGAGCCTTAACTCTATTCTGGCCCAATATATCTTCAAAATCTGATTCCAACAGCTTGTTCTTGAATTGTTCTGATAGCATATGCCATTAAGGGAAGAAACAAGGGTTTATAAAGTTTTGTGCTGAAAATTACCCTAGCTTAACAAACACTTCTGAGCCTTGGTTTAAATATTTCTAGAAATTTAGATAATTTTATTAATTAGAATAACATTAGGTTACTTTGTGGATAAAATAGAACATTATGATAATATTGATGGAAAGAAAATTGGTATTATACTGATTTTCGATACCTACGGGGAAAAACAGTATAAAAAAGACTTTGATAGATTCGTTGCTTATCATAAGAAATTAAGCTTAACTGGTGATAAAAAAGAAATATACTTTAAGTTCTACAATCAGATTAAGGAATTTGCCTTTATCCCATATAACAAATTTAGAGAGTGTAGCATGGATTTTTTTAGTAAAATCATTTTTTATTTACTAAAGAATAATCCTTGTTTTATTGTTTCTAATGGACTTAATGTTCAAGTTAAGATAGTAAGGTCAGAAGACTATTTTGAATATGATGATGAGGTTTCAGATCCTGAAAACGCTTGTTTTGAAATGGCAGGCAGCTTGTTTCTCCAGTTAATAGTAGCGCCTTATTTTTACTTTAAGCACATAGATTTTAGTTATCTCTATAGGTATTTTCTTCATGAACTAACGCATTTTGCAGATGATATGAAAGGATATTTACTATTCAATAAAAAATATGAGGAAAAGATAAACAAATTAGCAAGGGTTAAATCAGCTTATAATCTTAATTACTTGTACCTTTCCATGTTTAATCTAAGGGAAGAAGGGCTTCCGGATTTTATTGCAAGAGAGAATTCCTCAATATTCGACATAAACCCACAGGGCATTAGGCAGTATAATAATAATCTTAATAAATTAATTAGGTTAACAAGAAAAAGAGGTGCAGAGCCTTTTTATGAAAGGGAGATTGGTTTTGATAACCTGACTCCTTCAGGGGAATACACTAATGGCAGAGTGATGTGCCTGTTCATTGCAATGTGCATTGCGAAAATAAGCAAATCTCCTTATAATATTCTTGTTGGCAGTGAAAAATTTTTTGGATATGAACACAGCAATCTTAATAAACTACTCTCTTCAAATAAGGTTATTCATGTCTCAAACCTTTCAAGAGAGGTTATAACTAAAGCTATTAGTTTGATTAAACCAGTCACGCATTATTATTTCATAAAATTATATGAGGATTACTGTAAAAAACTAGGAATATCTAATAATAACATGGTAATGACGAGAAGAAGATTTTATGAATTAAAGAAAAAGGCAATTACTTACGCTAAGGATGAAAAGAAAAAGAGATTAAAAAACCGTGGTTTTGTAGTTGTTAAGCCAGAATATGATTAAAAAATTTTATTCTCACCCCACCTTAACAAGCACCCCAAACACTTCTGAGCCTGATACCATGATAACAGTGACTACTATTCCTGCTATTAGCACTCCAATAACACTGGCTATCAGGTACTTCCTGAACTTTAATCCAAATATATTTGCTGCAAGTGCTCCTGACCACACACCAGAGCCAGGCAAGGGTATACCTATGAAGATGGCTAGGCCTAGCTCTCCATACTTTTCAACATATTTCTTGCTTTTTTTCTGCACTCTTGAAATCGTCTTTTTATAGAGCTTGTCAATGAACTTTATCCATCTGAGCAGATGTATTATTTTTTTCCAGAAAAAATACACAATAGGGGCAAGGAGGATGTTAAAAATAACAGCCACTACAAACACAACCCACCAAGAATAACCCATGGCTATGCCATAAGGAATGCTGGCTCTTAGTTCTAGGAATGGGAACAAGGTGAGGACTGCAATTATTATTAAATCTCTTATTATCTCTTGCATAAGCTTAAATAGAAGGAAGGTATTAAAATATTTATTGGTTTATCTCTCTCACAACAGGGGTTCCCACTAATTTTCTAAGTGCATAGTCTCTTTGCTTGAAAAAGGTATTTGCTTGCTTTACTACTTCTGCTTCTGCTTGGTGATGAGGCATGCCAGCAGTTTCTTTTGCAAATGAATAAACCCTACCAAAATATAGTGGTTGAACTGCTTCTATGAGTAATTCTTTGCTCTCTGCTTTTGGATATGCAGCTAGCAGGTCATAAAGGATTTTTGTCCATAGCTCAGAATCAAGACCCCCTAGTTCAAGACATACTTCTCTTAGTTCTGAATAAGTTTCTTTTGAGAGGTGTTCTCTTAGTAAACCATTGTATTTGTTCATTCCATTGTTAAAGGTTTTCCTAAGCTTTTCTGTGTTAATACACATCATTGCTGGTTCTTGTGTCTCTTCCTCCCCAAAGATGGTTGTGTGAGCTATTCCTCTGTTAAGAAGAGCTTCTGGTTTTTTATTAAGTATACTAAATAGAGTGCCTATTACTTGTTTGAACATGGGTCCTAGGCTCTCACCAGGGTCTTTTACTTTGTGTATCTTTGCTCCAAGCCTTGTTGAGCACACCTTAAAGTTTCCTAGCAAGGCATGGGTTGTCATGAAGATGTCTATACCATACTGCTTTATGGTCTCACTCCACTCTTGTTCAAGCCAGTGCTCTGCTAGTCTGGTTGAAAAACTAAAGTCTCCACCTATAGGCTGTCTTATGTCTCTGCAGAACAAGCCTACAATTAAGGGATAAACAATGTTGTTAGTAATAGTACCATCATATTTGTGCCTTGCATAAAGAGGAGTTGCAAGATCATATCCTTCAAGTATGGGTTGGCACAGCTTTTTTATCCATTCAGGGGTTATGCTTTTTAGGTCAGCATCAACAACTGCTACAGCTTTTGGCTTGAGTTCTTTTACAATCTTGAACAAGTTATAGAAGTTATTGCCTTTTCCTTTTACTCCTGGGGATGTTGTAACATACACCTTTGGTATGCCTTGGGTGTCTGTGTTTAAAAAGATATGTTTAGTATTATCTTTTGAATTATTATCAACGTTTATTATTAAACACGAATATTGAGAATAAAATTTTTTTAAGCCTCGCGCCACCTGCCAGGTCACAAAGTCTATAGTGCCTTCCTCATTATAACTTGGTATTCCCACGATAATATCTGTTTTTTCCATACCAAGGGAGGCTTTGATGTTCATTCTCTGTTTACCTGCGCTACCACTATAATTATATTACTTTATCTTACTTTTAGGTAAAACAGATATATATAGTTTTCTATTTTTCCCTACTGGTAGACTTTTAGTAGAACTTACTCTTATATAAATTCCAGGTCCTTATAAGCTCTGCATGAGGCCAGGCAAGAGGAATAGTAACCAAAGCCAAGCCTTCCTTAATAAACTTGGGATGTTTCTTAACATTCTCTATCATAACCAGCCTGTCCTCTCTAAGAATACCTGCTTCTGTGAAGTCCTGGACATAATCCTCAAACTCATCCTTGGTAGCAATGTGTTCAGGAATTAAGAAGTCATACGTGTTGGCAAGCACCCATTTCAGATACATGTTAGCCTCTTCTCTAATGCCACGCCTAATAAAATGCTTAGCAACCATTAATGTAAAGTGAGGCCAAGGACCCCAGCCACCATTATTCCTGCCAATATACTTAGGATATCTGCAAATACCTCCTAGTTCTGAATGCCAAAGTTCCTTCTCAAGCCTCTTAACAGTGAGTATCATCTTATCCTCATTATCAGCAATCACTCCGAACTCTGACAAACCAATAGTGCTAGCATCAGCATCAGTAGCAACAGAACTACTATCCTTAAGCCTGATAGTTTTAATATAACTTTTAACCCTTGAATTCCACATATAATTATTAATTCCATTCTTCATACTTTTGGCTAATTCATTATAATTCGTTTTTTTGTGAATTAATTTACCTAATTCATAAGCTCTTTGCAAAGCACCGTAGCTAACAGCGTTAGCCCATATTTCCCATCCATTTTCATAAGGAGGGAACTCATGAATAGAATTAGGGCTGTACACTAAACCACGATTCTTAGAAATATCGCTCTCAATATAACTCATTCCCTTCTCAAGATTATCCCAATACTTCTTAATAAAACCCAAATCATTCGTAGCCTTGATATACTCGTACAAAGCAACAGTCATCAGCCCAATCTCACCAACCTGCAAAGGCTTGTAGCTAGAATCCCTTCCCTCTAAGTCATAGCGCTGAGGAAAAGTACCATTATCAAGCTGCCTGTCCCACACAAACTCCAAAGCCTTCTTAGCATTCTCAAACAAACCAGCAGATACAAAACCAAGAGTGCAAAAAGCATGGTCTCTTGTATAAACATGAGGGTATCTGGTTCCTTTAGGAGAAGCAAGACAGCCACCGTTCTCTAACTGCACACTCTTAAGAACCTCTATGCTCTTGTTGTAGAGTTTCTCCATGCTTTCGTGGTGTAGAATGTTTCCTCACCTCTTTTCGTTAAGATTTCCTGAATGACCGTCGCCGCCTTTATTACCATTATTGCCGAATGCAATGAGGCAATAATGGTGGCGCGACGAGGCTTACCATGTTCATATACAAAGTATATGGGTATGGTAAGACGAGTAGGGCATTCAGGAAATCTCTTTTTCAATAACAAATCTCCACCCATCAGGCCCTATGCCTTCTGCTTTTTCATAATCTTCTGAAGCATAACTATTATCAGTTTTTTTTACAAGATAACCTTTATCAACAGCATCAAGCATTGCAAAATCATTCTCAGAATCACCAATACCAAGAGTTACCACTTCTTCCTCTCCATACTGTTTTTTGAACAAACTAGTTAATAAAGCTACTGTTTTTCCCTTATCATTCTTACCAGTTATATGATAGTATCTTCCTCCCTTTGAAAGTTTTAGACTTCTTTCCTCAATAAGTTTTTTTAGTACGGATTCATCTCCTTTGATAAGTTTAAAGGGCTCATCATATTCTCTCTCTGCTGCTAGCTTTGCCATCTCAAGGCTTAAACCAGTGTCCTGGGATATTTGTTCAAAACCCAAGTCTCCAAACCCTGTTATTTCAAACCCCTGCTCTTTTATTTCAAGTAATGCTCGTCTTAAATTACCATAATCAGTTCCAAGCTCAATAACTAGATGACCTTTTTTTTCCTGACACTCAAATCCAAAATTAAAATAATTCTGAGGAATATAAATTGCTCCTCCATC
>SMTZ1_10030150_pt1 | contig 10240 bp, 11 predicted proteins | sample DeeMarSWOR136_30_FD_25667 | JGI IMG/M metagenome (IMG submission 25667) | reverse complement strand
TAGGACTCTTGTTTGTTTTACTCCTTGGGGCACTCGATGCGTCGTATACTAGGGCGCAAATTCCACAAACTACAAATCAATTGGCAGAGAGAAGCCCACGCACCCTACACGCGCCGAGGCCGTCTGACAACCCACAGCATCACATGAGTCAGCCCCCACCTCCATCACTACCGCAAGTTGGATTTCAACGCACCTTTTGGATTCTTGATCAGTACGGATATCTGACGGGAACCGCCCCTCCTGGACATTATACGAACGAGCTGGCCACATTACTTGCGGCAGGAGAACATGGAGCAGTCTTCTTCACGAATGGGTGTATTGACATTTTAGGCGAAGTTCAGGCAACCGATCGAGCGGTCACGCTAAGTCAGGTCTTTGATACGACCATTTATCCTTGTGTTACCGATTTAGCTGGCCATCCAGATGGCACAACAGGAGACATCGATGGTGACCCCCGAATCTATATACTCGTCTCCGAGCAAATAGTTAGCTATTACAGTCAAACGAATGAACTACCAAATGGCTTCCTCAGCCCGTATTCGAATGAATGTGAAATGTTTTACCTTTATTACCAAACCAACTTAGAAAGGGTGGCCGCTCATGAATTTCATCATCTGGTGTGGTTTAACAACGAAGTCGATGAACAACAATTCGCCATTGAAGGATTGGCCCGTTATGCCGAGTATTATGCCGGATACTTTGCCGCCCAATCCAATCTTTCAGCAGGGGGTTCTGACTTTTTAGCCCACCCTGATGATTCCCTTCTTTATTGGAATACCTTTAGTGAAGATGGACGCCCCACTATCATTGATTATGCTGGAGCCTACCTTCTCACCGCCTATATCGCTGAAATTTATGGCGTCGATATACTCCGCAACCTCATTCATGAACCTACCGATGGAGCACGTGGTATTGAAACCACGCTTCATGCGGCAGGATACTCTATCGCCTTTAATGACCTGTACCTTGATTGGATTACGACCCTAACGATTAATCAGCGTGGGTTCGCCGATAACCGTTATGGGTATAGGAATATCGATGCTCGAATCACCAGCTATGGGGATGTAACTCTTCCTCATTTCGAGGAAGCTTTTGACCTGCACTATTATGGGACAACCGTTCATCGCATCTCTTCGCCCTCTGATGGCTTAGTCATCCGAATCCAGAAGCAAGTGGAAAACACAGTTGGATTCATCGTTGCCTTTCATGATGCATTAGGTTGGCATGTTCAGCAGCATATGATCCCCGAAGGGGTGACCCTTTTCACTGATATCCCTGTCGGAATCGGCATAGATGACGTCTACATTATTACTAGCTTTATGTTGGCGAATACGCCTAATCCCTCCCGGGCGGTGGGATTAGGACCCACCATCCCCATAACCCTCACCATCACCTCCATCCTACCGCCAATAGTTTTACCCATTGCAACCCTTCTTGTCCTCATTGTCCTCAGCATCGCATTCATTATCTATTTCTGCAAAATCAAACACGTACGACCGACACCACGCTAGCCAGAGTTCCATTCAGATAGAATTCGTCTCTCTGATTCTTTGATACTTTGAAGAATGGCACCAAGACTCGACCAATGAGAAATGACAATTCCACTGGTTGAAACATTTTTGGCCTATGTTACTTTGGTGAGGTTCTCGATTTTATACCACGTTAAGACACAACACACAATCCCGATGCGCTCAAGGGCAGTAAAGATAATCCAAAGGAAAAACGTTCCAAGAAAAAAGTCGGGAAGAGCGGAAACGCGTGAAGGCCTGGCGTCGTTAGTCGCAGAAGGTTGGAGAATTCACTTCTTCTGTTCTCTTCGTGTTTAGGAGATTCTAGTTGATATTGAGCAATCCATTTTTTAACCTGAAAAAGTGTTGATGCTTGTTATTTTTTCGAGAGGTTTCTTTCGTTTGGGTTTGGGAATTTTAGCGGGATAGCCGAACGGAATGATGCCGACGATGTCGTAGTTTTTGGGAATATTGAGCAGTTGGCGGACTTTATCTTCATTAAAGGCACCGATCCAGCAGGATCCGATGCCCATGGCCCAGCCGGCAATTACCATGTTTTGTAGGGCAATGGCGGTGCTAATTTTTGACCAGCGTGTTCCGATTTGGTCTTTATGTGCACAGCCGACGATGGCGATGGGGGCGTCTTTGATGAATCGACTAAAAAGCCCTTTTGAGAGTTCACGCTTTTTTTCTTCATCGGAAACGATGATGAAGTGCCAAGGTTGTTTATTCATAGCAGACGGTGCTTTTTGTCCGGCTTCAAGAATGAGATTCAATTGTTCTCGGGGAATCTCTTTTTGTTGAAACTTTCTAATGCTTCTCCGGGTTAACATAATTTCTACAAGGGACATATTTCTTCTCACAGTTGGTCCTGGTTAGAGCCTGAACTGCTAGGCCGAGGAATAAGGTTAGTCCTTTTGCCAATCATCAGTTGATCAAATTTTATTATTTTGTCTTCTCAATGAAAGTCGAGAAGAAAAGCCGTGGACGTGGTTCCAAGAGAGAAGTCGTAAAGCTTGTGAAGAAGCAAAGCGTGATGTCGTTGAAGGTTAAACCAAGTTATTCCTTGATTGAATTGGCGTGATAGCCTTTCAATTCTCATATCTGATAACCATTTGTCTACTGCCTTTTTCGTCCAAAGCTTGGTTTCGCTGCAGTTGCCCAGTGGTTAGTATCTTTAACAGTTTTTATGTTAGCTTTTGATAGAGCAGATATTCGTTCACCTTCATGAAAGTGAATTGGCGTGAGTAGTGTGGCTATTTGGAGTTCTTAAGTGAAGGCGAATGGTGTTCGTGTTATTAACTCCTTCAAGAAGAGGCACTATTCTAATATCGGGGAAAGGGTGTAGTAGGAGAGGAACGCATTGAATTAGTGTGCGTCATGTTTGGGATTCCATAAGCCAGGAAGGATCATTCATGGCGTGGAGGTGTTATAGGTGGTAGAAGAAAAGCGGAGACGAGCTAGCCAAGTTGGGCTTCCGCCCGGCACGGCGGTTTATGTGGGTGAAAGGAAACCAGAGAAAACGTGGATCTGGGCTCTCGATTATGATAAAAGAAAGTACTTGGCCAAGGAGCTGGAGGAAGTTGAGGAGTGTGTGAAGTATAAAGAAAGCCCAGCTATGACATGGATTAGAGTGGTCGGACTGCATCAGGCAGATATCTTAGAAAGACTGGGGAGTTGCCTTGGGTTTCACCCCCTCGTAGTTGAGGATATTCTGAACACCACACAACGACCCAAGATTGAGGATTATGGTGAATACCTGTTTATTGTCACAAAGAATGTTAGTTATGATGAGGAAACTCTTGAAGTGATTGCCAAGCAAATAAGCATCGTTTTGGGCTCCAACTTTGTTGTTTCCTTACAAGAGACTGAAGAGGCTATTTTTGAACCTATTTTGGAACGAATTCGAAACAAACGAGGAAGGATTAGGCAGATGCGGAGTGATTATCTAGCCTATGCTTTGTTAGACGCAATCGTTGACAACTATTTCAGTGTCATTGAAAAATTTAGTAGCAAAATTGAGTTACTGGAAGACGAGTTAGTAGAGGATCCCACACAAGAAACCTTGAATGAGATTCACCGTTTGAAACGGGACATGATTGTCTTACGAAGATCCATTTGGCCAATTCGCGAACTGATCAGCCACTTGGATCGCGGGCAGTTTCGTCTTATAAACGAAAATACCAGAATATACATTCGTGACCTTTACGATCACACAATCCAGGTAATGGAGACGGTTGAGACCTATCGAGACATGCTTTCGGGGATGCTTGACATTTACTTGTCTAGTGTCAGTAACCGAATGAATGAAGTCATGAAAGTTCTTACCGTTATCACCACAATTTTTATTCCGTTATCATTGATTGCGGGAATTTATGGTATGAACTTCCAATTCATGCCTGAACTCGGAATCCCTTGGTCTTATCCAATTGTCATAATAGTGATGATCATTATTGGAGTATTAATGATAGCAATGTTTCGAAAAAAGAAATGGTTATGAAAAAAAGGAGATCATGGATGTTTTAGCTATAACAATAAACTTATCCTATCTTATCCTAACGAGTCAAAAAATGAGAAACCTTTGAATCGGTTTCAGCAGAAAAGCTGTAAAGAGCCGAACGGCGTGAAGGCCTGGCGTGGGTAACTCTGGTAAGTTCCTTAGAGTTATAGCACCCTTTTCCGATCACTGATGAGTACTATTATTTTGTTAGAAGCGTTTGGAAGTCGTAGCATTAGGAGAATTGATTGAAATGAAGAAGACAAGAGAAATTACAGAAGAAGAATGGAAGGAGAATCTGTCAAAAGAAGAGTATCATGTGTTGCGCGAGAAGGGGACAGAACGCGCGTTTACGGGTAAGTATTGGAACCATAAGGAGAAGGGAACCTACAAGTGTGCGGGTTGTGGGGTTGAACTCTTTTCATCGGATGCTAAATTTGAGTCGGGTACTGGGTGGCCGAGTTTCTATGAGGCTCTAGATAAAGACAAAATTGAGGAAAAAATGGATCTGTCGCATGGGATGCGGCGAATCGAAGTCGTGTGCAAGAATTGTGGCGGGCATTTGGGGCACATGTTCGATGATGGACCGCGAGATAAGACTGGGTGCCGCTACTGTATTAATTCTCTCGCACTCAAATTTGAAAAGGAGAAGTAATTCTTCTTCTTTTTTATTTTAGAAAGTGGGTTTTGGAGAAAACTTTGTGGTAGTAGAAGGCTTTTTTAGCAGAAGCGAATCATAAAGGTGACCCATTGGAGCGTGCGCCATGTGCAGGTTATCTTACCTCCACCATTGAATGCCATTGTAACCTTATTGATGATTGTGATCTTTCCTGGGTTCCTCTTCCTGATGGGCTATGCCTTCTACCTGGAATGGGTGGACCGTAAATTCTATGCCGACCAACACCACCGCATTGGCCCCTTACACACGGGCTGGCGCGGCATCCTCCAACCCTTCGCTGATTTTGTCAAGCTGATGGCTAAAGAGGATATTACCCCCGCTGCAGTGGATAAGATTGGCTTCACGTTGACCCCGATTTTCGCCCTGGCGATTCCGATTTCGGTGCTGATGCTGGTGCCGATTGCCATTTCCCAGACACCCTTCTTCACCGTGACGGGGATTATGCATTTTGAAGGAGATCTGTTGAAGCACCATGTTCACTATGATGCTGTTCATCGCCGGGTGGTCGTCGTCGAACCGGTTTGGATTTACTGGTGCTATCCGGGGCATTGTCCAGATGCTCGCCTATGAAATTCCTTTGCTACTTGCCCTCTTTGCAGCAGGGATGGTGGCAGGTAGCCTGAGTCTGACGGGCGTGGTCATTTACCAAGCCAACCTCGGCTTACCCCTGCTCTTCAACCCCGCCTTCATCGGGCTCTTCGTCGTCTTTATTATCGCAGCACAAGCTGAAGCCGAACGGATTCCCTTTGACGCTCCCATCGCTGAAACCGAAATCGTCGGGGGCTGGGAAACCGAATTCTCCGGCAAGAAGCTAGCTTTCTTCCGCCTCTCCAATAACTTTGAAGTCCTCCTCGCAGCAGCACTGGGCACAGCTGTCTTCCTTGGAGGTCCCCTGGGCCCTGAAATCTTTATGGTCTTTTTAGCTAATGGTGGCTTTGTCCACGGCGTCACCATCAACTCGGGTCAATACATGACTTGGGTTGCAGCTAACATGCCCTTTCTGCTGAATCCTGCCCTGGCCGCCATTTACTATGCCTTCTGGTTCATCGTAAAAACTTCCATCATCGTCCTAATCCTGTCCAACATCAAAGCCCTCATGTCTCGCTGGCGAATCGACCAAATCGCCAAGTCCAGCTGGAAATGGGTCATCCCTATAAGCCTGCTCATGGTAGGTATCCTGCTAGCTTGGCCCTTCATCATGGACTGGATTATTGCTATCATCCCCTAGGAGTGTGAAACACAAACATGCCACGACCTGGAGCAATGCAAGGCGAAATCCTCGGCACCGTACTCCGAAGAAAAACCGCCACTATCCGCTACCCCTTCCAAGAAGCCGTCCGCCCCGAACGCCTCCGCGGCAACATTGAACATGACCTCGAAAAATGCACTGGCTGCGGTCTCTGCAGCCGCGAATGCCCCGCTACCGCCATCGAAATGGTCGAGTCCACCAAAACCAAAACCCAAAAGAAACCCCAATTCCGCTTTGACCGGTGCATCTGGTGTGGCACCTGTGAGGCCGTTTGCCCCAAGAAAGCGATAACAATGACGGGCAAGTTCGAGTTAGCGGCTTTCACATTGAAGGACGATCATTTGTTCGTGGTATCGGAAGATCCCGAACCAACAGAGCAAACGAAAGAATAGGTATTTCATTCGATTAGTGTAATCGTTGCCGCCAAATTAGTAATAGGCCAAGTCCATGCGCGAGAATGATGGATTGGCATTGAGAAGAGCAAGATGCATTCTCATTTTTTCTTCTGTCCGATGGCATTTGTGAAGAGAAGCCTATTGGCGACATAAAAGATGTTGCTACATTTTAGTTGTGTTTTTATACCTTAGCTAGTGTTGTCCTTTCAATCGCTCCAAGAGGCGGTCAACGACGTGTTGGAAGGCTTGGGCGACGGGGGATTTGGCTTCGGTGACGATGAAGGGTTTACCTTCATCAGAGAGGATCATCACACGTGGGTCGAAGGGGAGGTCGCCGAGAAAAAAGAACTTGAGTTCTTTGGCAGCTTGTTTGCCGCCACCTTTGCCGAACAGGTTGGTGACTTCGCCGCAGTGGGGGCAGTGGAAGCCGGACATGTTTTCGATGAGGCCGAGAATGGGGATATTCATTTGGCGCACCATGGTGGCAGCTTTGCGGGAGTCGAGGAGAGCGACTTCTTGGGGTGTGGTGACGATGATTACGCCATCTAGGTCAGGGAGGAGTTGCATGATGCTGAGGGATTCATCACCAGTGCCTGGGGGAAGGTCGATAATGAGGTAGTCGAGATTGCCCCAGTTCACCTTGGAGAGGAATTCGCTGATGACGCGCATTTTCAGTGGGCCACGCCAGATGACCGGGGTGTCAGCCGATTGGAGAAGGAATTCCATGGAGACGGTGAGGATGTTAAGGGGTCCAACGACGGGCTCCAAGCCCTTATCCCCACCGACCATACGGGTGCCTTCTAATCCGAGCATTTTGGGGACATCGGGTCCGTGGATGTCGGCGTCGAGGATGCCCACTATATAGCCTTTCCAAGCAAGGGCGGTGGCGAGGTTGACTGCGACGGTGGTTTTGCCGACACCACCTTTACCGGAGAGGATGACGATTTTGTGTTTGACGTGGCGCATTTTTTCAGCGATTTCCTGTTCAGCGCTAGTCTGGGCGCCTACCATGAGGTCTTTGGGAATGTTGCCTGAGGATTGTGAGGTGTCTTTCGACATAGAAATAATCACGACCATGAACAAGTCGGTCGTGTTGGCTGTCTCTTGCAGATTATCCTTTAATGTTCCGCATCGGCAAGCCTTCAAAAACCTCTAATTAATGGTGCCCCTGTATAGTCTATGGATTTCGTTTTTGGTGATAACATGATGAAGGTTATTGCACATCGTGGTAGTGGCGTCGGGCAGTTCGAGAATACCCTACGTGGACTAAATATAGCTCTAGCCTCGGGAGTGGACGGAGTGGAATTTGACGTCCGAAGAGCACAAGACGGTGTGCCAGTAGTAATTCATGACGCAACCTTAGACCGTACAACAAACGGCACAGGGTTAGTAGAAGAGCATTCCTTGACTCAATTAAAAAACCTGGATGCAGGGGAAGGGGAACAGATCCCAACTTTAATGGAAGTTTTGGAACTAACCATGGTGGATAAGACTTTGATATTTCATGTGGATATCAAGTCTAAGGATATTGAAGAGCAGGTCCTGCATATAGGTCAGGAAATGGGATTGCTAGACCGAGTGGTAATATCATCGTTTCATCCTTCCGTGTTGAAACGGATCCGTCAGTTGAATGCAGAGGTTACTACAGCGTACCTTTATTCTTCTGATGAAACAGCGGTGCGGACGGCTCAGAAACTTGGCTGCATGGGATTACACCCCATATTTACCAGCGTTACCCCCGAACTTGTCAAAGAGGCAAAAAGTAAGGGATTGTTTGTGAACGCTTGGACGGTTAACTTCACGGAAGAAATGCAGCGGTTAATCGGATTAGGAGTAGATGGAATTATTACTGACAATCCACCCCTCCTACTTGAATTGTTACGGTCTGATGGAGGATGAAAGGATGCATGAATTGCTCCGTAAGTTAGTGTTTGCAGATGCGCCACCAGGGCGGGAGTCTGAGGTGCTTGTCATTGTTAAACGAGAGCTTAAGCCACTGGTGGATGAGATGAGAGTCGATGCTCTTGGCAACATCATAGCTAGTCGGGGTGGCGCTGCTGAGCAGTCTTTTATGATAGTGGCTCATCAGGACGAGGACTGGGCACTATTAGTGACGGCGATTGACGAGGAGGGATATCTCCGTTTTACAAGGCTAGTTGGTCATCGCTGGAACATCCTTGGGCAACGAGTAATCATCCACGGGAATAAAGGAAAAAAACCTGGTATCGTGGGATTGACTGCACCACATATCATCCCATTGGAAGAGTATCAGCGAGGCTATAGCCCAGAATTTGACCAAATGTTTATTGATTGTGGTGCTAGGAGCGCCGAAGAGGCCCGGAAAATAGGTTTTGAAATCGGTCAGTATGTGACAGCTGAGAAACACCTTGTGGAATTGCCCAATGGTCGCCTGTTGGGGAATTGTTTTGACAATCGAGCGGGGCTGGTGGCAATGATTGAAGTTTTTCGAAGAATTCGAAGTGAGAGGCTGCCGATGAGGGTGGTAGGTGTGGCATCGGTACAAGAGGAGCTGGGGACTCGTGGAGCAGGATCCGCGGCCTTTGGAGTGGAACCTGACTTTGTGATAGCCTTGGATGTGTCACCAACTGGTGATCATCCAAACATCAAAGCAGGACTGGTTCCTGTGAGACTCGGCGAAGGACCAGTGTTACTGAAAGCAGATCAGTTTCATGTAACCTCACCGTTAATGAATAGCTGGATTATTGCTGTAGCAGAGCAACATGGATTATCATTGCAAGAAGTCGCCTTGCGTGCCCCTATTCATTTTGGGACGGATGCTGCCGCTGTTGAAGTGGTGAAATCGGGAAGCAAGGCGACGTCGTTGCTTGTCCCAGCTCGTTACTTCCATACGACGAACGAATTAATTCAATATTCGGACCTAGAAGCTACTGTACACTTGTTGGTTGAATGTATAAGGTCCCTTGGCCAACTAGGAGAGTAAGTGCCTGATGTGGAAGCCGCAAGGTTCTTTAACTGTTTATTCGATGAGGCCGAGGTCGCGCATGTGGTCTGCAAGGAGATAGATGGCTTTGCGGGTAATGGTCTCTTTGTTCGTACCCGCACAGACGATACGTCCACTGCTGAAGATGAGGAAGACGGCTTTGGGGGTTTTCATGCGGTAGATGAGTCCGGGGAAGACTTCGGGTTCATATAGGCATCGTTCGAGGGCCATCTGGGCCATGTCGAGATCGACTCGACTATGTAGGTCGCCTGACGCGACGATGTTTTGAATCGTGATTTTGGGTGTTCCCGATACGGTGATGCCAGCTTTTCGAATTTTCAGGATCACGTTTTCAACAGCCTTCTCTGCTTCACTTTCTCGACGTAACCCGGTGATGACCATTCGTCCACTATTGAAGACGAGGATGGTGGCTTTGGGGTTTTTGACGCGAAGCATTAGTCCTGGGAATTGTTCAGGATTATATTCTGCATCCCGTTGTTTTCGAGCAAGAAGATTGAGATCAATTTTTGCGTCGACTTCGACGCTCGCAACGACGTTTTCAATTTTATATTTGGGTCTCTTTGCCAAAATGGATGCCTCCCAGCCGGTGGAGTGCGCTTATGAGCCTTTTTAAAGACCTTTTATAGAGTGGCTGATGCCCTTATAAACTTTTTATACAACTGAGAGACTGGCGTAGAAGAGGAAAAGATGAGGATTTCCGGCTCACACAGAGCCGGATTTTAGGAATGCTAAGTGTATGGACCGGGTGTTGTGTCAATTGCATCACGCTGAGTGGACATGGCATCGATGTAATCTTTGTAGGCTTTCATCATTTCTGGAGTAACGCTGGGTTTAATTTTTGCCTTTGCATCATCGAAGTGTTTAGCACTGACGGTGGATAATTGTTCTTCGCGGCGGATGGCATACATTCCTGCTTCCCGGACGAGATT
>SMTZ1_10013555_pt1 | contig 10240 bp, 18 predicted proteins | sample DeeMarSWOR136_30_FD_25667 | JGI IMG/M metagenome (IMG submission 25667) | reverse complement strand
AGAGATGTCGCGGAGAGAGACCTATAAAGAGGGCAAGATACCCCTTGCTACCCTGCGCGCAGATATCGATTATGGATTTGCTGAGGCCTACACGACTTACGGCTTGATTGGAATAAAGGTATGGATTTATAAGGGCGAAGTTCTTGGCAGGAAGGATAAAAAGCCAGAGGATGAGCAGCAGCAGCCTTCGGAGGGTCAAATATAATGGCCTTAATGCCTAAGCGAGTAAAATACAGGAAGGCCCAGAGAGGCAGCAGGGCCGGCCTATCCGTTCGTGGCTCAAGTTTAAGCTTTGGCGAGTTCGGGTTAAAGGCCCTGGGAAATTGCTGGTTGAAGAATACTCAGATTGAAGCAGTGCGTGTAGTCTTAGCTCGACAATTACGCCGCGGCGGCAAGCTTTGGGTAAGGGTCTTTCCGGATAAATCCGTTACCAAAAAACCGGCTGAGGTGCGCCAGGGCAAAGGCAAAGGAGAGCTGGACCACTGGGTTTCCATAGTAAGGAGGGGCAAGGTCTTGTTTGAGCTGGGGGGAGTACCTGAAGAATTCGCCCGTTATTGCTTTAGATTGGCAGCATATAAATTACCCGTAAGGACAAAATTTATCACTCGACATAGGGGTTAGAGACATATAAGTATGACAAAGATTAGGGATTTACGCAATTTATCTGAAGATGAGCTAAGGGCAAAGGAAGATTCACTAAATCAAGAGTTATTTAAGCTCAATCAACAACGCTATTCTGGCCGAGTTGAGAAACCGCACTTGTTTAAGCAGATAAGAAAAGACATCGCCAGGATAAAGACAATCTTAAATGAGGCAGCGCGCACACATAAGGAAAGATGAGCAAAATAAAATCAAAGAGAAAAGTACGGATTGGTTCCGTTGTCAGTGATAAGATGCAAAAGACGATTATTGTAAAGGTTATGCGTCTGAGCAAACATCCACGCTATAACCGGATTATAAGAAAATACAACAAGTTTAAGGTACACGACGAGGATAATAAGGCTAAGGTGGGCAATATTGTCAAGATAGAAGAGACGCGGCCGCTTTCCAAAGATAAGCGTTGGCGGCTGTTGGAGATTTTAAAATGATTCAGCTGCGCACTATTCTTAACGTTGCTGACAATACGGGGGCAAAGCGCGCATCGTTTATCGGTGTTTTGGGCAGAAAAGGCATGCCTTTCGCTGAAATAGGTGACATTATAAAGGTAAATGTTAAAGAGTCCGTTGCAGACGCGATGATAAAAAAAGGCCAGGTCGCTCGGGCAGTTATTGTTAGAACCAAGGAACCGATAATCAGAAGCGACGGTTCAATTTTAAGGTTTGACCGCAATGCCATTGTTTTCATTGATGAGGCGTTAAATCCCCGCGGAACTCGCGTATTTGGTCCGGTTGCGCGGGAATTACGCGAAAGACAGTTTACCAAGATTATTTCTTTAGCTCCGGAAGTTCTGTAAAATGTTTAAGATAAGACGCAATGATATAGTTCAGGTAGTTGCTGGCAGGGATGAGGGCAAGAAGGGCAAGGTTCTCCGGTTGTTTCCTAAAGAGAACCGCGCGATAGTCGAGGGTATAAATTTAGTTAAAAAACATCAACGCCGAACACAGCAGGATCAGCAGGGAGGAATAACCCAGATCCCTTTACCAATACACCTGGCTAACCTTATGCTGGTTTGCAAGAATTGCAATAAGCCAACTCGGGCCGGTTTTATGATTCTTGCGGATGGAAGCACCTCGCGCATATGCAAGAAGTGTAAGGAGCCGACATAATATGATTCCACGATTACTTGAAAAATATCGTAATGAAATCATGCCCCAGATGCAGAAGACCAGCGGGCTTAAGAGTAAATACGAGGTTCCCCGCCTGGATAAGATAGTGGTGAATATGGGAGTTGGGGAGGCGATTAACGATATTAAAATACTGGATAAATGCATGAGCGAATTAGCCTTGATTACCGGACAGAAACCAATTATGCGGCGGGCGAGGAAGGCAATCTCCAATTTTAAGTTGAAAAAAGGACAGCCGGTCGGTTGCAAGGTTACTTTAAGGAAGGCTATGATGTATGAATTCCTAGACCGCTTAATCAATATTGCCTTGCCCAGGATCCGCGACTTCAGGGGGCTATCGCTCGAATCATTCGATCAATCCGGAAATTATACATTTGGGATTTCCGACCAGTTGATATTTCCAGAGATAGATTACGATAAGCCGGGAGTAAAAAATGGCAAAAAAATCACAAATTGAAAGATGGAAAAGAACGCCTAAATTTTCTACGCGTAAATACAATCGTTGCCCGATATGCGGCAGGTCTGGGGGGTATTTACGCAGGTTCCAGCTCTGCCGAATATGTTTTAGGGAACTTGTCTGGCAGGGGTTAATCCCCGGGGTAAAGAAGGTAAGCTGGTAAAATGTCAAGAACCGATTTAATCTCCGATGTATTTACAATAATACGCAATGCCTGTCGCCTAAACAGGCAGGTGGTAAATGTTCCCGCATCTTCGGTAATTAAATCTATAGTAGAGATTTTAAAAAGAGAAGCCTACATCGAGGATTTTAAATTGATCGATGATAAAAAACAGGGTATTCTGCGTATCTATCTAAAATATATTAATGAAAAGTCAGTGCTAAACAATCTAAAACGTATATCTAAACCCGGACTGCGTATTTATGTAAAGAAGAATAAAATTCCCAATGTTTACCGGGGGAGGGGCATAGCCTTGATTTCCACCTCTCAGGGCATCTTTACCGATAAAGAGGCCAGGGAAAGAAAATTGGGAGGCGAGGTAATCGGCTGTGTTTGGTAAGCGATGTCTCGATTAAACAAAAAGGCAGTAACAATACCCAAAGATGTTAAGGTAGGATTTAACCAGGGCCGCTTGTTAGTTCAGGGTAGCAAGGGCGAGCTTTCTTGTATATTTGCCCCCAGTATAAATATTGAAATTAAGGATGGACAGATCAGGATTAAAGGAGACTTTGGAAGAAAAACAACCCGTACGCAGGCTGGCCTTGCCTTTGCCTTGATTAATAATATGATTAAAGGAGTAACTCAGGGTTACGTTAAAGAATTAGAGATTGTGGGAGTGGGATATCGCGCGCAGATACAGAATAAGAATCTTAACCTCCAATTACAATTCTCGCATCCCGTTGTGTTTCCTATTCCCGAAGACATAGAAATTAAAATACCTAAACCAACACAGATTGTTATCCAGGGCATAGATAAACAAAGGGTGGGTGATGTTGCTGCTGAGATCAGAGCGATATTGCCGCCTGAGCCATATAAAGGTAAGGGAATTCGTTATAAAGGTGAATATGTGCGGAAGAAGATTGGCAAGGCAGTAACAAAATAAGAATATGCACGATTTAAAGGAAAAGACAAGGCAAGCCCGTCATAAACGTATTCGTAAGCGTTTAAAGTCGAGTCCTGATTGCCCGCGTCTTTGCGTTCACCGCAGCTTAAAGAACCTTTATGTCCAGGTTATTGATGACCAGCGGGCAAATACGCTGTTTTCTTTTTCTACCCTCAATAAGGAGATAAGAGATAAATCTAGCTATGGAGGAAATGTTGCCGCGGCAGGGGTTTTAGGCTCGGTATTAGCAGAAAAACTCAAACAGAAAGGGATCTCCAGAATAGTTTTTGACAGCGGCGGGTATATTTTTCACGGAAGAATAAAAACATTAGCCGAGGGCTTAAGAAAAGGAGGAATCATTTTCTAAAATGGCGAAGGATAAGGATATTCAGCCTGAGGAGCAGCCTCAGTTTATTGAAAAGATTGTCAGCATAAATCGCGTATCCAAGGTAACCAAGGGTATGAAGAGGCTTTCCTTTTCGGCCCTGGTGGTAGTTGGTGATGGAAATGGCAATGTGGGAGTTGCCTTAGGTAAAGCCAGAGAGGTAGCCAGTGCCATACGTAAGGCTTTAAGCAAAGCTAAGATTAACCAGGTCAGCGTTTTTCGCGAGGGCACAAGCATTCCCCATGATACAATTGGCAAATTTGGCGCAGCCCGCGTTCTGCTTAAGCCTGCTTCAGAGGGTACCGGAATAATTGCTGCCGGACCTGTAAGGGCAATTTGTGAAGCAGCGGGTATAAAGGATATATTAACCAAGTGCCTTAAATCCAATAATCCGGTCAATGTTGTGAAGGCAACAATGCAGGGCTTGACGAGTTTAAAGCAATAAGATGATAGGCTTAGATAATCTAAAACCACCCAGGGGTGCTCATAAGAAGAAGAAGATCGTTGGCCGCGGACCGGGTTCAGGGCACGGAAAAACGTCTACGCGCGGTAGTAAAGGGCAGGGCTCGCGAGCCGGTCGCGATTTTTATCCAGGATTCGAGGGTGGCCAGATGCCCCTAATCAGGAAAATACCAAAACGCGGATTTAGAAACCGTCGTCCGATGAGGTATCAAATAGTCAACCTCAGGGATTTGAGCAGGCTCAAGGATGACTTAATTACACCGGAGGTTTTAGAAAATAATCGGCTGATAAAAGATAAGGGAAAACCAGTCAAAATTTTAGCAAAGGGTTCTATCGATAAGGTAATCACCGTCAAGGGTACAGTTGTATCATCAGGTGCAAAGACAAAGATTCAGCAGGCAGGAGGGAAATGCTTTCTGCATTAGTAAATATATTTAAGATTCCGGACCTAAAAAGGCGTATCATCATTACCGCAGCACTGCTTATTGTTTACCGCATAGGTTGTTATGTCTCTACCCCCGGCATTGACGGAACAGCTTTATCTAAATTCTTTCAACAGATAGGCAGTACAACCGGAGGAAATCTATTGGGGATTATTAACATGTTTGCTGGCGGGGCAATGGAGAGGCTGACTATCTTTGCCCTGGGGATAATGCCTTACATATCCAGTTCAATTATTTTGCAATTGCTCACAGCGGTAATACCAGCGCTGGAGAAGCTTTCGAAGGAGGGGCGCGCTGGTTACGAAAAGATAAATCAATATACACGTTACGCCACTGTGTTTCTTGCAATTATTCAGTCCTTCTTCATTTCCTTATGGCTTGAGAATCCCGCCCGCTTTCAGGGATTTGAGATTGTTGCTAATCCCGGGTGGTCATTCCGTTTGATTACCGTAGTAACTTTAACCGCAGGGACAATTTTTATTATGTGGTTAGGAGAACAGATTCAGGAGAGGGGAATCGGTAACGGAATATCCCTCATAATAACTATAGGAATCATTTCTCGGGCTCCTGCAGCAGTATATCAGTTATTTTCATCGCTCAGGATGCGGGAGATACAGCCTTTCACCCTGTTGGTTCTTATTGTCTTCTTTATCGGAGTTGTCGCGGCAGTTACCTTTGTAACCGAAGGGCAACGCAAGATTCCTGTGCAGTATGCTCGCAGGATTGTCGGCAGGAAGATTTACGGCGGGCAGAGTACGTACATACCTTTAAAGGTTAATACGGCTGGAGTAATAGCGATAATCTTCGCCCAGGCAATTATTCTTTTTCCTGCGACCCTGGCCTCATTCGTTCCCAACCCTGCCTTTCAAAGGATGGCACAGACATTTGTGAGGGGGCACCTCCTGTATACTTTAATTTATGCGGTTCTAATAATATTTTTCTGTTATTTTTATACGGCTATAGTCTTTAACCCTGTGGATTTATCGCAGAACCTGAAGAAATACGGGGGTTTTATTCCTGGGGTCAGGCCCGGGGAGTCTACTACAGATTATCTCGACTATGTTATGACGCGAATTACCTTGGCCGGAGCTATATTTATCGCTTTTATTGCTATTTTCCCCGATTTCATTATGGCTTGGCTTAAAATTCCCTACCTAGTCGCATCATTCTTTGGCGGGACAGCCATATTAATAGTTGTAGGGGTTATGCTCGATACAATAAAGCAGCTGGAGTCGCATCTTTTAATGCATCATTATGAGGGATTTGTTAAGGGGGCAAGGATTCGGGGCAGGAGGTAAGATTTTCTGATGAGATTAATATTGCTTGGTTCCCCTGGCGTAGGTAAAGGAACACAGGCAAAGGCCCTAGCAAAACATTTAGACTTATTACATATTTGCTCGGGAGATTTATTAAGGGAAGCGGTAAACAAAGGCTCTGAATTAGGACAGGAAGCAAAGAACTTTATGGACCGGGGAGAATTAGTCCCCGATAATTTAGTGATTCAGTTGATCATGGAAAGAATAAGGCAGGGCGATTCAAAAAATGGCTTTATCCTTGACGGCTATCCGCGCAATGTTCATCAGGCTGTCGAACTGGATAAGGTACTGCTTAGCAGCCGACAAGAGATAGATGCTGTTATGTGCCTGGAGGCAAGCCCAGAGGTGATTATCAAACGCCTAACGGGGAGAAGATTATGTTCTAAATGCCAGGCAACCTTCCATATTGAGAATATGCCGCCCAAACAAGAGGGTATCTGTGATTATTGCGGCAGCATGCTCTATCGAAGAGCTGATGATAACGAAGAGACAATTAAAAACCGACTCAATGTGTATCAACAGACAGCAAACTCATTGATCGATTACTATAAAGGTAAACTTCTGCATATTGTTGCCAACGAAGAGGCAGGTGTTGTATTGAAAAAAATGTTAGAGGGATTGGATGGTTACCTTAAAGACTCCTCACGAAATTGAGTTGATGAGAACCGCTGGTCAGATATTAAAAAGAATCCTTGAGAAGTTAAAAGGCTTTGTTGCTGCAGATAAGACTACGCAGGAGATTGATGATTTTGCAGCAGAACTTATTGCGAGGGAAGGCGTTACCGCAGCGTTTAAAGGCTACAAGGGATTTCCTGCAAATATATGCATATCAGTCAACGAAGAGGTAGTACATGGGATTCCCTCTGAAAAGAAGATAAAATTGGGAGATATTGTCAGTTTGGATGTGGGATTATCTCGCCAGGGATATTTTGTTGATACAGCATTTACCCTGCCTGTGGGTAAGGTTGCTCCTGAAGTTAAGAAGTTACTGCGGGTAACTAATGAGGCCTTATTCAAGGGCATAAACCAAGCTCGTCCAGGCAGGCATTTAGGGGATATTTCCTTCTCTGTCCAGAGGCATGTTGAGGCTAATGGCTTCTCTGTAGTGAGGCAGTTTGTCGGACACGGAATTGGCTGCAACCTTCAGGAGGAACCAGAAGTTCCTAATTTTGGTAAGCCTCATGCAGGGATAGTCTTAAAACCGGGCATGGTTCTGGCAATCGAACCAATGGTAAATATGGGTAACTGGGAGGTCGAGGTTTTAGATAACGGATGGACGGTAGTTACCAAGGATAAATTACCTTCAGCGCATTTCGAACATACCGTAGCAATTACCGAGAATGGTCCGATAGTGCTAACTTGAATATACCATGAAGGAAGAATTAATCGAGGCAGAAGGAACAGTAACCGAGGCGCTGCCCAACGCGGTATTTAGGGTTGAGCTTGACAGCGGACATAAGGTATTGGCCCATGTTTGCGGCAAGATGCGCATGCATTTTATCCGGATATTACCAGGCGATAAAGTAAAATTAGAATTGTCTCCTTACGACTTAAGTCGTGGGAGGATAACCTTTCGATATAAATAACAATGAAAGTAAAATCTTCCGTAAAAGCAATCTGTGACCAATGCAAGATCGTCAGAAGAAAAAGGATAGTGAGGGTAGTCTGTACTAACCCGAAGCATAAACAGAGGCAAGGGTAAAAAGGGGTAAGATAGATGCCAAGGATATTAGGAGTTGATGTTCCCAAGGAAAAAAGAATAGAGATAGCACTAACCTATATTTATGGTATTGGCAGAAAGCGCTCCAATAGTATTCTCGAAGGGGCTGGAGTTAATCCCGATAAAAGAGCAAAAGATTTAACCGAAGAAGAAGTCTCGAGAATAATGTCTTCCATACAAAAATCTAATTATAAAATTGAAGGAGATTTACGACGAGAAATTGCTCAAGATGTAAGGCGCCTAATAGATATTGGCTCCTGGAGAGGGCTTCGCCACCGCAGGGGCCTGCCTGTCAGGGGGCAAAGGACTCGCACCAACGCCCGTACGCGCAAGGGCCCGCGTAAGGGCGGAATGGCAATTATTAAAAAGGAGCCAGTAAAGGAGTCAGCTAAAGAGAAAACATAAAGGGAGATAAGATGGCTACCAAAGATAAGGCAAAAAAGAAAAAGATGGCGCGGGGAGTAACCTCCGGCATAGCTCATATTCAGGCAACTTTTAACAACACAATTATAACTATTACCGATAAACAGGGAAATGCGCTGGTGTGGTCTGCTCCTGGAGTGGTAGGTTATAGTGGTTCGAAAAAATCTACGCCCTTTGCCGCTCAGGTTGCAGCTACCGATGCTGCTAAGAAGGCAAAAGAGATCGGCATAAAGGAAGTAGAGGTTCGAGTTAAAGGTCCTGGTTCAGGGCGCGAGTCAGCTATTCGAGCAATACAGGCAGCAGGCGTTACGGTAACATCAATAAAGGATGTTACGCCGGTTCCGCATAATGGTTGCCGTCCCAAAAAACAAAGAAGGGTTTAATTAGTCCTTAAGTTTTATGACCAATGATTAAGCACGGGGGTAGATTAAATGGCTAGATATCGAGCCGCGGTTTGTCGTTTATGCCGCAGAGAAAAGGAAAAATTATTTTTAAAGGGGAATAAATGCCTAACAGAGAAATGTCCCTTAAGTCGCAGGACCTATTCCCCCGGGCAGCACGGGCAGTCCGCACGCTTCAAGCCTTCCAATTACGGTTTACAGTTAAGGGAAAAACAGAAGGTAAAGCGCATGTACGGTGTTTTAGAGAAGCAATTCCGCAGATATTTCCATATTGCGGCAAAGTCTAAAGGCGTAACCGGCAAGATTCTTTTGCAGTTATTAGAAAGAAGGCTGGATAATGTTATATTCAGAGCCGACTTTGGCTTGTCCCATGCTCAGGCGCGACAGATGGTGCGGCACAACTTTGTATATGTAAATTCAAAACGGGTTAACATTCCTTCTTATATGGTAAAGCCCTCAGATACAATTAATATAAAAGCAAAACCAGCAAAATTCATTAAAGACAATATTGAAATAGCCAAAGATAGAACAAAGCCCGGCTGGCTGCAGGTTGAGACAGATAAATTAGAAATCAAAGTCCTGCGGTTACCAGAAAAAGAAGATATTCAACAGCCAATTCGAGAACAATTGATTGTAGAGTTGTATTCTAAATAAACGGAGGAATGGGATGGGTATAAAGTGGAAAGATTTCCAACTGCCTAAACGATTGGAATGCGATGAATCCGTATATACGAATAACTATGGTAGATTTTATGCTTCACCATTTGAGAGGGGTTATGGAGTAACGCTGGGTAATTCCTTACGAAGAACATTGCTTTCTTCCATTGAGGGCAGCGGTGTTACTTGGATAAAGATCGATGGTGTACGGCATGAGTTTTCGACCCTGCCCGGCGTACTTGAGGATATCCCTGAGGTCATCCTAAATATCAAAAATCTTGTTCTTACCTCACATTCTAAAATTCCAAGGAGTATTTTTATTAAGAAGGAGGGTAAGGGCGATATAAAAGCCGCAGATATTACTGCTGACGAGACTGTTGAGATAATTAATCCTGATTTACACATAGCTACCATGACACAAAATCGGAAGTTTAATCTTGAGATGGAAGTGGCGCGAGGTCGTGGATATGTTCCTGCAGAATCAAACCGAAAGGAAAATCAACCTATAGGCGTTATTCCAATAGATTCAATATTCAGCCCGGTAAAACAGGTAAATTTCAGTGTCGAAAATACACGCGTAGGACAGAGGATGGATTACGAGAAACTAATTTTAGAGATTTGGACCAACGGAGGGATTAGCCCGAAGGATGCTCTTTTGTATGCCTCAAATATATTACAGAGACATCTGGATATCTTTGTAAATTTTGGACAACTTCCCGAAGAGGAAGAGGAAATAGAGCTAACCAAAGAGGAAATCGAGCTGTATGAAAAACTTAGACTACCGATCTCTGAGCTTGAATTATCGGTAAGGTCTTCCAACTGCTTACGTGAAGCAGATATTAAGATAATTGCTGATCTGGTAATTAAAACCGAAGACCAACTGTTAAGTTTTAAGAATTTTGGCAAGAAATCCCTGACTGAAATTAAGGAACTGCTGATTGGGATGGGCCTGACCCTCGGTATGAAGGTCGACCAGGAAAAACTTAAGAGGACATGAGGCATCGCAAGTGTAGGAGGAGCTTAAATAGATTCACCAGCTGGCGCCGCGCTACATTAATTAGCCTGAGTAAGAATTTGCTTACTAGTCAG
>SMTZ1_10008537_pt1 | contig 10240 bp, 10 predicted proteins | sample DeeMarSWOR136_30_FD_25667 | JGI IMG/M metagenome (IMG submission 25667) | reverse complement strand
ATGAGCAGTTTTTATTGCACCATAAGCAATACTTGCATAAATCCTATAACTCCATGGATCACAATCAGTAAAAATCAAAACTGGAATGTTTGCTTCTTCGTTTAGTCTTTTTATAAATCTTCTGGTAGACCTTGCTGGTTGTCCCTTAAGATGAACAAGAATTGCATTATTTGAAGTATCAAAACCATTTTCAACCAGCCTATCAAACATACCACCAGTTTCAATTGCAACAACAAAATCTGCATCAATACTTTTAAAAGTAATTTTTTCAGGTTCAACATTATATGGAATCGAATAACCTGCATCACCTACATCGTCCTGACAATGAATTTTCTTTTTCTTGTTGTTTCTTGTGGTTTCCTCAATTATAATATTACCAATAACTCTTGCTCCATCTTCTTCAGGTCTTAATTTGAAATCTTCTCTCATACAGCTGGTGATAACCTCTAAATCTTCTGCAAGAAGATTGGATTCTTGTTGGGAATGAAACTTTGCTAAATCCCATCCTTCAGAAATATAATACATTTCTCTTAGAGTTGATGATTTGTTTATCTTAATCATTTCCTTTATAAAATCAGCCATATACATTGTTCGAAGAAGCATATATGCTCCATCAAGTGACTTTGCATTTCTTTCTGTTACATTTTTTCCATATTTCCAAACATTGAGTTTTTCATCAAATTTTATATTTGATTTTGTACGTGTAGGTAAATTTACAAAAGGAATATCTGTTTTTTGAAAGTCGTCATAAATTTTTGCGGCTATCGCATCTATTTTTGAAATAACATTAGAATAATCTTTATTCATTATTTAATCCCCCTCCCATTTATCCGCTCCAATTACATAGGTAGGATTAATATTTTCAATATACAAATCGTTTTCATCAAAATCTCCTTTCTCAAGACCAGCTAGTTCAAAATTAATATCAATCTTATTTGCAGGGGGGATATTGTCTAAGTTCCATTTTATATAATTATTTGCTATCTTTGAAGGTTTTGGTATAACTGTTCCAACAATAGCATCCTCAGGAATTACTGCATAAAGATTTAATTTCTGCGGTGTCTGTTTATAATTTACAACTAATATCCTACTTTTTGTAATAGTGCCACTTCTATCCTCTGTAGGAGTTTCACCTACAAGTGTCATTTGAACTGGGTCTCTCTTGATTTTTTCATATTCAATTAAATCTTCAATCCATACTACATCCATTATTTTTGTAATAATTGGATCAAGTGATGGAACTGGCTTATTAAGAATATTTGCTGATTTCTTTGCAATCTCGGGTAAGATTTTTGTAATCAATTCAAATTTTTCTCGGGTTTTTGCACGTTTGACTTCCTTATGTATATGATGCTGTACCTTTCTTGCACATTCTCTAAATGCCAGTTTTATTTCATTTTCAATTTCATTTACATCTGCTATTGCTTCTTTACTTTCAGATGTAAAAGGAATAAGTGTTGAAGAAACATGGGTTAAAAAAATTGCAGGACCTGAGGGAATACCTTTTCCGGATGGTTGATTTAAACCATATCTTCTCCAGTCTATAGAAGAAATTGCTTGAGTAGTAACACAACCACCTTGTTGATAAAGAAGTGGTACTCTATTTGCAAAACGTAGAATTTTTACTGGTTCCTCCTTTGGTAAATTTCCACCATAAACAAGTCCTACCTCTACTTGAAAAGGATTTCCTGAATAAACTGATGCTGGTCTTGATACAGTAATTATAAACTCTGGTGAGATTTCTTGAGTTTCATGTTTTAAACTTCTTTTAATAAGTGTTTCTCCAATTGGAGAAAGACAATCTGTTGAGGGTGCCATTATTTTTACTTTTTTGAATGCTTTATGAAGTGCTAAAAATTGTTCTCTGCTCATTTCTTTTGGGTTAAGATCTTTATCTAAACCTGCTTTTTCAAGAGCAGATTTGGTAGTTCTATCACCCATACTACTAAACTCAGTTTTTAAAAATGATGATATTTTCCTGCTTTTAGTGTGTTTAGACATTTTTATAAGAGTTCCAAGTTCAATACCATAAGGATGAGGCTTTATTTCAACAGATTTTTTTGGTAATGTTTCAGAGGTTCTTTCAAATAAGTACTCTGTTCCATCAGGTTCTTTATAAGTAATTTGGGCATGAGGATTTACAATTGATGTACTTTGTAAATAATCATATACAAATCGTTTACCTCGTTTATAATCAGCCATAATACTTACTTCTACACGAGTTCCACTTGGTTTTTCCCAATGTAATGTATCTCTATTAATCACCTCAGCACGATTTTTATTTGTGTCAATTGCAAGTTCATTTATCACAGCAGGTCTGTCCTCATCTACCTTTGAAATAATCTTTGCATGTTTTCCAGTTGTTAATTGACCATATAAAACAACTGCTGAGATTCCTATTCCTTGTTGTCCTCTACTCTGTCTTATTGCATGAAACCTTGAACCATATAGTAGCCTACCAAATATATGAGGAATCTGTTTTTTTACTACTCCAGGACCATTGTCCTCAACAATAATCTTGCATTCCCCATCATCATGGTTTTTTATTTCAACATAAATATCTGGTAAAATGTTTGCTTCTTCACAAGCATCAAGGCCATTATCCACTCCCTCTTTAACACTAGTGATTAAGGCTCTTGTTTGATTACCAAAGCCTAGAATATGTTTGTTTCTTTCAAAGAATTCTGCAACAGATATTTCCTTTTGTTTTTTGGCTAATTCATGTGCTGTTATTTTCCCCAAAACAATTACCTCCATTTATTGGAGAATTATGCACCCAGCAATCGTAATAGAGATAGTTAATATAAAATTATTCATTTAAAAACAATTATAAAACCTGATTGAAAGTATTTTTTTTATTCTAATAATCAGAAAAAGATAAATATCTTTTATCTAACATTAAAACTATCTCTGTTTTTCTTTTTTTAATTAGAAATTTAAGAAAAAATAGATATTTCTATTTATCCTAATTGCTATTTATGGCTGAAAATAGATGTTTAGAAAATTAAAATATATTGTAATTTTTTTCTTTCTTATATTTACTATTTTCAATTTTTATAATAGCTATTTTGTTGTTAGAGCAAAAGCTAGTGATTTTTTTTATGTAGGTGGAAAAGGTATTGGAAATTATACCTTTATTCAAAATGCAATAAACAATTCAAATGAAGGCGATATAATAAAGGTATATAATGGTAATTATACAGAGAATATAGTTATAAATAAATCTATTTGCCTTCTAGGCGAGGATAAAAATAATGTAACGATTTATGGGGAAAATGGTCTTTATTCAGTCTTAATAAAATCGCCGAATATTACAATTTCTGGTTTTACTATTAAAAAAAGTAATGTAGGGTTACTTATCTCAGGATCAGATTATAATTCTTGCAATATAACAAATAATATTTTTACTAAAAATTATGAAGCTATAAGAATTATAAACTCATCAGAAAATAACATAAGTAAAAATATAATAAAACAAAATCTTCATCTTGGAATTGTTTTGTATGATTCAAATTTTAATTTTATCTATAACAACACTTTCATTGAAAATAATAAAGTCGTTTATCTTGGAAGATGGTCAAATTATAATATAATTTTTCATAATAATTTAACATATTATAATTATGGTATACATATTGATTATTCATTTAATAATCAAATTACAAGAAATTTAATTAAAAATGGAGATTTCGGAATCCAATTAACCTCATCAAAAAACAACAATATTACAAATAATTATATCGGTAATAACAATCAAATAGGAATTTTTACAAGTAGTTCTGATGAAAATATGATTTATCCAAATATTTTTATAAACAACAATCAAGATGTAAGTAAAAAGACAAGACCTCCAGATATTAAGACACCTGGATTTGAATTCATACTTGTTTTTATAGCAATTTTTTTTATAACTCTTGTTAAAAAAAATAGATAATTTAATTTATTTAATGTAACATAGCATAAAAATTTCTATTATTATATCACCTAACTTTTACAATTTAAATATTTTTAAAACTTATTTGTAGTAAAATATAAATAGTATGAATTATAAATATTATAGGTCAGAGAAGGGAGCTCCAATGGAAAAGATAAAAGGATTGACTAAACCTAGTTTTTTAAGGGATGACATTGGTTATTTACTATGGCAGCTTGAGGAAATAGAAAATTTCTATCCCTGCTATAAAAGCATGTTAAAAAAAGAATAAAACCCTCTCTTTATTTCTTTTTTTTTTTTTATTATATTCATTCAATTTTTGGTATTTTTTTGTCTATCCAATTTTGCTAATCTAATTTTGGATAGCCAATTGCTAAGAAACCATATAACAAATGGTTTTTTTTTTTATTTTGTATGAACAAGGAGGATTCAAAAATAAATATTATAATAAAATTGTAAAATTAATAAAAATTGACATTATTTCACAATACTTTTAAATAGGATTAATAAAGAAATCTATCATAAAGAGTAAAAAAGGAAAAAAAGAATGAAACGGGCTTTCAAGATAGGTTTTAGTTTTGGGATACCTTCAGGTATTGTTACAACACTTGGATTAATGGTAGGGCTAAACTCAATTTCTCATTCTTATCTTGTTGTAATTGGAGGAATTTTGACAATTGCAATTGCTGATTCCTTTTCAGATGCTATTGGAATTCATTTTGCACAGGAATCTGAAGATCATCTAACTCATAAGGATGTTTGGAAATCAACAATTTTTACGTTTCTTTCTAAATTCATATTTTCTTCAATGTTTGTTATCCCTATTCTAATTTTTGAACTAAGATATGCAATAATAATAAGTATTATAATAGGTTTATATCTAATTTTTTTAATTAGTTTGATAATGGCTCGTAGAAGAAATGATAATCCATTAATCGTTTGTAGCGAGCATTTAATTATTGCAATATTTGTAATTATTATTACTCATTATGCTGGTATCTTAATATCAAATATTTTCGGTATCTAAGTCTTATAATTTTGATTTTAATTTCTTAGCTCGTTTTATCATTAATAGAATAAATATGTATTTTGAATACATTTAAAATTAATTTAAAAAATCATTTATATAAAAATAAAATTTAATTTATTTTAAACTAAATATTCTCTTTAAATTTAGAAATAATTAACAAATTTATTAATTAAATAGAAACTTCTATATAGAGTTAAACAATTTTATTCTTAAATTGAAAGATAGAAGAAGGTGAGGAGATATGATAGAATGGCTAAATGTAATAGCTGGTTTAATTCTATGTGTGGGAGTATTGGAAGCAGTACCTGCAATGGGAAAACATCTAGCAAAATTAGCAAAATGGTTAGGAAGTTTTGACACAATAATAGGGATAATACTGATTATTGTTGTGTTTTGGCAAGGTTATTGGGATAGCCTATTTGGAATAGTTGCAATATTTGCAGGATTAATTATGATAGTTGGAATACTTCCTGCTATACCTGCTATTGGTAAACATCTTGAAAAACTTGCAAAATGGCTTGGTAGTTTTCAAACAATTATTGGTCTTATTGTCCTAGTTGTTGGTATACTTGGTGTAATTGGTTATCTTTAAAATAATCCAACTTTTTTTTTTATTTTTTAAATTTCAATAAGATTTTTATCAAAAAATATAAGAAAAAATAAAAAACTTAAATAAAGACTTTTTGTTTTGTTTTGGTTAAGAGAGGAGAGATATGTTAAAAGATAGCAAAATATTGTTGGTGATAGTAGTAATAGCAATGTTTAGTTCTGCTATGTTACTATCAGGTTGTACAGAAGAAAAAAAAGAAAACAAAATAATTGTGGGAACGTCGGCAGATTTTCCGCCTTTTGAATATGTTGAAGGTGGAGATATAATAGGGTTTGATATAGATCTAATTACAGCAATTCTTGAAAATCTAAATTATACTGTTGAAGTAAAGGATATTGGTTTTGATTCGTTGATACCCTCGCTTAAGTCTGGAAAAATCGATGTTATTGCTGCAGGAATGACAATAACAGAAGAAAGGGAAGAAGAAATTGATTTCAGTGATGCATATTATCAGGCTGATCAATCTGTTCTGATAAAGAAAGATTCAGGAGTGGAAATTAATTCATCACACGATATTGAAAACTTTAAAGAAAGTATAGCAAATTATACAATTGGTGCTCAAACTGGAACAACTGGTGCTGGATGGGTTCAAGAAAATCTAGTTGATACAGGAATGATGGATGAAGAAAATCTAAAGCTATATGACCTATATATTGACGCGGTTGCTGATTTAGATATAGGTCCAGAAAGACTTGATTTAATTATTCTAGATTTACCAGTTGCTCAAGCTTTTGCAGATAATCCAAATAGAGAAGTTGTATATACAATTGTAACAGAAGAATATTATGGATTTGGTGTAAAAGAAGGTAAAACTGAGCTGTTAGGGAAAATAAATAATGAACTGGATAAATTTATTGGAACTGAAGATTGGTTTGCATTAATCAATAAATACTTTGAGTAAGAAATAATAATAAAAAAGTTGATTTCTGAATGCTTGAAATACTTGCAGATTCGCTACCCCAGCTTTTAGAAGGTTTACAAACAACAATTTATCTAACTGTATTAAGTTTGATACTGGGAACGCTCTTCGGAATTTTCCTTGCAGTAATAAGAGTTTATGGCAAATTTCCTTTACCTTACCTAATCATAGTTTATGAAAAAGTGCTAAGAGGAATTCCTCTTATTGTTATTTTCTTTCTTCTTTTTTTTGGTCTTTCTCAATTAGGTTTAGAACTTGATCCTTTTGAAGCAGCAATATTAGGACTTGCCCTCAGAAGTGCTGCTTATCAAGCTCAGATTTTTAGAAGCTCAATCAATTCAATTCCTGAAGGTCAAATGATATCAGCAAGATCACTGGGAATGTCAAAACTGAGTAGCATAGGGTATATCATAATTCCACAAATGCTTCGATTATCAATTCCTGGTTGGTCAAATGAATTTACTATTGTATTAAAAGATACTTCAATAGCTTTCAGTATTGGAGTAATTGAACTTATGAGGCAGGGTAGATATATCTATGTAAGTAACCCTGATTCCACCTTATCAGTACTTCTGATTATTGCACTAATCTACTTTATTTTTGTTTTTTCAATTAATAAAGGTCTGAGTTATCTTGAGAAAAAATACAAAATGTCAGGATTTGAAGTTGGAATTGAAAGGTAAGTTGGAGGAATAAATATGGATATGCTTGAGGTAAAAGATGTTCACAAATCATATGGCGATCTTGAGGTATTGAAGGGTATTACTTTTTCTATGAAAAAGGGTGAAACAGCAGTTATTATTGGAACTAGTGGTACCGGAAAAAGTACACTTCTTAGATGTATAAATCAACTTCATCCTCCAGATAAAGGAGAGATATGGCTCGATGGTGAGAATCTAACAGATCCAAAAATTGATATAAACAGAATTAGACAGAAAATCGGTTTTGTTTTTCAAGAGTTCAATCTATTCAATCATCTGACTGCCCTTAGAAATGTTAGTATCGGTCTTGAAAAAGTTAAAAAAATGGATAAGGAAAAAGCTAGAGATAAGGCATTGGAGGAACTAAAAAGGGTTGGACTTAAGGACCAGGCAAAGCAATACCCTGCTCAACTTTCAGGTGGTCAAAAACAACGTGTTGGTATTGCAAGAGCTCTTGCGATGGATCCTTCAATTATCCTTTTTGATGAACCCACTTCAGCTCTTGACCCTGAGCTTATTGGTGACGTTCTTGATGTTATGAAATCTATTGCGCATGAGGTTGCAATGCTTGTTGTTACTCATGAAATGGGTTTTGCAAGAAATGTAGCTGATGAAATAATTTTCATGGAAGGAGGAGTAATTGTTGAGAGTGGACCACCAAAACAGATGTTTCAAAATCCAAAAAAAGCAAGAACTAGAGAGTTTTTAGGAAGAATTTCAACATTATATGGAGAGATTGAGGAGGAAAGGAGACGATAGAATTTATTGATTTTCTGATGGAGTCATTACCCAACCTCTTAGATGGATTATACATAACTCTAATTCTTACATTCATCTCCCTTATTACAGGTCTTATTTTGGGAATTGGGCTTGCCCTTGGAAGAGTATATGGTAATAAGGTTATCTCAGCAATATGCATTGGCTATATTGAAATCATCCGTGGAACTCCTCTCCTAGTACAACTTTTTATTATTTATTTTGGCTTACCCTCAGTTGGTATTATTCTTTCACCAATTGATGCAGCTCTTTTAGGTTTGTCTCTTAACTCTGGTGCATATCAAGCTGAGTATCTTAGAGGCAGTATTCAATCAATTCCTTCAGGACAGATGATTGCTGCAAGAACCATCGGAATGAGCAGATTGCAATCAATAAAAAATATAGTTCTTCCTCAAGCTTTGAGAATATCTATTCCAGCATGGTCAAACGAACTAATTTATCTTTTAAAATATACCTCAATTGTTTATATTATACAGGTAAGAGAACTAACAGCAGAGGGTAAATTTATCGCAGCTGAGACCTTTAAGTTTATTGAGATATTTGCAATTATTGCAATTATATACTTAGTACTCACTGTTATATTTACAACATTAATTGATAGAGTTGAAAAGAGTTTAAGAATCCCTGGTATTGGGGCAAAGGAAGTTTTGGGACAAAGAACTTATTAATTTTTTAATGCCATTCCCTTTCAAAATAAGATAAGTCCATTCTGGTCCAGTCATCATAGTCTCTAATTAATCTAGAACCATCTGAATAGTCAACTGTGTAGTACATGTATCCATAGTTCATGCATGATTTATAGGACCTAGTTAGCCACCAGCCAAGCCTAAGTGGGCTGGTACTACGGCTATTATGTCCTGGAATTGGCCAGAAACCAAAAGTGTGACCTGTTTCATGCATATAACAGCTAGCGTAGGCTTCAAACCTGTCAAAAAATATACTATCTGCTTTAATTTCTACGCCATTACTTGATACCTGAAATCTGTTTGGCCCAAATGCACATCCATTAGGACCATCAAACTGGTACACAAGAAGACCATAATGGAATACTCCGCGTCTCCAATTGTTATTATCTCCATGAAGGAAATATTGATTGTATATTGGGTAGAGCTCTTCCCAACTGGTTAATTGGTCAAAAGGAACAAACTCTGAACCTGACTCGTTCCATGAGCCGTCATCAAGATGAAAAACAAGGTTTTGCCTGTCAAATGCTGTATAGAGTAGTTCCTTTGATTCATCTGGTAAATTAATTATTTCCCCTTGTGGACCTTCCTCCATTTGGTCAAGTTCAATAAATAAATCCTCTCTATATGGGTCTGAATCCCATTGAGAGGTTAGATACTCTTCATAGTTGTCTATGCTATCATTTTCTGGATCAAGATTTTTATGATTATCTGCTACAAAAGGATCATAATTCCATTTCCACTCCCATTCTATTGGTATAGAATCGTTATCTGCATCCTCTCCAGTGTTATCAATTTCAGGATCAGTACCATATATATGGACTTCATTCCAATAGGGAATTTTGTCGTTATCATAATCATTTTGATATATATTAAACCAAAGCTCACAGTCCCTATCTCTTGTGTAAATTGTTCCATCATCACATCCATTTAATCTTCCATAACCACTTGCATCATTTATTTGATCTTCGCCTGTCCAATGACCTGTTTTTAAACTGTAAGTAATATCAACATCATAATCTTCATTACCAATATCACAAAGGACATTTTCATCTTCATTATAGTCCCATAGTTGAATTGTTATATCAACTAATTCCTCAGTATCAGGAACATTTAAAGTTGGAGCGAAATCTGGGGAATAGATATATTTTGTATCAAACCATGTATCACTTGTGAATTCCTCACCATTTATGAAAACCTTTAAAAAGAAATCAGGGTCAGAATCCTTATCAACATACTCTCTTTTGGTAAATCTTCCAAGATTATAAGGTAAAATGTTAAATTGTTTCTCATATTTATCAAAAGTTCTTATTTTTAAAAATTCAACTGTTACCTCAATATCTACTAAAGGATCGAAATCCTCTTTTGTTATTGGATATGTATCCTCTGCACTTGCAGATATTTGTAAAATAAGTAATGAAAAAATTAGACTACTTATCATCATTTTTTTAGAAATTCGCATAATCTGTCGCCTCCGCGTTTTATGATAGTATTAATATTATATTTATTATTTTTGGCTCTGAATGATAATTTTACTAGTTTTTCTTCCCTCTTTTTTCAAATCTATCAATTACCATTTCATCAAT
>SMTZ1_10008536_pt1 | contig 10240 bp, 11 predicted proteins | sample DeeMarSWOR136_30_FD_25667 | JGI IMG/M metagenome (IMG submission 25667) | reverse complement strand
CTCGAACCTACGACTAACGGATTATGAGTCCGCTGCTCTACCAACTGAGCTATGGGCCCCCATTTGATCGATATTTTTCAGTTAATCAAAATATAAGAAATCTATCTTTAAAAGTCAATACCTTATTTAATGATTAGACTATCTTTTTTCTTCGATACGAGTTGCTTTGCCCTTTAATCCACGAAGGTAATACAATTTCGCTCTTCTTACCTTACCAGCTCTTTTTCTTTCAATCTTGGTAATTCTTGGTGAATGCAAAGGAAAAATTCGTTCGACTCCTATACCTTCTGATATTTTTCGAACAGTAAAAGTTGCATCCATACCTTTGCCTTTTTTCTTTATCACAACGCCTTCAAATACCTGAATTCGCTCTTTATCTCCTTCAATCACTTTAACATGCACAGCAATAGTATCCCCCGGGCCAAAGTCAGGGACATCTGATCGTACCTGATCGGCAACAGCCATAGCTATTTTGTTCATTAACTTTGTCTCCTAATTACCTATTTCTTCTTATGTGTCTTCATTGCCATTACGACTATCTATTAAATCTGGCCGCGTTTGCAAAGTACGTTTTAATGCTTCGTTTTTCCGCCATTTTTCTATCTTAGCATGATGACCAGACAACAGGACTTCTGGTACTGCCATGCCCCGAAAAATTTCAGGACGAGTATAATATGGACAATCCAATATATTTTGATAGAATGAATCGCTCTTGGCAGAATCCAAATCGCTTAGTACTCCCGGGATGAGACGAATCACCGAATCAATTACGACAAGCGAGGGCAGTTCACCACCAGTTAAAACATAGTCTCCTATTGAGATCTCTTCCATTTTCCAATATTCCCGAACCCGCTCGTCTACACCTTTGTAATGACCACATAGAAAAATCAAATGATCTTTTTTTGAGAAGTCTATTGCTCTTACCTGGGTATATTTTTTTCCCTGTGGAGTTAAATAAATTAAATTAGGCTTATAAATGTTATGTGTTTCGAGTACCGACTCTATACATCGAAAAATCGGTTCTGGTTTTATTATCATCCCTGGTCCGCCACCATAAGGATAGTCGTCAACTCGATGATGTTTATCAGAACTGTATTGCCGTAAATCATAAATAAAAATTTCAACGAGCTTTTTGTCACGACCTCTTTTAATGATGCTCTCATCTAAAGGACCACTTAAAAGATTGGGAAAAGCGGTAATAATATGAATTTTCATTTAAAGAACATGATAAGTTATAATCGTTAAATATGCTTTTTTATGCCAACACTGAAAATTAAACCTGACAACCTATTTTACCCAATCACCTTAATTAAATTATAACAAACCATCCATTGGTTCAATTAATATTATTTCCTTTTTCAGATCAACTTTTTTAATTACATCTTTGATTGCAGGTATTAAATATTCATTAGAGCCGTCCTTTACCACATATACATCATTTGCTGGTAAAGTTAACACCTCTTTGACTTCACCAAGCCAGCGATTATCTATCGTTTTCACTTGCAATCCAATAAGGTCAAAAATATAGTATTCATCAGGGAGTAGCTCTTCACACTCATCGAAGCGCTTGTCAATAAACAGTCCTAGCAATTCAAGGGTATTATTTCGATCATCTATTCCTTCGAGTTTCAAAATTATTTTGCTTGTTGTTATCCTCGCCCCTTCAATTTTAAAAAATTCCCTTTTACCATGTCTTTTTTTTATGGAAATAAGTTTCAGTTTTTCAAATTGTTGAAGCCCATCAGTTGTGGGAATTACTTTCACCTCTCCTTTTACGCCATGCGGCCTGAAAATCATACCAATAGAGATGAATTCTGGACGTTGTTTCATTGTAAGTTAGAGATAAATCACAGAAGTTACAAGACATATTAAACTTGGTTTACATGAGAGACTACTCCAAAATCTCCAGAACCGCTCTTTTCCCTTGTTTTGCCGAAGCTGCTGATAACAGAATGCGAATCGATCTCGCCGTCTGTCCACGTTTGCCTATGACTTTACCGAGATCACCATAACCAACTCTCAATTCATAAACGATAGTTCTTTCTCCATCAATTTCATTAACAACGACTTCTTCTGGCTTATCAACAAGATGTTTCACGATGAACTCTATAAATTCTTTCATCTTTAAACCTCCTTTCTCCATATTCTGGTCAGCATCCTTATACACAATAAATCCTCTTCAATTAGGGATTAGCTGTGAAAATCGACACCATTGCGTATGCTATTTGATTGCCTCGCTTCCATTTCTATGAAAACTTACCGATTCCTTTTAACCTTAAGGATTTTTTCAATCCGTTATCGCCTCATGAGAAAAGATTTAAAATGGTCGAATCATAAGATAATTATGAAAGATTTATTTATCAATCGATTCTTTCTGCTCATCGATATCTTTTGTTTCAGAGGTTTGGTCCTCGGTTTTAGGTTCCTGAGTATCTTGATCTTGATCATCTGTTAGAGTTTCAGTGACCTGTTCTTTTTCTTCTGGAATAGATTCTTCTTTTACCTCTGCAACAGTTTCTTCAGCAGATTTTTCTTGTTCCCTTTTATTTTGAGTAACTATTGCTTCTCGTCTTTTTTGTTTTTCAATTTGCAGTACTTCCCATTTTTTATATTCATCTTCAATTTTTGAATCATCGTAACCTTTTTTCTTGTAATGCCATTTTAACATAATGCCTTTTTTGCTGAAAAGATTTTTCACTGTTTCCGTCGGAATAGCACCATTGTTCAACCAATAAAAAGCTTTCTCCTCATCAATTGTAATTTCTGCGGGATTGGTCAATGGATTGTAATGCCCAATCTTCTCAATATATTTTCCATCACGACGTGTTCGTGAATCTGTAGCCACAATTCTATAATAAGGTTGCTTTTTCTTACCTATTCGAGTCAAGCGTAGCTTTACTGCCAATTCAATTACCTCCTAAATTTATAATTATTTAATTTTATTTTTAGAACCGAAATGGGATACCTTTAACTCCAAATTTATTTATGTTTCTCATCATTTTCTGCATCATTTGAAATTGCTTTAACAATTGATTAATATCTTGAACGTTTGTGCCACTACCTCTAGAAATTCGTTTCCTTCGACTTCCATCAATTATCTGGGGCCTCTGGCGTTCTTCCTTAGTCATTGAATTTATAATCGCCTCTATTTTAATAAATGACCGATCATCTAGTGTCATTTCTTTTAGCATACTGCTTTTAACGCCGGGAATCATACCGATTAATTGATCCAGGGGTCCCATCTTTTTTATTTGTTGAAGCTGATCGTAAAAGTCCTGTAGTGTAAACTGTTGTCGTCGTAATTTTCGTTCTAATTTCTCAGCTTGTTCCTGTTCGACTGCCTGTTGAGCCTTTTCAACGAGTGTAATAATATCACCCATTCCTAATATTCGTGATGCCATTCGTTCGGGATGGAATTTTTCCAATGCATCAGATTTTTCACCGGTGCTGATAAACTTGATTGGTTTATCTGTTACCATCCGAATGGATAGCGCAGCTCCACCTCGAGCATCTCCATCCATTTTTGTCAAGACCACACCATCGAAATCTAACCAATTGAGAAATTCTTTTGCCGTATTAACTGCGTCCTGACCTGTCATACTATCTGCAACAAACAAAATTTCCTGTGGCTGCGTCTTTTCTTTGATGTCTGAAAGCTCCTGCATCAATTGCTGGTCAATATGTAAACGACCCGCCGTATCAAAGATAGCCAGGTCATATCCTTGCTTACTACCATTTTTAATCGCATTTACACAGATATCCACGGCTGATTTCTTCGGATCCGACATTACCGGAATCCCCACCTGTTCACCGACAATTTCAAGCTGTTTCACAGCAGCAGGTCGATAAATGTCAGCAGCAACTAAATATGGGTTTCGACCCATATCTCTGAAATATCTTGCCAGTTTACCTGCCAATGTTGTTTTTCCGGATCCCTGCAAGCCAGTTAGCATAATTATTGCCGGTGTTGAACCAGATAAATTTATAGGAACTTCCTTCTCACCCATTAAAATAGTCAATTCATCATGAATAATTTTGACAATTTGTTGTCCCGGGGTAACACTTCTTAACACCTTCTGCCCCATGGCTTTTTCCTGGACAGCAGAGATAAATGCTTTAGCTACTTTATAGTTGACATCAGCTTCTAACAGAACACGTCGAACCTCTTTTAACGAATCAGATATATTTTTTTCTGTAAGTTTACCATGTCCTTTTAATTTCTTTAAAACGATCTCTAATTTTTCTGATAATTCTTGGAACATAAAATTCTAACTGGTTAATTCGCTCATCCTTGAACTTTGTTTTAATAAATCTCGCTCATATTAGATAAAAAGTTGTTTAGGGAGTGAGATTAAATAACTTTACCATTTGTATGTTGTTGACGTTGAGAAAATAAATACTTATACGACTATAATGCATAATTTATTTTATCTCACTCCCTTAAAAAATCAAAATAAAATCGTTGAATATAAGAAAATTAATTGATACATGCAAGTAAATTTTAATAATGATTCGTTCAAATTTAAAACAATTAGAACATATAATTCATAAAAAGTCCTGGCTGGAAGATGCTTACCAGGGCTTCGTCAACATTAAGCAATCTTTTTACCAAAAATGCTCTATTTTTTTGCTTGACTTGCACCTTCTCTAATTATATTTCGTGCAATCACTACTCGCTGAATTTGATTTGTTCCTTCATAAATCTGTGTAATTTTAGCATCGCGCATATATTTTTCAATTGGATAATCACGCATATAACCATAACCGCCAAAAATTTGAACGGCGTCCGTTGTTACTTTCATGGCAACATCAGATGCTAAAACCTTACACATGGCTGATTCTTTTGCAATATTTTTCACACCGGCATCAATCATTTTAGCAGTGGCATAAATTAACGCTCTTGCTGCTTCAATTTGAGTTGCCATATCAGCTAACATGAATTGAATTGCTTGAAATGAAACAATGGATTGACCGAATTGTTCTCGTTGACGAGCGTATTCCACTGCCAGATCGAAAGCACCTTGAGCAATTCCTAAGGCTTGTGCCGCAACACCTGGTCGAGATTTATCAAGCGTTTTCATGGCGACGATAAAACCCTGACCCTCTTCGCCAATTCGATTTTCTACAGGAACTTTACAATCTTCAAAAATTACTTCGCTGGTCGCTGAGGCTCGGATTCCCATTTTATCCTCTTTTTTACCATAAGATAATCCTTCAAATCCATCTTCTACAATGAATGCAGAAGCACCGCGGCTTCCTTTTGAAGGATCGGTAGAGGCGATTACCGTATAAATTTTTGCCACACTACCATTTGTAATGAAGTGTTTCTTCCCATTCAGAATGTAATAATCTCCATCACGCACTGCTTTTGTTTTAATTGCCGCGGCATCTGATCCTGCTTCTGGCTCTGTTAAACAAAAACCGGCTAAATATTTTCCATCAGCTAAATCTGCCAGATATTTCTCTTTTTGTAGTTTATTACCACTAATAATGATTGGAAACATACCCAATGCTGATGCAGCTACTGCAAGTGCAATTCCACCACAAGCACGAGATAATTCTTCAGTTATTAAGGACAATTCGGTAACGCCTCCTCCCATGCCACCGTACTCTTCTTCGATACAAATCCTGAAAAAATCTAATCCCGCAAATAGCCTAACCAGATCCCAGGGGAATTCACCCGTCTGGTCGTAATTTGCGGCTACTGGCTTTATCTTTTCCTCAGCTACTTTTCGAGCTAATTTCTGAAGTTCTTTTTGTTCTTCAGTTAAAAAATATTCCATAGTTTGCCTCCTGGTGGTCAAAGAATATTTAGTTTTTTTAATGCGTTTTTTGCAGATATTTGTTCCGCTTTCTTTTTACTATTTCCCTTTCCCATTCCTAACACTTGATTATTAATTAATACTTCAATTGTAAAAAGCTTTTCATGGTCTGGTCCTTCTTCATTTCTTACAATATATTGAGGAAGTCCCAGGTTTTTGCTCTGCGAATATTCTAAAAGTATACTTTTAAAGTTTTTATTCTGCTCGTCGGAAAGAATTTTATCTGCCCGAACTAACAAGTTCTTGTGAATAAAATCCACTATTATTGCTAAACCACCATCAAGATAAATAGCGCCGATAATCGCTTCAAAAGCATCAGCGACTATTGAAGTTCGATTTCTGCCACCTGCTTTTTCTTCTGCCTCATTCAGCAGGATAAATTCCCCTATACCAATTTTTCTTGCAATACGAGCTAAAATTTTACGACTGACCAGCAGCGATTTTATGGCGGTCAACTCTCCTTCTTCTTTTAGTGAAAATTTTTTGAATAAATATTCAGTTACCACCATTCCTAAAACGGCATCACCTAATAATTCTAATCGTTCATTTGATAAAAGTCGAGATTCATTTGTTACTGACAGAAATGATCGATGTTTCAGTGCCTGGATAATTAAAGACTTATTTTGAAATTCATAATTTAATTTAGTTTCAATCTGATTAATGTCATTTTCAGATAGATAACTATTTTTGGGACGCTGTCGAATTATCTTGGTAAAAAGTGCTGAAATCCTACTTAGCATAAGTCTATCAAAGTTGAGTCTCATTTTAAATTGGGTATTTTTTTGCTACAATACAAACATTATGACCGCCAAATCCAAATGAATTGGAAATCGTAACTTCCACTGTTTTTTCGATTGCTTTATTGGGTGTGTAATCCAGATCGCACTCAGGATCTGGTATTTCATAATTAATTGTTGGATGAATTTTGTTGAATTTAATTGTTAATAATGCGGCAATTAATTCTAAACTTCCAGAGGCACCTAATAGATGTCCGATCATAGATTTGGTAGAACTGATTGGAATCTTATAAGCGCGGTCACCGAAAACGTTCTTTATTGCTAATGTTTCTATTTTATCATTATACGGTGTTGATGTCCCATGAGCATTGATATAATCGACTTCATCAATTGAAATCCCTGCATCTTCTAATGCTATTTTCATTACTCGTGTCGCACCATCACCATCCAAAGCAGGCGCTGTAATATGATAGGCATCTGCAGTATAGCCAATGCCGACAATTTCTCCATATATTTTAGCATTTCTTTTCAGTGCATGTTGTTCAGCTTCAAGGATCAGAATGCCGGCACCCTCGCCGATGACGAAACCATCTCGTTCAGCATCGAAAGGTCGACTGGCTTTTTGAGGTTCTTCGTTTCGTGTTGAGAGTGCCTTCATGGCATTAAATCCTCCCACACCCATTGGAGTAACCGTAGCCTCAGAACCACCGGTTACCATTACATCTGCTTCACCATTTAGGATCGTTCGAAATGCATTTCCAATCGCATGCGAACTCGAAGCACAAGCTGAAATGGTTGAATAGTTCGGTCCCTTGAAACCATAACGGATGCTAATATATCCGGGAGCAATATCTGGTATCATCATTGGGATGAAGAAAGGACTGATTTTTTGGGGTCCTTTATCAAAATAATTCCGATATTCCCGCTCAAGGGTATCCATACCGCCTATACCAGATCCTAAAATAATCCCTATTTTTCCCAGATCTTCGTGCTCCAATTTTAATCCAGAATCATCAATTGCAAATTGGGATGCAATAACAGCATATTGAGTAAAGGTGTCCATACGCCGTACTTCTTTACGATCCAAATAATATAGAACATCAAAATTTTTAACCTCAGCAGCAAATTTAGTGTCAAAACCAGTTGTATCAAAACTTGTGATGTAGTCGATTCCGCTCTTACCATTGATGAGCGCCTGCCAATAATCTTCAATAGTTGTACCTATGGGACTTATTAATCCAATCCCGGTTACAACAACTCGTCTTTTCATAAAGTGATCCTTCGGAAAGATGAAATCATTCTCCAATCTTCCCCATCGCCACCAGCACTCCGATAAATTACCAATTTAGATATGATTGTAAGCCATTTATTGGATGAGAATATAAAATAGATTTTTATTTAATTCCAATCTTCATAAAAATAATCTTAAAAAATGTAACTAATTTTTTCTCATCCCTGAAAAAAATATTTTAATGAAAGTAAAACCGATTCCGTCGCTCTGAACGATGGAATCGGTGGTATGTTGTTTTAAATAGCGTTCTAATGAAGGGCTCAAGCCTAAATTCCATTAAGCAGGAATTAATTTTTCAAAATTTCATTGTTTTGTTATAATTGCCATTGTCATTAGCGGCTTGCAACAACAAAACAGCAATACTTTTGGGAGACTTATTTATTGAGCTTTATCCTACTCCTTTATTTTTTAAATAGTCAATAGCTGAACCTACAGTAGTAATTTTTTCAGCATCTTCATCAGGAATTTCAATCTTAAATTCATCTTCAAATGCCATAACTAATTCTACCGTATCCAATGAATCAGCTCCTAAATCTTCAATAAAATGAGCTTCATCAGTCACCTCACCTGGATCGACACCCAATTGATCAACAATAATCTCTTTTACTCTTTGTTCTAAATCCATTAATTTTCACCTCCTATCTGGTATGATTTTTATTTGTGTTAAGTATTATATGTATTTTCAATCATCAAATTTATATTGAGATAAATTGCCATGTCAAAATCACATTACCATTCCACCATCGATATGAATCACCTGGCCTGTGATATAGTCAGCAGCAGGGGAAACCAAAAAACTAACGACATTAGCAACATCTTCAGGACGCCCTGGTCGTTTCAACGGAATTAAATTTATAAAAGCTTCTTTTACATTACCAGATAAATTCTTAGTCATCTCTGTTTCAATAAAACCTGGCGCAACAGCATTTACAGTAATGTTTCTTGCCGCCAACTCCTTTGCTGCACTTTTCGTCAGGCTAATCACACCACCCTTGGAAGCCGCATAATTTGCCTGTCCAACATTCCCCATAACACCAACAACAGAGGAGATGTTTACAATTTTGCCTTTGCGTTGCTTCATCATTATCTTTGCCACAGCTTTCAAACAATTGAAACAACCTTTCAGGTTTACAGCAATAACAGAGTCCCATTCGCTTTCTTGCATTCGGATTAACAGATTGTCTCGTGTGATTCCCGCGTTATTGACCAAAACATCTACCCGTCCAAAAACCTCGATCGTTTCACTAAACAAATGGAAAACATCTTCACTATTTGTAACATCAGCTTTGACACCAAGCACTTTGACACCAAGCTGTTCAATTTCTTTAACTGCGTTATCAACTGTATCTGCAGCTACATCACTGATGACAATATTCATTCCCTGTTGCGCTAATTTTAGAGCAATGGCTTTTCCAATACCACGGCCTGAACCAGTAATAATTGCAACTTCTCTGTCCATTTCTTCCTCCCCATAATCAGGGAATTTTTATCTTTAGTTTTTTAAGGGAGTGATATAAAATAAGTTAACCAGTATGGTTTTATAAGTCGTTATTATTTGAAGTTGAACAAAATACAAATGGCAAAATTATTTAATCTCACTCTCTAAATTTTAATTGTATATTAATTATTATGTTATCAATAAAAATTTAATTAGCAATTGAAACAATCTGCTCCACCGTACCTTTTGAATGCACAAAAAATTTCCGATTAATTCGCTTAACTAAACCAGCCAACACCTGTCCAGGACCAACTTCATAAAATTCATTCGCTCCATCTGAAATCATATTTTTGATTGTTTCTACCCATCTTACTGGATGCGTTAATTGCTTGTATAAAAGTTCCCTGATTTCATCAGCAGCCTTAACTGGCTTAGCTGTAACGTTAGCATAAACGGGAAATTTTGCTGTTCGAATTTCAATTTCTCCCAGCACTGCTCTAAGTTCTTGTTGGGCGCTTTCCATTAAAGGAGAGTGGAATGCACCGCTGACAACCAAAGGCGTTACCTTTCTAGCACCTTTTTGTTTAGCCAATTCAGATGCCCGATTTACGCCCTGGTAAGAACCAGAAATTGCAACTTGTAACGGAGAATTAAAATTTGCAGCTTCAACAATTCCTTCAGCAGATGCTTGTTTGCATATTTCAATAACTTGTTCTCCTGATAATCCAATTATAGCAGCCATCGTGCCTGGCGCTTTTTCGCCAGCATGTTGCATTAATTCACCGCGTCTTTTTACAATGTATAATCCGTCTTCAAAACTAATCGCCTGTGCTGCAACTAAAGAAGAATATTCTCCTAAACTATGTCCCGCTGCAATATCAGGCAAAATATTTTCTTCAGCTAATAATTGAGTTACGATCACACTATGAACAAAAATTGCCGGCTGAGTAAT
>SMTZ1_10008535_pt1 | contig 10240 bp, 11 predicted proteins | sample DeeMarSWOR136_30_FD_25667 | JGI IMG/M metagenome (IMG submission 25667) | reverse complement strand
CCCACTAGTTTCATAATGTTCATCACGTGCTTGTGCTTTCACAACATAGGTCCCCCCAGCATCCCAAGAATGCAATAGACTTGCTTGAGTTCCTGAAGGAACAAAATCAGTCCAGCCGCTATAGTCATGAGAACCATTTGCATCCCAGTCAAACCGATATTGCACATTGTCACCATCAGGATCAGATGCACTAGTGTTGTAGGTTCCCTCTGCGTTGAGGTTCAACCAGGTTGGCCCAGATGGTGTTGCTGGAATATTTGGTGGTTCATTATATATTCTCTCTGCATCAAACGGTGCTCCCAATCCAGTTTTTTGCCAGACAATCGTACCACTGCTGTCAACCTCTATAACACGATTGAATCCGTTTTCCACAATAAGGGTGTTACCGTTAGATAGTCGCTCCGCATCTACCAAAAAAGACGAATCAGTACTATTATATTCCCAAACAATATTACCACTACTGTTAACCTCTATAACATGATTTAATCCACCTTCTGTAATAAGTGTGTTGCCGTTTTCTAATCGCTCCGCATCTGTAACCGCATTCAAATTGGCTTTCTCCCAAACAATCGTGCCATCGCTATCAACCTCAATAACATGACCCTTGCCAAGGTCTGTTATAAGGGTGTTACCATTCTCGAGTCGCTCTACATCAGTAGACATATTTAATCCAGTTTTTTGCCAGACAATCGTACCACTGCTGTCAACCTCAATGACACGATTGTTATAGGTGTCCGCTATGAGGGTGTTACCGTTAGATAGTCGCTCCGCATCCATCGGTCCATACAATCCTGAATCAAACTCCCAAACTATAGTCCCCTCAGGGTCAACCTCAATAACACAATTTGAGGCAAAAAAATATATTGTTATAAGGGTGTTGCCATTCTCGAGTCGCTCTGCATCAATAGGATGGAGCAAATCATCTAATTCCCAGACAATCGTGCCGCTGCTATTCACCTCAATGACACGATCACCCCCCAATTCTGTTATCAGCGTGTTGCCTACTTGTCTGTCACTATTACTCTGAATAACTAATCTTTGCTTCTCTACACTCATTGATGCTACAACAGTATAGATGGTACATATCGTTATTAGTATGCAAATAAAAATCACAATTAATTTTGTTTTCATTTATTTTCCTCCCTCAATATATAAAAATTAATAAAATATATCAGTTATGTAGATATAACTTTTATGAATATAGTCGAATCATTGATACCACAATTTTGTATTATTTTACTTTTTATAAGAGATAAAACAATAATAGGAATTACTCAGGGTTACATTAATAAAGATTATGAATTAAACATATGAGGGATATATTGGATTACCCTTCATTCTTCTTTTTATTTTTTTACACTTTTTCTTTTATTATAGTAGATGTTGATTTCTCTTGCCCATAATATAAAAATGATTCCAAGAAAAATTAACCCAAAAATACATATATACATAATAAAAAATAAATCTCCTTTGAAATTAAAAATCGTTTGTTGGTTTATTATATCATAAGTTATTATAAGAGAGCTGCCTAAAATGATTCCTATTAAGATTGTTGCCATCAATTTGAACATAGGTTTTATCATAAAATTAACACCAAATATATTATTAATCTTCTAATATATATATTTTTTTATTAAAATATTTAATGTAATATTATATATTTTTGTTTTGGACACACAATCAGAGATGATAGCTATATTTGTGTGTTTTGTGGAATATCTGTTGATTTATGAAAAAAACAACGCAATCGTAAAGCATATAAATGACGGATTAGGCGTAGTATATAAAATTTTTTTAATGAGGCGTTATATCTATAAAAAAATGATTATCGGCTATGAACATTTTACATATTATCCGGCAAGTGGTGCTGCCGATTTAGTTAGAAATAACAATTATTTAAAATTATTAAATAATTTATTTTTTAATTCAAAAGTAGATTTATAATTGATCCATAATAACATCCTTGTATCCAACCATATATTATAAAATAAACCAAATATCTTTTTTTCGTAATTTCTCCCCCTTTAAAATGGCGAATTATCTATATATGATATATATTATTTAATATTTATTATTTTTTCCTTCCATAAATTAAAAAAGGAGAATTATAGTCAAATTTTTAGATAAATTCAACTTAAAGTAAATTTCTAACAGAGCACCTATTATTATATGCAAAAAATTTCTTATTTATAGAGAATATTTTATAAGGTTAAATTTTATTTATTTTTTAAGGATGCACTATGAATATTATAGAAACTAAAAACCTAACTAAATATTATGGTGATATTAGAGGTATTGAAAATTTAAGTCTGCAAGTTAAAAAAGGGGAAATCTTTGGTTTTTTAGGTCCAAATGGAGCGGGAAAAACAACAACAATTAGAACTCTTCTGGGTTTATTAAAACCAACAAGTGGAGAAGCATATATTCTAAATAAAAACATTGAAGAAGACATCGTTGAAATTAGAGCTAATGTTGGCTATATTCCCGGCGAACTAAATTTATATGAGCATCTTACTGGCAGACAATTTTTAGATTATTTTAGTTCACTTAGAGAAACCAATCTTTCCCTACTTGATGAATTATTAGAAATTTTTGAACTTCCTTTAGAAAGAAAAATTAAAAGTTACTCAAGGGGAATGAAGCAAAAAATGGGTATAATTCAAGCGTTTATGGACGATCCGCCAGTTGTAATTATGGACGAACCTACATCCGGTCTTGATCCATTGCTCCAACAAAAATTTTATGAATTTTTAAAGTCTGAAAAAAAGAAAGGGCGAACTATGTTTTTTTCTTCTCACATTCTAAGTGAAGTTGATAAAATTTGTGACAGAGTAGCAATAATTAGAGATGGAAAACTTGTTACTCTTGAAGATGTTGAAACTCTAAAAAACAAAAGTGGAAAAATAATTAAATTAAAAATTAAAGAAGACCCTTCTAAATTCAAAGGTTCAAAAGATATGGAGATAGTAAATGGATGGATTGAGTTTGTAACAAGTGATGATATTAACTATTGGATTAAAGAAATAGCAAAATTTACTGTTGAAGATTTAAAAATAAGTGATTTTAGCTTAGAAGACATTTTCATTAGATATTACAAGGAGGGTGAATAATTTGGATGATTTTGGTATAAAAAAAATACTAAGATTTAAAATTGCCCTACAAACTATTAAAGATTATTGGAAAATCACAATAATTCTAACACTTCTTTTTATGGGAATGACTGCTATGTATGCAGGGATGTTTCCGGCATTTAAGGATGTTTTAACAGAAATGTTGGAATCAGGACTTGCTGAGGGTTTTTCATTTTTCAGAGGCGCTGAAGATATGGGTTCCTATGTAGGATTTTTAAATATAGAATTATACCAAATATTTTGGATTATGATTCTTGGTATAATTTTTGGATTTCTTTCAGGTGCAGTAATTGCTAAAGAAATCGAAGGAAAAACAATTGATCTGCTTATGTCAAATCCTGTTTCAAAAAAACAAATCATTTTTGAAAAATTTATTGGATTTATTCCAATGATAATTATGATTAATATTGCAGTAATTTTAACAGTATTTGGTGTTACAATTGCAATAGGTGAAAATTTAGATTTTGGAAATGTAGTCCTTGCCCATATCTCATCCTTCCCATATTTTCTTTCAATTATTGCTATTGGAATACTTGTTTCAGTTGTAATTAATGAAAAAATGAAAGCAGGTATTATTATGGTTGCATTGATTGTTGGAATGTTTATTTTTGAATCGTTAAGCAAAATGATTCCTGATTATGAAGCTATAGGATATATTTCAATTACACATTATTATGATCCTTATAATGCCCTTAAATATGGAGAGATTGATGCTGTAGGAATAATTGTATTATCTGTTATTGTGATTTGGAGTTTGATAATTGCAATGATTTATTTTGAAAATACAGATATTACAGTATAAATTTTCATTTATTTTATATAAAGTTTTTATTAACTGCATATGTGCCTACATACCTATCTACGAAAAACATTCTTAAAACATAATAATATATTCGGGAGCAGAAGGAATTTGGCTGGTAGTTTTTATTAGAGTGCATCCCATCCCCTCCTATTGAGGCCAGCCATCCTTCTTTTTTGTAATCTTTTAAAAACAAATTTATAGCATTAATTTATACAAGAAAATATGGTAGATAAAAAGAAAAATGAAGAAAAAGCAAAACCTTTACCTTATACTGTTGAAGATGCTATTAAAGTTGCAGATGATATATTTAAAATTAGTAAAGAAAATAATTACAAAGTAGGTGCATTTATCCATGGATTGATTTTTGCTCTTGAATATGCCCAGACGTCCTATAAAGTTCCCCAACAACAGATTGCATTAATAAAAAGAGATTGTCGTAAATACTTTAAGGAAATTGATAATATTAAGGCAGTAAAGCAATAAATAGAAATATATGATCAGATATACAAATATTTTAATAATTTATTATCAATAAAATGTATATTTTCTCTAAATAAAATAAAAATATTTATCTTTTTTATCTTTTAATACTTTTAAATAAATAAAAATTTTACTCCTTAAATATGCAGGTAATAATGCATCCACAAATTATATAAAAGTTAAATACATTTTTACTTTTAAGCAGGATTGAGTAGAGAGATTTATTAAAAAAGGAATTGGTGGATAATATGGGATGCGAGTTCAAAACCCAAGTTAAATTGGATTTTATCCAGGATTTTGAGATGATGTTTGAGAGGATGAAAATTGATCGTCCTCGTGAAGCTGCTGTTTATTATGTAACCTTAATTATCGACTGCCCAAAGGAATTTTCTGATTTTTTAAAAATCGCAGAGGAATTTGCAAACATTACAAGACGTCCTCTTGAGACAGGTCGTAATTCTCTTTTAAAAAATGGACTTATTGCAAAGGTATTATTTTCAAATGATAACCATGAAAATTTTGGAAGAGAAAGCTATCTACCTGCCCATCCAAAGGCTATATGGGAAGATATAAAACTTGATTTAAAAAAAGTTATAGCTGATGACACCTACAGGATAATTGAAAATCGGATTAATGAATATACCAACTATTATACAAAAAATTTTGAAAAATATGGTATAAAATTAAAAAGAAATGGTAATGTTACTTTACAATATAGTGGAAAATGGGTTCTTTATAATGTTTTAAGTAATTGCCTTGAAAACAATGAAAATCTTAAAATTCAGGTTGGAGGGGAAAGATTCTTTGATGAACCTTTTATAAAGTATTTCAAAAAATTGCTAGATCTTGATACAAAAGTACAATTGATCATTGATAATCCAAGTAAAATAGACACAATTAATAAATTAAAAGAAACTTATGGGGAAAATCTTGAGATAAGATGTTTTTCTGAAGATATAACTGGAACAATGCGAAATTTTGTTTTTGGAAAAGAAATTGCAATTAATGGTATAAAGATACTTCCAGAGACAAGTAACGAACCCTCTTACATTGGAACTGCTTATGTTGATTTGCACGACATTGAGCAATTAAGTGGTAAATTCAATAGTCTCTGGGATATTGCAAAACCTCTTAAAAAAGAACAAAAACAATAATTTTTTATCTAAATCTTATTGTTTCAAGATTAAAAGGAGCTTCAGTGTTAATTTTATATCTTTTATGAACAGTAGAAGATACATCTAAACATTTAGATTCTTCACCATGTCCAAATATAATTCTTTCTGGACGTGGAGACATATTATTTACAAAATTGAGAAGTTGTCTTCTATCACTATGGCCTGAAAAACCATCACAGGTTTCAACCTTCATTTTCATTTTGATATTTACGACATTTCCACTTACATTTAAGGGAATTTCTTCACGACCTTTCTGAATTCTTTTACCAAGAGTCCCTTCAGCCTGATAACCAACAAATGCAATAGTATTTTTTTTATCCTGAGCCCATTCCTTGAAATATTCCATCACAGGTCCACCGTTCATCATCCCGCTTGTTGCAAGAACAACACAGGATTTTGGATGGTTATTTATTATATCTTGTCTCATTTCATTGCTATCAACACGTTTGAAAATCTCTGATAGTAAAGGATTTTCCCCTTGCTGGAAAATCTGGGATCTCAGTCTATTGTTCAAATATTCAGGATATGCTGTATGAATTGCAGTTGCCTCCCAAATCATACCATCAAGATAAACGGGAATCTTTGGTATTTTCTTAGTTTTTACTAGGTTTTCAAGTACTATCATTACCTCCTGACTTCTTCCCACTGCAAAAACAGGAACCAAAACCTTTCCTTTTTTCTTAATAGCACTTTGTATAATATCATTTAACCTATCTGTTGCTTCTTTTCTACTAGGTTGAAAATCATCTCTACCGCCATATGTACTTTCAAGGTAAATTGCTTCTAGACGGGGGAAATGGTTTATTGCGGGATTAAAAAGCCAAGTTCTTTCATATTTTATATCTCCACTAAAAGCAATATTGTAAAGACCTTCTCCTATATGGAAATGGGCAATTGCTGAGCCCAAAATATGACCTGCATTGTGAAACGTAAGTCGAACATCTGGTGTAATATCTGTTGTATCTCCATAATCAATTGTGATACAATGCTTAATTACCTCTCTAATGTGTTCGGCTGAATAAGGTATCTTTTTTGCATCTGCTGCAGCAACTTTTAGATAATCCATCTGAAGAAGGGTACTCATATCTCTTGTAGGAGTTGTACAATATAAAGGACCATCGAAACCATATTTATAAAGTAATGGAACCAAACCAGAGTGATCAAGATGGGCATGGGTAATTACCACAGCATCTAGTGTTTCAATTGGTAAAACTTCTGGTAAATGTAAATAAGGAGTTCCATTGTCAGAAGATACATCAACACCACAGTCAATCATAATCTTACTGTCTTGAGTATGAAGTAAACTACATGACCTTCCAACCTGTCTATAACCTCCTAGAGAAATTACTCTAATATATTTTTCACCATTAGAAATCCCTCTATGAAGTCTTCTACCCACTTTTCTAAGAATTTCTTTTCTTTCTTCACTCATCGATCTTAGATAGCCACGAATCTCCTTTACAGTTTTAGATTGAATAGGTGGAGTTCTAATGATTTTTGGAGACCAATTTATGGTTTTTCTGATTTCATTAAGTAATGTTCCCTGTTTACCTATGGCAACACCAGGTTTCATTACTTCTATTGTTACCTCACCTACTTCTGGTAAAAAATAGATATTTGTAAGTTCCGCATCCTTTGGTATTAATTTTTTAATCTTTTTTTCAGCAGTATCTGTATCAGTAATTACAGATGTATCTGGACGTATAGCAATACGTTTTTGAAGCATCTTAGCAAGTTGTTTTACTAAATCTTCATTTTTTGCAAATTTATTTGGATGTTTTGTATAAACAACAAGTAAAGCCCCTTCAAACTCTACATCTGATACATCTATACTAGGTGGAATAACACCTCTAACTTTTCCTTTAATTTCTCTTAAAACGTCGTCTACAGGCATTTTATACCTTCTATAATTTTTTAATAATTATTAGGTTAATTTAATAATTTAGATTATCAAGAATTTAGCAATTTTAATTTTCATTTACTTTGCAATCTTTTCTAAACGTTTTTTTATTTCATCTTCAGGTATTTCCTTAAATCCATCTTTATTAATAACAGCAATATTAATATCTCCTCCTGAAGCAGAGTCTCTACTCTTTGCCGCAGTTATTGCTCTTATTGCGATATCTATTCCTTCATTAGATGTTAAATCATCTTTATAACTATCTTCCAAAACTCCAAATACATAGGGTGATCCTGATCCCCCAGAACTATATTTATCAGGAATTGCCCCACCGGCAGCATCAAGAGAATAAATATAGCCACCAGTGTCATCATATCCTCCTAGTAATAGTTGTACATAGTAAGGATAAAATTTCCTTTGGTTTAATATATTTGACATAAGGGTTGCCGCACTTTTTACAGGCATCTTAATATTTCTTTTTAGCCTGTATAAATTTGCTTCTGCATTTAAATATCTAGCAAGAACCTGTAAATCACCAACTAAACCTGCTGTTGCTAAAGCTAGGTGTTCATCTATTTTATATAATTTTTTAGTTTTCTTATGGGCAATTAAGGTTCCCATTGTTGCTCTCGTTTCTGTTGCAATAACTACACCATCTTTGCATACCATTCCAAGTGTTGTAGTTCCAGTTTTAGTTACATCTTTTGATTCCATAATAACTCCTCAAAATCAGGTAAAATACGAGTTAGAATCTTACAACCTTTATAAATATTTTACGTAAATAACCAGTTCAATATTATACACTTGTTATATATAAAACTTTGCTTGCTATTATAAAATAATAAATTTATTCGAGAAATAAAGCTGCTACCTTATCAACTTGGTCTTTATGAGCAAGAACAGTTACCCTATCACCAGAATAAAGCTCTACATCTTCTGTTGGAATTATAAATTTATGGTCTCTTTCTATTGCCACAATCAAGCTTTTTTTAGGGAGGCCAATTTCTTTTATTGTTTTTCTTGAAAGTTTTGAATTATTTGCAAGTGGAAGTCTAAAGATTTCAGCATAATTTCCAACATTCATGTATTCTTCAACATTAGGGTGTTTTATTGATTTATAGAGATGTTCAGCCATAACAATGTTAGGACTTTTTATCATTTTTACACCCTTTTCCATGTACATGGGTTTGCTTTCTTCTTGATTAACTACAGATACGAGGTTTTTTACACCCTTATTTTTTGCAAGAGAAATTACCATTAGGTTTATTGCATCATCTCTTGTTGTTGCAACAAGTACATCTGCTTTTTTAACTTCTGATTCATCTAGTGTTTCTTCTTGGGTTGCATCTGCATTTATTGCAACTGCATCAAATTTTCTTGCTACATCTTCGCATCTAGCCTGATCTTTATCAATAACTATTACATTGTGATTTCCATCTTTTAGTGCTATTTCAGTTAGTCTTTTTCCAATGCCACCAGCACCAACAATTACTATGTACATTAGTTATCCTCTATACAAATCAATTCAAGTTGGTGGTAAATTTATGACTGTTATTAAAACTTTTGTTTAAATTTAAACAATACATTGACAAAATTAATGTTGTAACATTACAGGGTTACAAAATAAATGATTTACTCTTGAAGAGCCCTATCAAATAATAAAAAATTCTTATCCAAGTCAACAATTACAATTTCTACAGGTAGATTTTCCAAATTTCCTGCATGATATATTATTTGATCACCAATATTCCAAAAACCATCATCTTTGTATTCATTTTCTAATAATTCATCAATTAAAAAAATATAATCATTATTATCAATTTTGAAAGTAACTTCAATATTTAATGATAAAGCATCTCCACCCTGATGAGTAATTGTTATATTTTCATCAATTATTTCACATTCAATTTTAACATATTGCGGAACTGGAACTGAAGATGGAGATAATAAGATTACACTTACAATAGAAAATATTATAGCACCAAGTACAAGCATTAGTAAACTACCTAATATTTCTGAAACCGCTTGATTATCTTCTTTTATTTTCATCTTTTCTCCCACATATAATATTTTTATTCTGTCCATCCTGGAGCAATTTCAACAATAATATCAACTATTTTTAAATTGAAATTATAATCATCATCATTTATGAATTTCAATTTTACATTGTTTCCTTCAACAGATATAGTATAATCAATACCGTCTTCGATGTATCCTTCAGCAAGTGCATTTTTTAAATATATTTTCCAAGAATTTGCATATTTTGTATTTATATTGATATTTTTTGTTTCATTTAATTCATAACTATTTAATTTAGAAAATTCAGTAAGAATAGGATAAGTTCCATAGCCACTAACAGACGCTCTTCCAGTTTCATAGGATATATTACATAGAGTTAGTGTTAGATCTCTAAATGCAATATCACCTTTTAGTGGAGGTTTAATTGACATAACATTTCCCTTTGGTTGTTCTATTATTAAGGCACCGGCTTCATAGATAAAAGATTGATCCAGAAAATATGCATTTTCTGATGAATATTTAATTGTTCCAAGTGATTTATTTATATTTTCATTTGTAGCATTTGTTATGCTAATCGAAAATGAGTTATCAAGTAACTCAAGTGAACCAAAAGCTCTACTTGAAGCAAATATTGGGTCTTCCTTACTTCCAAGTGTAATTGAAGTCGTAATTGGAGGTATATCTATTTCTGAATCTTCAAAATTTGAACCAATTATCGACTGGGTGTCAATTG
>SMTZ1_10013684_pt1 | contig 10242 bp, 8 predicted proteins | sample DeeMarSWOR136_30_FD_25667 | JGI IMG/M metagenome (IMG submission 25667) | reverse complement strand
AGGACTGGCGAACGCCTGGTAAACGAAGGCTGCCTCAGTATTCCCGGTTACGTGGGGGAGATAAAGCGCGCCGAATCGGTCAGGGTCAAGGGAAGAGACCAGAACGGGAAGGAGATACGAATAAAGGCAGATGAGCTTCTGGCACAAGCCCTAGAGCATGAAATAGACCACCTGAACGGGGTACTCTATATTGACCACCTGGAGAACCAGGATAAACTGCGCAAGATTGAACCAGAGGAAACTCAGCTTTAGTTATAGCCTTTAAAATATTTTTAAAAAAAAAGGGCTGGAACAACCAGCCCCCTTTTTTATCACTATTCATTATCTACATATATATATTATATATATCAATGGTAATGCTCTATTCACAGTAGTCAATAGTCTGGATACCCCCTTCTTTGCTGAATCTACTCTCCCTCTTACTCTTCATACTCTACTATTAATTTGACTACGGGTTTAAATATAAATTTATCTTCCTTTCCGGTCATTACAAGTGATTTGTCCCCGTCGAAATCCAGTGTTAAGATAGTCGTTACGCCATCTTCCACATTAAATTGTCTGACGAATTTTAACGTCCCGCTCGGTACCTCGGCTTCGTATGGTTCCATATCCTTCGTCAGCCCCTCTACTCCTAGCACATCCACGCGTATCTGTGTGTACTTTCCCACAGTGACGTTATCGCTACCAAGAACGCATGGTGTGTCAATTACCTCAAAAAGGTCAAAGGTTACTCCGTCTTCAACTTCAAATATCGTTATCCATCCACTCTCTTTACCTGACACATTATCTGATACTCTATGTACCTCTATTCTGTTCAAGGTAACATTAGCGCTATATACACCTGGCGGCGGCGGGTCGGTAACACGAATCTCAATCGTACCCTGTTCCTCTGCAAGCCCAGATGCAGTGGTAACCTCCTCCACGACAGGTTCACAGGCCATAGCAAATACCAATAATGAGACGATAGCCAAAGATAACAAAAACTTACCAATACTGCTCATAGTTCACCCCCTCACCGAATATACCTTCAGTTTATTATTATATACAAATAGTGTAACCAAAACGTTACCAGGAGGTGGTTGATTGGTCAGGGTGATTTTAGTACTGTATTCGTTCTATACCAGTTCGTCAGCAGGTATATGTTATTGTATATTGAGCCGGGGAAGACAGGAATCGAGCTGTGATTTAGAACTACCTACGATATCTAACTACTTCCGGTGTATGGACGCAAGGAGACGTCGAGCGTTACCGTCAAGCAAAGCTGATACTTCTTCTTCGGTGAAACGAAATTGAGATGGCGCTCTGTAGGGTAGCTCCTTTATTATCTGGACCCACTCCTTGCTTGAAGCAGCCCGTTCCAGAAGAGGAGCATCTGTGCCAAACATGACCCTCTCCGAACCAAATTCGTCCAGGAACTTACGCAGGATGTAACAGAATTGACCATAATTTTGTCGGGCAACAATTTGCTTCGCAGAAATATCACACATCACGTTATCCCTTACCTTACCCAATGCTATCAGGTCTCGCCAGAACTCGTTGCTAAGGTGAGCTGCTATCACCGTAAGTTCAGGGAAATCAATCAGAACGCGTAGCAAAACGGAAGGATGCGTATAGGGAAGACCCTCAGGCCCCGTGTGATAGAAGACAGGCATGTTCCAAGCAGAAGCTCTTTCGTATAAAGGATATACCGCTTTATCAGCCGGAAAGAATCCCGTGGTCGGGTACAGCTTAAGTCCTTGAGCACCCCACTCGTTGACACACTTCTCAAATAGCTCCACAGCTCCTTCTCTCCTAGGATCTATACCGCAGAAATATATTATGCGGTCAGGATGTTTCCTGGCAACTTCACTCACCTGTTTGTTCTGTTGGTCAATCGGGATGTCGGTCTCGCCATACTGCAAAGCCTGGTCTATGTACAGGAGGACGGTCTTTTCAATACCTGCCTCATCCATCCGCTTGATGTGCCCTGTACCGTCTGTATCCCACCAGGCTGGTAAAACCTTATTCCTCACCTCCACTTCTGCTTCTTCCTCGGTCATTGTCGATGGTCTCCAGCTCGCATTGAGTTGGGTGTACCTGTCCCAGAGAGAATCACGATAAAACTCTCGGACAAACAAGTGAGAATGAATGTCAATAGTCATCGACCATTACCTCTCTTCTGGCTATTTCCGTGGTATGGAATCAAGCAGACGTCTAGCATTGCCATCAAGTAAAGCTGACACTTCTTCTTCGGTGAAACGAAATTGAGATGGTGCTTTATGAGGGAGTTCTTTTATTATCTGAACCCACTCCTTGCTGGTAACGGTATCTTCTACCAGTGGGGCGTCCGTACCGAACATGACCCTATCCCTACCGAATTCATCCAAGAACTTCCTCAGAATATAGCAGAACTGACCATAGTTATCTTTAACGACACGCTGCCAAGCACAGAAATCGCACATGATATTGTCCCTGACCTTCCCAAGAGCTATCAGGTCGCGCCAGAACTCAAAACCCAGGTGGGCGGCTATCACCGTAAGGTCGGGGAAATCAACCAGAACCCTAAGTAAAACAGCAGCGTGAGCGTTTCCTTCATTCCTGAAAGGAGGACTCTCGGGGCCCATGTGAAAGTACACCGGTATTTTCCAGGCGGAAGCCCTTTCGTAGAGGGGGTAGCACTCTTTATCAGCAGGGAGGAAACCAGTGGTCGGGTAAAGTTTTAGTCCCCGGGCACCCCACTCGTTGACACACTTATCGAATATATCGACAGCGTCTTTTCTTCTTGGGTCTACACCGCAAAACCATATGAAGCGGTCAGGGTACCTCTTAACGATATCACTCACATACTTATTCTGCTGATTAATAGACATCTCGGCCTCACCAAACAGTAGACCCAGATCGATTTGCAGGAGTACAGCCTTTTCAATGCCTGCTTCATCCATCCGTCTGATATGTTCCGTGCCTTCGGGGTCAAGAGAACCCCAATATTGTTGCGAAGTAGCTCTAGCCGATTCCTGCGGCTCTTCAGTACCGTGGGTAGAGTGCTGACCGCTCTCCCAAGTAGGACGTACAAAGGACTCGCTATGAAATTCCTTCACCATCAAGTGACAATGCATATCAATAGTCATTGAAGTCACCTCCACATCCAGATAGTAAAGCATAGAGGTTTAGAATATATCGGCACAGGCCGTTTTATATTTTGTGCGCATTACCCTATCCCATAAAGAGAGCGCGCCATCTTCGCGGACATCGAGGCGCCCCATATGCGCTGCTTCAGTGGCACTGATATGCCCAAATAGAAGCATGGCGAGAGTGCTGATTGGCATTACCAATTGTGGTTCCTCAGCAGTAAGACTGATTGAGCTTTTATCAACCGAAGCTTCCAGCCTCCAACGACCGCAGTTCCACGGGCACAGGTCGTCATCAACAATCTCAAAGGTAAGGGTGCCTTCTTCATCGTACTGCCGCTGAGGAAGAGCCCGCTCCACATCAACAATACGACCCAGTATTCCATCACTGGAGGTCACACGTAGCATTCGCGGCTCAAGCAACAGGTATGGCAATGGGTCGTCACTGGGAACCCGTCCCCATATAATGTTGCCGATAACGTCCATGTTGGCGAAATGGCTCCATATTGCCCGGTAGGCTGCAGCGGTAAGCCAGATGAGGTCGCGGATAACCAGACGATTAGATGGACCTGGTCTACCTCCATCCTGGGTAGGTTCTACAGTGTATATCACATAACCGAGCGATTCGCCAGACTCTTCATAAACAATCTTATTTAACTGTCCATTTACTGGAGGAGGAGCAAGTACATTAGCGTTCCACATCTCTCTACCACGGTGGAGGTAACCGGTCCTTTCAGCCCGAAATTTCCGGTACAGGTCCACCAATAATGGGAATTCGTCATCGCCAAGCTCACGAAAACTGCCTGCAACTGACTGTGGAGATGCGAATGCCAGATACTGGGGTTCTACGTTGTAGAAGTGCTGTATTGATACAACCGCATAGCCATAACGCTGGTAGATAGTCGCCCAAGAAGCCCAGAGGATAGCAATAGGTCGTTCACCCTCTTCATGAAGGAGCTTAAAATGGGTAGCTGTTATCTTTCGAAGGTAGCCACGGCGCCTATAAATTGGTAGTGTGCCGACAGTGGTAACCGCAGCAACCGGAACCCCATCACCATTGAATCGCATGGTCAGTGGCCAAGTTGCGTATGATGTAGCCAGCTTTCCATTCTCAAAAGCACAAAGTGTGAACTCGGGACGCATCCCTACAAAAGAACTCGGCTTCATTACAAGGGCGTTGCTGGCAACGTGTAAGAACTGCTCCATTTCATCTTCTTTGGCTGGGCGGACCTCTACTTCCATTATCTGCCTCCTTCTTGTATCAACTAAGACCGTTGTACGTTATGTCAATTCTATATCAATGCCCGTCACTATTCGCCACTGATGCTAAATGATATAACAAAAGAGAATATCGGGCAAGAAGAGTACTTTAGTTTAAACAGCAAGTCATTGTACATTACTTTTCAGGTAATCAATAGCCCACTGGATGGCGTCCTCTCCCTCTAGCTCAAGAGGATAGTCCGGCTCTATCCCTTTGCCCTCTATAAGGTGTCCTTCTGGCGTCTGCCAGCGTGCCGTGGTTAGATATAGCCCCGAACCATCTTTGAGCTTATGTGGCACATTAACACTCCCCTTGCCATAGGTTGTGGTGCCAGCAATTTTTGCACGAGCATGGTCCTGCAGAGCCCCGGCCAATACCTCGCTACCGCTAGCACTGTATTCATCTACCAGAACAACTAGAGGCAGGTCGGTTCGTACACTTTTAAAGCTGATTGACGAAGCAGTCTTCTTTCCTTGATTGTCCACTACATAGACAACGACACCATCCCTGATAAAACGGCTAGCTACGTCAACCACTGCTGACAATAATCCACCGGGATTGCTACGCAGGTCAAGAACAATACCACTAGCTCCTTGAGCATTTATCTCCCGTAGAACCGTGACTAGCTCTTCATCGGTACGCTCTGTGAAATTGGTGATTTCCAGATAGGCGATGTCTTCCCTCATCTCAAAGTTTACACTGGGCACCTCAATTTCAGCCCTTATTATTTCGATCTCTACGGGGTCTGTCTCTTCCTTGTGAAGAATAAGGAGTTTGACTGACGTTCCACGAGGACCACGAATCATAAGAATAGCATCCATTAAACTCATTTCTGACGTTGGTTCACCGTTAACTTCCAGAACTTTGTCCCCTGCCCTGATGCCTGCTTCTTCGGCTGGAGAACCATCAATAGGGGCAATGATTACCAGATTTCCATCCTCAACACTAACATAGGCACCAATACCCTCAAACCTGCCCTCCCAATGGGTCTCGCTAAGTTCGTAGCTTTCGACATCCAGGTAAGCACTATAAGGGTCGTCCAGAGCATCTACTATTCCCCTGATAGCTCCCTCAGTCAGCTCTTCGGCATCAAGGGCGTCCAGTTCTACGTAGTCTCTATAAATTACGTTCCATACCTCCTCTACCTTATCCAGAGTCTGCTCCAATTCAGAGCGACTTTCTGTCTGCAGAACGCAGCCAGCAAAAAAGGATAGAGCAGAACACACCATAACTGAAAGCACAATCACAATGATCTTCATTTTTTTTGTCATTGGGGTCACTCTCCATCTAAAGCGATATTTGTTTTGAAAGGACCTGACAGGGTTAAAATCCTGCCTATAGAATCCTAATTGCCTTTCCGGCCTAGTCTGGAAAGGGATATAGACCTAACCTCAGGGAATGTCTAATGAGGTCATATAAAGAAATGGGTCAAGCAAGCCTGTAAGCCGAGTTCTGTACTCCGATAGCTCGGAGTGATGACCATCTATCTAGCCCTGATGTTACCACCAGAGTCAAGCGACCAACCCGAGGACTAGGCCGGACGTCCTATTTGTCCCTCTATTTGGTCTTGCTCCGGATGGGGTTTGCCCAGCCGACTAGTCACCCAGCCGCTGGTGAGCTCTTACCTCACCATTTCACCCTTACCCGCACTGGCTCTACTTTCCATTCTTATTTCCTACCTGCAGTTCCTTTATAGCCAGCCGCTGGCGGTATGTTTCTGTGGCACTTTCCGTGGGGTCGCCCCTCCTGGGAGTTACCCAGCATCCTGCCCGGTGGAGCTCGGACTTTCCTCCCACCAAATGTGAGCGGTCACCCAGCTTACTTGACCCATCTACACTGTAATATAGCAATGGTAATAAGTCAACAGGTGGCGTTAATTAGATATATTGGCTGTCAAGCCAGCCCTACCCACATCATACCTAGTAGTAATCACCCAGCAGATGAGTATTACCCAACCTCACCTTTTGCAAACCCTGCGCTTTCGCCTCTGTCAGACACTCCTGAGCGTGTCTACGGGAGGTGGGTGGTAAATCATTCATCATGAAATGGGGATGGAAGGCAAGAAGAGCGTACGGGATGCCGGGGTTAAGGGAGGAGATAAAAGCGGCAATCCTGGAGACTTCTTCCTTATCTATATATCCAGGAACCAATAAAGTGCTGGCTACTAAAAAAGGAGGTGACGGTCTTTTTTGTGCGTAATCTGCCAAGAGTTGAAAATTCTCCAAGGTCCTTTTGTTGCTCACGCCACAGAGAGCAATATGCAGTCCCTCGTGCCAGGCTTTGAGGTCGAACTTGATGCAACCTCCAGAATCGAGCGCCAATTGAGCCGCCTGTTTCAATAAGGCAGGATGCATGGAGCCGTTGGTCTCCCAGCAGATACGCAGAATCCTGTCCCTATTGCTTTCCAAGGCCAGCCGGGAAGCACGAATTGCGTGGGGTAATTGAGGTGTGGGATCACCACCAAAGTAACATATACAGGCAGTGCGATCATCAACGGCCTGAGCCAGCTCTGAGGCATAAATGTCTGCTTGCTTGGTTGCTGAATAGCGGTAATTCCAATTCTGACAAAACAGGCAATCAAAGGAGCAAGCCTGATAGAAAACAGCCAGGTTCTTATAGCCATATTCAACCCGTGAGGAATAAGCAAATTGAGGATAACCGGCACCAGTTCCACCAGGACAAACCCAGTCAGCGACACAGTTGGTAGGCAGAGCGTCGTAATACCAACTGACGTTACCTTTCTGTGCATTGGCACCAACAAGTCTATTCTCCTTGTTGATACGGGTGCCGCAGTAACTCCTTTCTTCTGGTAATATACGGCACTCGTTGACACAGAGGTGGCAAGCTACTCCCTCCTCACTCCGGGGAGGCTTGTCGGGGAGATTAAACGGTTTTCGCGCCTCGTGATGAGCTTTTTCAATCAGAGGGAGAAGCAGTGCGAAGTCTTTTCTGATACAATCAAGACATAAGCCCAGCGTACGGGAAATAAGAGAAGACTCCCGGCCGCAGTGCTGGCAGGTAACAATAGAACTCGAACTGAATCGTCGATAAACCATAATTTATGTAGATCTGACCCAAGAAGCCTCTGGGAAGATATGGAAAGATAAAGAATCCCTTTCTATTTTTCATTCGGTTGATAAGTATCCAGGTAAAGTTTATAGAGATTATCAGCCAGCTCTTCTATGTAGACTCTGTTCTCCAGTTTGCTTCTCCATTCCTCAGGGATATACTCTATACCCAGAAAAGCGCCGGATATAGCTCCGGTCATGGCAGCGATAGTATCCGTATCTCCTCCAAGGCTTATAGCAAGAAGGACAGCGCGGGCGAAAGAATCAGGCTCAGATAAAAAGCAGTATATAGCTGTGGGCACTGAATTGAACGCTTCAATGCCATGTCCCAACTCGATGACGACCCGGGATTCATTCGGACTTTCCAGAATCTCTTTGGTGACACAAGGTTGGTCGCCAAGGCAATAGCACAAGCCTGAAGGGCAGCACCTTCTTTTCCCAGGGTATGTGCATGAGTAATACGGCTGGATTCACAGGCTACGTCTCTAAGCAGGGTCAGATTATCGTGGTAGAACACACCGATCGGGGCAATCCGCATCGCCGAACCGTTGCCATAGGAGCCCCCATCGTAGAACCTCTTGGCAGCTTGACCCCAGTCCAAGCCATCTCTGATCAACCGGAAGATATAAGGTGGCGCCGGTCCGTACCCACGCCATGGCTCAAGCTCATAATTGCTGGCAAAGGTATATGCCATATCTTCAGCGTTAAAACCTTTGCTTTTGATTAACGATTCGGCTATACCAATCATCATATGAGTATCATCGGTATAGGTCAGAGTCTTGCGTATTTCGGCTGCCTGCTCAACTTCCTTCAGTGCAACCCTACCCCATCCCTCAAACCCCGCCCCCAGAGAATCACCGACTCCGGTACCGACCAGAGCACCCAGGAACTTTGACCTTAAAAGCTCTTCCACCATTTGAGACTGACCAAAATAGAAAGACTTATTAGGTGGAAAGCAGTAATTAGTAGTGATCAGAATGAGTTAGGGGCACCAATAGAGAGGCGCCCCTTTATTAGTATCTATAATCCGTTCGACAGAGAGCAGTGTTCTCCACTCAGGGTTTTTACTCTACCTTATCACGTGACTCTTCGTCGTTAGGAGTTACTCGTATAATATCCTTGCCCTCAATGTAGCCACCACCGTCCAATAATTGTGCTTTTAGATATAGGGGCATGGTGGTATTGTCCGGCGTATCCGGGGCAATCCCGAGTTCGTACTCACGGAAATGGAAAACCATGTCATCAATGCCGTCGCCGTTGATATCTTCTATGTGACCCTTGTGGACAGGCGATGCCTCTTTCCCGTTAACTCCACAACGGACGGTGTCAACATCGATATCGACGACATCAAAATCTTCCGAGCCAAACACACCTACAGCTACCACCCCATTGCCGTTAAGGTTAATGGAGTTAGGCCAGCTACCCGGCTTAACGTCGATATCTAAGAAAACGGGCAACACAGTTATCTCCAGTTTTTCTTTATCTACACCGCCATCATCATCCTCAACTCTGAGGGTTACTGAATAAACTCCGGGTACATAATAAATATTAGTGGGGTCTAACGTACCCGAAGCTGAATTTCCGTCACCGAAGGTCCAATCGATAGTATGGGTATCCTCCGTACCCCGATCTTTAAAATGGCCATAGAAATTAACAGTCCCACCTGAGTACACAGTTGTGGGAAAAGCGTTAAGCACATCTATTACCGGCGCCTCATTGTTTATTGTAACGGAAGCGGTATCAGTGTCCGTGTCAGTACCATCCGACACTTCCAATTTAACGGTACCAGACCAGTCATCGTGCCAGGTATGGTCGAAGACATCGTTGGTTAACCAACCAGTATCCCAAGTTCCATCGTTATCCAAATCCCAACGATACTGCAGCGTGTCACCATCTGGATCTGAAGAGAGATGAGCATCCAAACCTACAGGGGTTCCTTCGTTCTTAACATAGGGACCGTTCGCATTAGCTACAGGTGGTTGGTTGGTAATCCCCTGAAGCTGACCATCAACTGGAGAATTTGCCAAAGCTGGTATTGTGGATAATATAATAGTTAAAACAAATAGACACAAAGCCCCACCGCCAAAATTAAGCTTTCTAAATTTCAATATTTTCCCCCCTTTCTATCTGGGTGAGTTCACCAGTATAAACCTGCTTTTCATTATCTTTAACTTAGGTACAGCATAAAGACTACGTATGCTTTTCTTCAGGTATCACCCCCTTTCTGCCTGACATTACCCTCCATAACCTCATGCATGCATAAAAAAGCAAGAACTGACTAGCGTGTCAGTCTTGCTTATAGATATCATATGCCAAAGCAATCCAATACAGTCAGCGGTGTAGTCTCCTTCCGGGACACTATGCTCACAATCCCTAAACTTTTATAGGTATTAACCCCTAATGGTTCTCCCTCTTTTCCGTAAGTTTCCATGATCAGGAGAATAAATGAACACAGCACTTAGTAGTTATTGCTAAGAATTATAAGTGACAAATATTATGAAAACAACTATATTTTCATAAAGATTTTATAAACTTCATAAAGTTTTCATAAAGAACCAGCGGTATCGGCTGTTAATAAAATGACAAGAGATATGGGCTTGGGCTGGGATATCCAGTTCTCAGCGAGCTTAACCCTCGCTTCGTAATGACATCCATTATCCCCTTTGGTCAGAGTCGTCCCTACCGTGACTACAAAGCATACGATAAAGCATACGATATTGTAGGTCTGATGGGAGATGGGGTCTTTGATTAGATCTGGAGAGGTGGGAGCGGAGGCAGATTCTCGGGGTGCAGCGCTCTGGCACGG
>SMTZ1_10009155_pt1 | contig 10242 bp, 5 predicted proteins | sample DeeMarSWOR136_30_FD_25667 | JGI IMG/M metagenome (IMG submission 25667) | reverse complement strand
GGAATATAAGACGACGGTGGCGGACGAACATTGGCGAGAGGAAGAGTTTCAGTGGGCCCGGATACTTTCGGCGGGTCATCCTGCGAGGGGTATGGTGCTGCTATATATCCAGAAGGCATGTACGGCTTTTCATGAGTTCGAGCCGGCGTGGAAGCAGGGGGCTTTACATGGAGGAGAGATTGGTTTTTTTCGTCGGCGGCTGGCGAAACGAATCCTGCATGTGTTGACCACGATGGAGAATAACGGGCTTGATGGTATTGAGGGAACAGCGGGATTGAAGGAGATTTTGAGCACGGTCGAGTCGTCGAGGACAGGAGATGAACTTGCGGAACTATCGGAAAAGCTGCACATGGTGAACCATAAGCTATTGGATCCCGGGCAAAAGGGAGATTTAAAATGAAAGGTATTACCCGACGAAAATTTATGAAGAGTTCTGTTGCGGCAGGGATGACGGCGGCATTGCCGTTTGCGCGGGTGTTGGGAGCAAATCAGCGGATTCAAGTGGGAGTGGTAGGCTGCGGGGGCAGGGGTATGGATGCGCATATTCCTTCCTTCGAGAAGCAGGATTCAGTGACAGTGGCGGCTGTGAGCGATCCCGATAGGGAGCGGATGACCAAGGCGGCGAAGCTGATCGAAACGAAGTACAAACATAAGGTCAATGGCTATGTGGATATGCGGGAGATGTTTGACCGCAATGATATCGATGTTATCGCAAATGCGACGCAAAACTACTGGCATGGACTGAGTACCATCTGGGCCTGTCAGGCCGGCAAGCATGTTTATGTCGAGAAACCGCTGTCGCATTATATCCGGGAGGGCAGGCAGATGGTTAATGCCGCCCGAAAGTATAACCGCATTGTGCAATGCGGCACGCAGCGACGCTCACAAAGTTCTATCGCTCGGGGAATTCGATGGGTCAGGGAAGGAAATCTGGGGAGAATCAAGCACATCACTGCGTTTGCGAACAAAGCTCGCTCTTCGTGCGGAAAACGTGAGACTCCACTGCCGATACCTGATACACTCGATTATGATCTCTGGTGTGGACCCGCCAGGAAGGTTGACATCTATCGGAACCGGTTACAATACGACTGTAGCTTCGACTGGAATACCGGCGACGGGGAATCGTGCAACCAAGGCGTCCACGAAGTGGATGTAGCGCGGTGGTGTCTGGGCGAGAAAAGACTTCCCCGCCGAGTTATGAGTATAGGGGGACGGTTTTTGTTCGATGACGCCTGCAACGTCCCTAACACGCAAATCATCTACTATGATTTTCCCACGGCTCCGGTTCTTTATGAAGTACACAACCTCAGCAAGGCCAGGGATTCTAAAGAAATGCCCACTTTTCGGGGCGAACGTGTTGGTGTGATAGTTGATTGCGAAGGCGGGTCGGTGAGCCTTTATCGTGGTATCGCCTGGGACAGGGAGGGCAGGGAAGTGAAGAGGTTTAGCGGGGACGGAGATCATTTTGTCAATTTCATTAAAGCGGTCCGCAGCGGTCGTCGGGAGGATCTTAACGCGGATGTGCTCGAAGGCCACATCTCCACATCTGTCTGCCATACTGGCAATATCTCTTACAGGCTCGGCCGGAAGGCCTCAAGGGAAGAAATGCAGGCCCGGGTCCGGGACATTTCCGAATTCGACGACATGTTCCATCGGTTACTGAAGCACCTAACGGCGAACGAAATTAATGTCGACGCAAAGTCGGTTACGCTCGGCCCATGGTTGGATATCGACCGGGAGAAGGAGTGCTTCAGGGATAACGAACAGGCTAACCGTCTGGTCCATGGTTTTTATCGCGAGCCTTATGTCTTGCCGGATTTATCGAGTTGAGCCTAAAGCTAAAATATTGTGGCCAATCTGCCCTATTCGGGTAATTTTAGGATTGTGGGTGGATTTGCTTCCTTTAGCCAAGCGCCACTGACTTAATGCAGAGGGTCAAAGTCTTTCCCTAAGGTGGTATACCAATCCTTCAAGTCCTTCATTTCCTCTTTCGCTCGTTTGCCGGCATCAGGAAACCGCACCTGACGTGGTGCAACGATGGCAACAAGCTGCTTTATGTCGAAGTACTCCAGCAATCCGAAACAGAAGAGGACAGGCTTCTTATCAACCGAGTCGTTGTGCTCGATGACTTCCCTGAGCGATCCCAGGGAGGATGTCAGCTCGAGACGCTCTATCGCGTGTTGCTCCAGCGCCGCAGCCACCAAAGCGGACAAACTGAGCTGTTCTCCGATGGCCACCAGCGTAACCGGTCCGAGTTTGCGGTTATTTTGAAGCCAGCGGGCGACCGCTGCAAGCTGACTTGCCTGCAATCCCAGGGGCCGATCACCTACGGCGGCGACCAGCAGTGCGAACAGGAAGTCCCGACTGGTGATTTTCGATCCGCCCACATAAAACGGATCCAACGCAATGACCCGATAGTCATCTTCAAGGAGCTGCCGGATGTTGGATGCCGCGTTCTTGTAGCCTTCATCGGCTACGACGATTGCCGTCGTCTTAGATTCACTTGTCGACAACTCCACAGCGGGAAGCGTCCACTCTTCATCAAGCTGCAATTTCCAGAACGTTGCGTTAATCCCCTTTTTGCTTTCACTGGTCACCTGTTGGGCCTGTACATGATAGGACCTGGCTCTGACGATTTCGCGCAGCAGTCTGACTTTTTTTCGCCGCCACCGTTGGGCTCCCTGCGCCATCCGGGGCAGTTGCGCATTCCGTGGGAGTTTCCGGCTGAGTTGAAGGGCCAGTTTGTTGAAGTCGGTACTATCGTCCGGTAGTTCCACACTTAGCTCATCAGCGGTGCGGACTTCTTTGTCGCACTCGATTTCCTCCACCGGAAAGTCGGCATCGCCGGTATAAAAATTGTCCGCGAACAGACGGTAGAGGGCCTGCCGATTTTCACGTTCGAAATTGTGCGTACCCGGATCTTCATTAACATGCCACCGTAGTCGGTTTTCCCTTTCGTAGAGTTTGTAAATCGGTTTGGCGGCCTTTAAGAGCGGGGGTAGAGCGTGGTCTGAGGCGAAACAACAATCGTCCTTTTTGTTGTAGGTCAGCAGGGCCGGCCGAGGGGCCAACAGTGCCGTCAAGTGAGTGTAATCGGCCGCGGTCGCCATATCGCAGGGAGTTTGTTCGGAATCGCCCAAATCGCTGTGGTGGTGCGCTCGTGTGATGTAGCTGGAATAGCCTGCCACCGGATTGGCAGCGGTCACTCGCGTATCTATGGAACTGATAAAGATTGTTTGCCAGCCTCCACCCGAGAGACCGGCTACCGCCACTCGCTGCTGATCGGCGAACTTGTGCGATAGCAGGATGTCAAGGCCTCGCTTCATTGAGAGGTAAAATGGAGCCAGACCGCTCGTTCCGCAGAGGTCGAGCTGGTTCATGCGATAGTGCTTGAGATTCTGCTTACTCAGTTGCCCCATCCCCAGCCATTCGACATTCAAGGCAAGCATTCCTCGTTTTGCCTGATTAATACAGCGGATCTGCTTGTAGGGTGCAGCTTTTCCCTTGCCGTCGTGCCCGTTAACGTTCATTACAACCGGGACTTTTTCACTCAAGCCGTCCGGTTCGTAGAGCAGTGCAGGAATCCACAGACCTGGCAGAGCTTCGTACCGTAGTTTCCTGATCTTATAACCTTCGCCGCCGCCGAGCGTTTCGAGCCACTGTACTTTCGTTTTTACTTTCGCCCACTTTGCCGCTTGCCCGCGTAGTACAACACGCTCCAGCACATCCCGGCGCAACTGTTCGGCGTGCTTCTCCCATTCCTCCACCGAGGTCACCTTGGGCATACGCGGCACGCGGATGTCACAAAAACGTTCGACCTCCTTCATCACGAGGTCGGGACTAACGATCCGGCGAGTTAGAAATTCGCGTAATGTGGCTTCGTCTGCCTGTAACGCCGGTGCTATAGCGATGACCAATGCCACAACGCGACCAGCTACTTTCCGGACCACCAGATTAGGATGATTTTTCATAAGTATTTTCTCCAAGAAGGTAACATCCTGCCACATTTCAAGCTTAGCGAGGCAGCCAATTATTCTAATTCTACTATAATACTACAATCATTTCCACAGTTTGAAAGTCGGTATTTCATGCTTTTTACTATGGTGCCTTTAGATACGGTCAATTGACAATTGAAGGGGCCTTTATGTACCTATTTGTCGAAAACCTGCGCTTCATAAGTTCTGTAACATCAGTGAGTTATTAAGGATAAAAATAGTGAGCATTTACAGTGTCCGAAGTTGGTCAATAAAGCAAAAAGGGCTTTCGAATTTGAAGCCATTCTTGCTCGTCTTTTTGCAATCGATGGTCCAAATCGGAAGGTTTTGCACCGGGGTCATCCACCCAGTAGCGCAGGAATGTGCCACCACTCAAGAGGTCGAAGGCGAGACGTTCGGGCTCATACTCGTAAAGGAATTTCCGCCATAGCTGATAATCGGGATATTGTAGCCGAATAGCTTTTAATAGAAGTGCTGCAAGTCTATAAGGTCGGAACTGTTCGTGTCGGTATGAGGTATTGTCAGTGTGAATCTGGATTCCCGAACACATTTTTCCGATGTGTTTGTGGAAAGTCGGTTCGAAACAGCATCGTCTGATGGAACACCCGGCCACCCATCGTGGTGACAGAGAATACATGCGTTTAAGAATTAAATCGAAATCAATATCCGGCGCTCCTACAATCTCCAGGGGCACGGTGGTACCCCGACCTTCAGACAGCGTGGTGCCTTCAAATAAAACAGTGCCCGGGAAACATCTTGCCATATTGAGGCTTGAGGCGTTCGGACTGGGATTTACCCATGTAAGCTCGAGTATGGGCCAGCCGTATCCGGGAGGTTCCTGTGGTTTGTAGTTGGTCATTAGGACGACGTTTAAATCCACGTCGAGTTTCCTGTTGGCAACGAACCATTTGGCAAGTTCCCCAAACGTAAGCCCATGCCGCATGATAAGTGAGGATATTCCCACAAAACTCTCCCAGCCCTCCTCAAGAATTGTTCCCTCGATGGGTCGTCCGATCGGATTGGGACGATCCAGAATCCAGATGCTTTTACCATGTTCGGCACAGGCTTCAATTACATAAGTAAGTGTGGTTATGTATGTGTAGATTCGAGTTCCTATGTCCTGAAGGTCCACAAGCAGAACGTCGAAAGTCTCCATCATCTTATTGGTGGGTCGTCTTACATTACCATATAAGCTAAAGACAGGAATGTTATAGTCAGGGTCAACGTAATCTTCAGTCTCTATCATATTGTCCTGCTTGTCACCTCTCATCCCATGCTGCGGCCCGAATGCGGAAACTACATGTACCTGGGGACAAACCATCAGTTTATCAAGGGTATGATGACATTCGCTCGTTACAGAAGCGGGATGTCCGAGTAACGCGATTCGGCGGCCGTCGAGCGGCTTTCGATACGATGGATTTTGTAAGAGTTCGTCGATTCCCAGTTTCATAAGGCCCTCGATATATACAATTTCAGGAAAGTTCGAGTTTCAATTGAATGCGGAGATAACATCCTTTGAATGAGTATTTATCCACCCTGATTGCCTTCGCTTGTAAGTTCAGCTTCTTATTCACCTGGTGGTTTCGTTTCCAATTCTGACATTCCATATCACACAAAAAATTCACATATGAGATGATTAAACTGTATTCTATCCTAATTCCAAGTAAATACAACCACCGATACACCTTACACATTACAATGATACCATTTGAAGGTGTAGAAGATGGTATTGACTCAATTGCCCATATTTGTTATAATATCGTAGTATATGCTGCTTGATTTTCTTCTCTCTGAGGCTTACATACCAATGAGACAAAGGCGCAACTCCTGGTGTAGGGCATCAGCAAGGAGCAAAAGACAGATTTTTTGAAATGCTGAAAATAGGCTGGCTGCTTCAGTTTCGGCCTGGTTTTTCAGTGCTGCATCCATAGAATGAGAATGTGATGAAGACCACGAGGTTTGAGACGATAATAGTCCTGGTTGCGGCATTTTTAGCCGGTTTTGTTATTAAAGTGGCAGATGCCGGCCGGGTCGCGTACAATTACTGTATCCGCCAGACAGGAGACTCGGCAGCGGCGAACGTAACGGTCCGGACTATCTACAGCGGTTATGCGGGTCGCAAGACGGGGATACTATCGGATGTTGTCGGCGGCCACAAACATTAACGAGGAAGGAAATTTAAGATGTATCGATTTTTAAGGGCCTTGTTTTTATCATTTGCATTCGTAGCACTTTTAGCCGGTTCGACGGGTGCGGATTCTCAACTCACAGGAGATCTGAATTCAGACTATATAGTTGATTCCAAGGACCTGGAGATTCTTGCCTGGCAGTGGCTTAATTCATACTGTCTTTTTTCTGATTGCACTGCCGACCTTGATAAAGTTGATGGAGTAAATATAACCGACTTTGCCATCATGACCAAAAACTGGCATGCAGTAGAGCCCCACATAGCCATAAGCGAATTTATGGCGAGTAATGACAGCGATCTGCCCCTTGAAGAAGGTGAGCTTCTGGACGGAGACGGCGAATCCTCCGACTGGATTGAGATATACAATCCTATGGATTCAACCATCATTCTTGATGGCTGGTATCTGACTAATGAAGATGACAATCTGACCAAGTGGCAGTTCCCGGAAGGTTTTGAGATTGGACCTGGTGATTTTCGAATTGTATTTGCTTCGGAGAAAACACAAGAGCAATATCCGCATAATTATCCATATCTGGATCCCGCCGGCTATTATCATACCAACTTCAATCTCGACAAGGACGAAGATTATCTGGCTTTAGTAGCTTCTGATGGGAAAACTATTGCCCACGAATATGCACCGCAATTTCCCCCCCAGTTGCCCAATATCTCATATGGTTTGACTCAGTATGCCACGACGCTCGTACCAACAGGCGCGACCGCCTCCTATTATGTACCCACAATCAGCGATGTTCCCCTGGGTACTGATTGGACTGAGGTTAATTTCAACGACTCATCCTGGGATACCGGGCTGACCGGCATTGGCTTTGGCCTTGGCGGCTCACGGACGGTCGCCTACAATGACGTTATCTATGGCAGTGGTCAGTACATCGCCAGTAACGTCACAACCTATTGTATTGGCAGTGGGAATCCTGGTCCGACTTCCGGGCCGTTGCTGGATCAGGCCACTGGTGATAACACGGGTATCACGGTAACGCTGACAGAGAGTGGTGGCGTCGGTTGGCAGCCGGACCCCGGTGGTGGCGGAAGTGACTGCGCCACGGGCACTGATGCCTATAATACGTTCGGTGAAATAGCGGACATGACCGGCGTACTTATATATGGCAGTCCCGGCTGGTGGGTCGATCTGACATTCACGGGCCTGGATCCGGCGACCGCGTACACCTTTGCAACTTCTACTAATCGAGGCAATCCCAGCTATACAAACAGGTGGGCGACTTATACACTTAACGGTGCCGATACCTTTACCAATGCCAGCACCAATGGTGTTGATGTCCTTGCTGAGAACAAGGTAAGGTTCAATACCGGATATAATTACGAGGATGGTTATGTCGCACGCTGGAGCGGAATTACCGCGGCCGACGGCAGCTTTACGGTCCGGGCTGAGGCCGATCCGAGTAGTGAGGGTGGCTATAAAGCGTATTCATTTGATGTCTTTATGCTTGAGGGAGGGTTCGGAGGCACAAATGTTGAGCAAGATATGCTTGGTGTTAATTCCTCGCTGTGGACGCGCATTGAATTTTACCTTTCAGAAGGACAAGAGTACCTTTTTGACACGTTGACTTTGCGAATCAGGTATGAGGACGGCTTTGTGGCATATATCAATGGCGAGGAGGTTGCCAGCCGCAATGCGCCGGATTCAGTCCAGTGGAATTCGACAGCCGATTCCAACCGTCCTATTGGTGACTCTTCGGTTTTCGAGGAAATCAACCTTAATGCTTTTCTGGGTACATTGCAATCCGGGAAGAACGTACTTGCAATTCACGGGCTAAACGACCACGAGGACGATGGCAAGTTTCTGATTCTACCCGAACTTGTCGCCGCCCGGAACCGCGTGGTTCCGGAATACTTCATAAAGCCGACGCCGGGCAAGTTAAACGTTCCCGGTGCGATTGGTGTTGTCAGTGATGTCTGGTTCAGCCATGAGAGTGGTTACTATAGCGCTCCATTCCAGTTAATCCTGTCCACTGGAGATGATGGGACCCAGATTCGTTACACTACCGACGGCTCATTGCCCACGAGCATGCATGGTACTGTTTACACCGGCCCGTACAACGTGTTTGGAACAACCATTATTCGTGCCGTTGCGGTCAAGCCGGGCTGGCTGGATTCCCCGGTCGAGACACAGGCTTATATCTTCCTTGAGCCGGACGTCCTGAGTTTTAGTTCTAACCTGCCTATCGGCATCGTTGATACGTTTGGTGCAGGTATAGGACAAACTATACATATTTTTAACTTTGCAGGCTTCATCGATACCACAGTTGGTAACAGGGCTAAGATAACCGACTCGCCCGACTTCATTGGCAGGGCCGGCATCAATATTCGTGGTAAAAGCTCAGCAGGTTTCCCTAAAAAGCAGTATCATCTCGAAACATGGGACGAATACAACCTGGATAAAGAAGTTTCTATTTTGGGTTTTCCCGCCGAATCAGACTGGGTTCTGCAAGGCCCTTATTCGGACAAGTCGCTGATGCGTAACTTCCTTTCATACAAGTGGAGCAATGATCTTGATCGATATGCTGTTCGCTCACGATTTATCGAGTTGTTCCTTAACACGAACGGCGGGGGAGTCTCGTTGAGCGACTACGTGGGGGTTTACGTTCTGATGGAAAGGATCAAACGGAATAAAAACCGTGTGGACATAGCAAGGCTCGATATGTCTGATAATACGGAACCGGATATCACAGGTGGCTACATTATCAAGAAGGACAAATTTGACTCGGGCGAGCCATCATTTTACACGAGCACCGGTCAGCATTTGATCTACGTTGAACCGAAAGGGATTGAAATCACACAGGCGCAGGCGACCTGGATCAAAGGCTATCTTGACCAGTTTGAGTCCGTCCTTTACGGGCCGAACTTCAAAGATCCAATCTATGGATACGCCAGGTATATCGATGTTGGTTCTTTTATTGATCACCACATCATTGTTGAGTTGACCAAGAATATCGACGGTTTTCGCCTCAGCACCTACATGTTTAAGGATCGAGGCGGCAAGCTGAACATGGGGCCTGTCTGGGATTATAACTTGTCGCTCGGCAACGCCGATTACCTTCAGGGGTGGCTACCAGAGGGGTGGTACTACAGCCAGCTTAACAATACCGATTACCCCTGGTGGCGCCGCCTGTTCGAGGATCCGGAATTCCGGTTACGTTATGCAGACCGGTGGTTTGTGATCCGAAAGACACTTTTTACTACGGATCGGCTGCTTCAAGATGTGGACGACTCGGCCTTATTATTGGATGAGTCGCAGGTTCGAAACTTTAATCGTTGGCCTATCCTTGGGACCTACGTATGGCCGAACTGGTTTATTGCTCAGACTTACCCGGAGGAAATCAACTGGATGAAGGGTTGGCTTGAAGATCGTCTGACCTGGATGGACGCTCAGATCGGCATTGAATTAGCTGCTGCACCGCCACTCTTCAGCCGGCAGGGCGGTCAGGTTAATCCGGGTTATAATCTGACGATGTCCGCTTCATCCGGCACAATATATTACACCCTTGATGGCAGGGATCCACGTGAACCTTACACCGGAAATCCCGTTGGAACACAATATAGCGGACAGATCACGTTGAATAAGAGCACGCACGTCAAAGCACGAGTACGGCAGGGAACCACCTGGAGCTCACTGAACGAGGCTGTGTTTGCCGTTGGCCCGGTAGCGGATTGTCTGCGTATAACCGAGATTATGTATCATCCAAGGAACACAGGCAATATAAACGATCCCAACAAGGAGTTCATTGAGTTGAAAAATATTGGTATTGATACAATAAATCTGAATCTGGTAAGGTTCACTAACGGAATTGATTTTACCTTCCCGGATGTGGAACTTGATCCCGACGAATGCATTGTCGTATTTAAGGACCAGGGCGCCTTCGAAGCCGAGTACGGCTTTTCGGTCAATACGACAGGACCGTATATCGGCAGCCTGGCCAATGACGGTGAACAAATTACGCTGGTGGACGCTATCGGGCAAACGATTCTGGACTTTAAGTATGAAGACGACTGGTATTCGATTACAGACGGTGACGGTTTCTCTCT
>SMTZ1_10008533_pt1 | contig 10242 bp, 9 predicted proteins | sample DeeMarSWOR136_30_FD_25667 | JGI IMG/M metagenome (IMG submission 25667) | reverse complement strand
TATTAAAAAATGACGGCTGCCATAAATGATCAGAGCTAATCCTCCCAACGCAATTAATATAGTAACCAAACCATACTGATAAAGCCAATTTCCAAAATAAGTTAATGGATCCACTGGAGGACATTCATAACCATTAGGAGTAGGAATACAGGGTACATAAACACTACCAAATAAAATTGAAAGGATGGTATTAACAACTAGTAAATAAAAACCAACAATTACTAAAATTATGCCTTTTGTTTTATTTTGTATAAAAATCAAAACCAATTTTCTACTTTTTTGTAGTTAATAAATTAGGATCAAAAATAGCTATTTAACACTTCCTAATAGCTTTATCATAATTCACAATTACGTGTCATTTAGGCCATTTATATTAGTTTTTTCACATTTTTCTGAGATTAATTCTTAGCATGAGATAGTAGCATCCCATTCTTGAAGTGCAAGAACAACGTTTAAAAATTGCTTTTGAAAATTGTTAGGTGTTGAGAACTCATTAAATCGCAAGAAAATGCTCATACTATATTTTGAAATGAAAGATTTTATTTTTCTTGGAAGCCATCTAGATTCTGCTATTTTATTATATAGTCTTTTATTGTTTTTATTGAATTTGGATGCAATTCTATTTGAAGTGAAATAGATTCCCAAAAGTTGATAATTTTGGTTTTTAAATTTTCGAATTCTATAATTAGGAATAATATTAATATGATATTTCTTTTTTAATTTAACTGATAACCTATCATAAGAAACTCGCCATATTATTGGAATTATTAAGCTAATAAATAAATATATAACCAAAATGCCTTTAAATAAATTAGCAAATAATAAGCTATTGAAATAAATTACTCTAAGCTCGAACAGAAGGATTATTAGCACAGAAATACAATTTAATATTAAAAAAGTAATCCCACTTTTCCTTTTTTCTTGAACTTTAAACCCTATATTATTGATCTCACTATATATGTATTGTTTGAGAGAAGGAGTGACTCTCATCATCATGGATTTAATAAAATAAATAATTAAATAGCTCCCAGTACTGAAAAGAGTCCAATTTATAGTGAAACTAAATGTATAAGGCTGTAAAGTAGAAACTCCAATGCCATTATCAGAAATTAAATAAACAGGGTATATAATTGTAAAATGGACAGTGATAGATATTACCACTACCAACACATATATGAGCCATTTAATCCTTTTTTTAAAATATTCTGCTCTAATTGTATTAAAAGAATCAATAGAATTCTTTTCATTCTCAAAATCTAATTGTTCATTAGATTTATTATAATCTGTTATTTTGAATCCCTCCATTTTTGTGCTTTTTCTTTGTCCTCTTCTGGAGAGGTCCAGAACTTTTCTACTATTTCTTCAAGTAGTTTAAAATCAGGATTATCTGTCTTATTCAACTTAAGAATATGAAACTTTTGAGTCTTTTTTTCAATAATAATATAGTTTTGTTGCTCTAAATAATCAAATGCGTGCATTAATTTTTCTAATCTATCAATATTTAAACAATTTTTAATATCAGTTTTATTAATAACAGAATGTTTAGCTTGTAATTTAGCTAAACTCATCAGAACTTGACCACCTCTAAGAGAGGCAATATTTGTTAATTTATCGAGAATCTTACAAAAATTCTTCATAATAACACTTAGATCATTATAAAAATTAACCTTATCATGTCCTTTTAATTCTAATCCTACTTTGAAATCATCTAGCTGGTATTTTTTTATGAAATCTTCGTATGAAAGCGACATTATGATATTAATATATCATAGAAATTATAAAAAAATACCATAATTAGATTGTACTTGTTTTAATAAATAAAATTGATAGACAGTAGTTTTGTTTTCTTTTACACAGATTTTGTATTCTTTTACATTTAGAGCTTAATTTATTTTTTAAAAAAAGGTATCTAATTATAATATATAATTAATTGAGGTTGAAAAATGCAAAAGGAAACAATGAACAATTTGGTGCTGTATTTTAATATAGTTATTTTAGTATTTGGAATTATATTTCTATTTCTAAATTTTAATGTCATTTCTGTGATTCATGCTCAAGCCAGTGAATGGTTACCAGTTCAGGTTTATGAAACATATTCTGCATTAGAGACCTCCTTTTTGTATTTGTTAATTCTTTTAACAGTTTCAAATATAATTTCTATTAAAATTCGTTATTTAAAATCATTTAAACCCTATATAATCTCTCTAACTCCGATTATAGCGATTATTTCAATATTGCTTTTATTTTTGAATCCTCATACTATGATTTTATATCCTAACGGGTGGCCACCTACGCGATTTGATAACATTGAACTAGGAGGGATTATGATTATTATTCTTTTTATTAGTTTTATTGTTGTTACATTTTTTCAGATATATTTAGAGGGAATAATAAAAAATTACTTAAAAACAGGAGGCCTAATTATAGGAGGACTTTTATTAAGTGATTTTATTCATGAAAGTGGGCATGCTATTACTGCTTTACTTTCGGGTGGTGAGATTACTAGATTTTATCCTTTTCCCGTTTTATTAGGTGGTGAATTCGTTGCTGGTTATGTTACTTTTTCAAATGTGCCGAGTAGTTTAATACCTTTAGTAATCCTCGGAGGAGAAATTTTTCAATGGATAGTAGTAGCATTAATACTTGTTATTTTAAATCTCAAGCCCAAATATAGAAAAAGTGTATTTGTTCTAACCGTGTTATTTATTGGGTTATTAGATTTTCCCTTATATGTTATAAATAACTCGATCGGACTACCTCACTGGTTTTTAGTAGGTGGTACTTATGGAGATATTATGCTATTTTCAGATTTAACAGGTTTTCCACTGTGGGCTTTTATAATAATTGCATGCGGTCAATTGTTAGGAACAATTCTAATTACGTACAAATTAATTTCTCAAAATAGGAAAGAGATAATTATAGAAGAATTTATTCTCAATTAATCAACTTCTTTTATAGAGATTTACATCTTCTAATATCGAATTAACTTTTGAGAAGAGACCTAAAATTAAACTTAATTCCTTTTTTGACATTAAACTACGTCCAAAAATGTTCCTAAAAGCAAAAAAGACATTTTCTTTTTTATGGGTTCTAATTTTTAATTTTTCTATAATTTTTTCTATCATACTAAGTAATATTGAACGATCTTTTTTATCAGCGATTAAAACAGGACTTACTCCTCGCCCTATGCTTAATATATTAATTTTTTTGAATAGTCCATATAAAATAATTCCACAAGCATGAGACAAATTTAATGCTGAATAATTATTACTGGTTGGAATTCGCAAAAGTATATCAGCAAGACTAATTTCCTCATTGGTTAATCCTCTTGACTCTTTTCCAAATAAGATCGCTATTTTCAAAGGTTTTACTGAAATTGGTGGATTTAAATCTTCCGGAAAGATTGCTAATCTCCTAATATTTGAGTAGGTTTTTCCTTGTGCTGTTGTTGCAATGATATAATCAAATCTTTTCATAAATTGTTTGAATTCAGGCATATGGTTTTTTTGATTCTTTACATCTACTATTTCTGCATTGAAAAGGATATCTTTTCCATGCATGGCAAATCCCTGAGTCTCATAACTTAGAATTTCCTCTACTTTCTCAATTGGATTAAAAATTACGAGTTTCTTGAAATCAAAATTTTCCATAACCCGAGCAATTGCACCAATATTTCCTGAATGTTCGGGTTGCACTAAAACAATAGTAAACGATAAGTTTTCATATTTTTTTGCTCTTTGAGTTTCTTGAAAAGCAGTAATTTGTCTCTTAGTTTTTTTTTTATCCAAATTAACCACTCCTTACTATTATATTGAGTTTGTCTATTAAACAATTATATTTCTTAACTTTCTAAAAAATCTAAAATAATTTTATTAACTTCAGGAGCTCTTGATAGTGTCATAAAGTGACCAGCTTTTTCAACAATTTTTAGTGTACTATTTGGTATTTTTTCATGTATTTTACTCATTACTGATTTAGGTGTTAATCTATCGTGAGAAGCAGCGATTAATAATGTTTTATTTTCAATTTGCTCTAAACTTTCTAAAGTATAATGTGCTTTCATTGCTTCAGCTTGATTTATAATATCCTGAGGTCTTGAAGGATTAATAGTGCTTTCCTTAATTAAACTTTCTGCAGAAAACAGATTAAAATACTTCTTTTTTGGATTGTTTTTTAATTCTTTCTGAAAATTTTGATGAAAAATCCAGCGCAATTTATTCCAAAATGCTTGTTCAGGACTTATTTTGAGCATTTTAATCTCTTTAAGACGATTATTTTTTAATATCTCAACCCATTCGTTATCGGGTTTACCATAATTTGTCGCAATTAATATTAATTTATCTAATTGATCAGGGTAAGACAAAGCGAAGTGTTGGGCAATCATACCTCCAAAACTTCGACCTACTAAGTGAGTTTTTTTAATTTGAAGAAAATCAATTAAACCCTTTATGTCATCTACAAACATTTTCATAGAATAAGGATAATTAGGTCTATCAGTTTTTCCAGTTCCTCTTAGGTCAAATGTAATTACTTTGAATTTTTTACTAAATGCTATTATCTGAGGCTTCCAGATTTCTTTTTTAGAACCAAATCCGTGGATAAAGATTACAGGAAATCCTTTCCCCTTAAGTTTATAAGAAATGTTAATTCCGTTCGAATTTGCTAAACTCATAGTAGAATTAAATATAATAACTAATAAGTATATTATCTAAGTTTTTCCCTAAAAATCTGTTAAATTCATCTTGAAAAGCAATTTATTATACGCACGATACATAAGACCTTGTTTATTAGAGGAGAATAAGGGTGGTGGTTTCGGTTCAACATTTGAAATGTTCTCAAGCCATTTATCAATTTCTAATGTCATATTATCAATTGAGAAGATATGAATACGTTTTAGCTTAACATATAAACATATAGCAATTTGGTCTAATAATTCACTTAAATCTAAATAGCCAAAAATATTAGAAAGCCAACGAAGATATATCCCATATGTTGTAAGACCTAAATCAATCGCAGCTTTTTCATTGCCATGTTCATCATTAATTTTATTAGCACAATAATATATTATATCTTGTCGAGTCTCTCTGCTTGATAATTTTTTGATAAAACTTGTATAAACCATATAAGAGTAAAAATCTGCGTTTGATGGGCGGGGATTTAAGCCCAAGGGAAGTCCACCATAAGCAGTTGAGATTGCTTTTTTTCCATAATCATGTATATCATCAACAATAGATTCTAATTTTATTTTAATATGTTCATCAGGAATAGCTTTATTTAATTTACGGTTTGCGACATTTCCTTTTATACCAGTAAAATTTATAGGATTTTCTAGATCTAAGAGATAGGCAGAAATGGTAGAGTAGTTCTCCAAAAGATAATGTATCCATTTTTCATGAACATTAACATTCCATCTATTTATCCAATAACCTTGATGTTTACTTATTAATGGCCAAAAATTTAACTCAACATCATTCTTTTCACAGATTTTTATGAAATCTTTTAGTTCTTTAAGCCTTTTTGGTGTAATAGCCAAATTTAATCCAAACTCATAAGTACCTAGTTTTTCTAAAAAAGGTTTTAATAAAGTTGGTGTTATAAGCTCGGACCAAAAATATAGTTTTCCTTTCACATGCTCTCATCTAAAAAAAATTAATATAGAGAAAAAAAACTTATTTTATATAAGGTTTTTCTAATTTTTGTTGCTTTTCCTTATGAAGGTTGTCTGCATCTTTCTTAATTTGTTCATATACTTCTTTAGTTATCGGGAATCTAGTTATCGATAATATCCCAATTCCTAAAGCTATTGCTGGAAAAATAAATACCAAACTCCTCAAACCAAATTCAATTTCAAGGGTTCCAGAAGGATCAAACACTTTCCACCCAGTACTTCTAAACACCAGATTAATTGTTAATATGACTAAAATTGTAGATAATTTAGTAATTAATGCATTAATACCATAATAGCCTCCTTCTCGTCTAATTCCGGTAGATAATTCGTCTTGGTCAATTATAGCCGCTAGAACAATATCTCCGAACAATAATGCCCCTGAAAGGCCTATTCCTACAATAAAAAATGCTATAAAAGCAATATCAACAGTAGATATAAACATCAATGGTAATAATGTAATAATAAAAGTCGCAAATGCTAACATGTATCCTTTTTTCATTCCTATTTTTACTGCTATAAAACGCCATAACACCATAAAAATCGCTGCAGAAATAAATGCCACTCCAAGTAATAATCCTAACAAAAATGATTCCCCTTCAGGAATGTTTAATACAAAACTTCCGTATAAGGGTACAATTGCTGGAAGCATTCCAATTACATACCAATAGGCTAAATTCGCAATAATAAAGTACCTAAATGCTTTATTTTTTATAGAGAATTTTAATGAATTGAGAAAGGAGGGTGCTTTTTCGTAATCTTTTGAAAACTCAACTCTTTCTTTAATTCCAAATAAGATTAACAGTACAACACCAAGAGCTACTATAATTGCCATAATTATAGCTGCAATACTATAGTTGATTAGATATTCAGGCTCATCAAGTTTTGGTATGAAAAGTGTAGGTAATATTGAAGCAAAAATTAAACCAATAACAGTAAATCCCTGCTTAATTGCGTTTGATTTTGCCCTATCTTGTAAATTTAAAAACATTTCAGGAAATAAAGAAGCATAATTCAAATCAAATGCAGTGTAAGTAATATCAAAAAGAATAACCATTGTTAGAAAGTAAAAAAAAGTTGCAATAGTGGAATTAACTGGGGGTATAAAGATTAATACTACCACCAAACATAGCGGACCAATTGCCCCTATAATATATGGTTTTCTTTTTCCCAATTTAGTTTTAGTTCTATCAGATAATGCACCTAAAAGTGGATCATTAATTGCATTCCATAGTGACCAAATTATAAATACAATTGTAATTAAATCAACATTAATTCCCACCACGGCAAAATAAAAAGTAAATACATACATGTTAAACATTTGAATAACAATTGTGTCTGAGAATTGACCAATACCATATCCTAATGCTTTTTTAATTGAAAACTTACCTGATTCTTCTTCATACATTTTTCAATAAATTTAATGAAATTATTATAATTAATAGGTTGAATAAAGAACTATTTATAGATTTATATAAGAATAGAAAGAAATTATGATTGAGAAGTGTTTATTTTTACATTAAAGATTAATTAATCAAATAGTAAAAAACTATTAAGAGAGTTGATACCAGTTGTCAGAAGATATATTTGAAAAAATAAAAGAAGCGACTTTTAAGGGAGAGTATAAACTTATTGGAAGATTAGTGAGAAAGGCACGAAGACAAGGTTATTCAAACGAAGATATAATAACTCAGCTTTCTACAGGCTTAATAAACGTAAGTGAAAAATATAAAATAGAAGGTATGTATTTAGATGATATTATTAAAGCAGCAGGAACATTTGAAGCAGGATTTCAATCATTGGGGTTACATGATGAAAAAAAAGAGCCTGAGAGAAGAATAGTCTTAGGTGTTATGGGAGGTCCGTGGACAATTGGGACCAATATTGTTGCAGCAAATTTAAGAGCTCATGGATTTGAAGTTATTGATTCAGGTTCAGATATTTCACCAGAAAAAATAGCAAAGACTGTTAAAGAGAGTAAGGCTAAAATTATGGCATCGGCAATTTATTTAATGCAATCAATTAAAGACGTAGAAAAGCTAGAAAATGAACTGTGGAAAAATGGAGTTCGTCATAAGATACGTACAATTCTAAGTGGACCAGCGGGTTCAAAACAATTAGCTGAGAGATATAATTACGATGCGTTTGTTAAAGATGTAAACGAATTAGTTATAAAAGTAAAAGAATTCTCAGCTGATCTAAAATCGGAGATGAGCTCTTACGATAGAGTAATGATTTCTGTGAAACATAAAGAACCTGATAGAGTTCCTTTTATGCCTTTTGCTCAAACATTTACAGCAAAAATTGCAGGAATACCCTTTTCAGAATATGTTAGTAATGCTGAAAAATTTGTCGATGGACAATTAAAAGCTTATAATTTTTTCGGATGGGATGCTCTTTGTTTTTCCTCGGATGTTGGAATGTATGCAGAAGCTTTAGGGGCAAAAATAGAGTTTCCTTATGATGATGTCCCAAGAATAGCGAAACCTGTGTTAAGTCACACGACGATGTATAAAGATTTTCAAACTCTTAAGATTCCTGACTTGAAGAACGCTGGGCGATTGACAGAATCGATTAAAGCAATTGAACTAACAAAAAAGATTGTAAAAGATGAGGTTCCTCTGATTGGATGGACAGAAGGACCATTCCAAGGAGTTACATTATTAGGAGGAGGCGATCCAATGCAATTCTTTTATGTTTTGGAACATCCTGATGAATTTAAAGAGATATTAGATTGGTATGCAGATTTTGAAATTGAAGTTGCTCAAGCCATGTATGAAGCAGGTGCAGATATAATTGGTGTTGGTGAAACTGCCGCATATTTTATGTCTCCCAAATTTTTCGAAGATTTTTGTTTGAGGCCTGAAAAAAAAACATGTGGTTCAATAAAAAATTTGGGAATGATACCGCTTATTCATTGTTGTGGATATGTTCCGCAGTGTATCCATTTTGCAAAAGAAACTAATTCAGGTGGTGTAATTCAATTTGATTATCAAGTAGATTTAGAATGGGCAAAATCTCTTATTGGAGATGAGGTAACAATAATGGGTAATCTTAATTATAATAAATTACTTACTGCAAATCCTCAACAAGTCTATGAAGATTGTGTAAAACATATTAAAATTGCAGCACAAGGAGGAGGATATTGGTTAGCTTTTGGTTGCGAAATCCCGCGCGATTTACCTGTAGAAAATCTTAGAGCAATTTTAAGAGCCACAAAAACAGTAGGGAAATATCCAATCATTAAATAATATCTTCGTTTAATATTTAATTTTCGATTCCTTGAAGTAAATGAAAGATATATATATGAGAAATCTCATTAGTTAGTTAAATTAACAATATTAAGATCATAAGAATATTAATCTACTTGAAATTAAATTTTAATTTTATGAACTTAAACCAGGTTGGATTAAATTTATGTCTGTTTATAAAAATATCGCAGAGTTTCTTCAGTTTATTAACATTAGTAATGAAAAATTTTCTTTATTTGAATGGAAACCTCAAGGTTCTATGAGGAGATTTGACTTAGATTTAAATATAGTTAAAGAAAATCCCATAAGTGATATTTTCTTTCATAAAGACAAAGGGAATATGAAGATTGTATATATAAGAAAACACAACTTAATATATACCGTAGGGGCAAATCCAAAAGTTCAATATCAATTACTTGAAGCATTATTAGAATATATAGATTTTAAATTTAACGAAGTTTATGATGTAAAAGTAATATTATCATATGGTAATTTTTCTCCTGGTCTTTTTAATGGATTTAAGCAAAATATTGAGGATATCATAAAAAACTTTGCAGATTTAGATTTAGTTAAAAGAATTCTTGTAGAATGCAAAGTATGTAACACTGTACTCCCACTTTTCGTAAAAAAAAGTGTTATTGAAAACGCAGAATCTCATCCTGTTCCTATAGTTTATAGTCATCACGGTCATGCAATCTTATGTTTTATAGATCAAAACTTCCATCATCGCGGTGTGGAACTAGTTAATATTACAGGATAATAAAATTTTAGTATCTACTTCTAAGAGACTAATCTTAAATCCTCAATAATGAATTTTAAAAGCATAATTAAAATAATATACATATGGAAAAAGATCAGAATTCCGATGATCAACCTTTTTTTGAAGAGATAGTAAAAAAAACAAAAACAGGGATCACCTTTCCAAAAGACCTAAGGGATTCATTATTTGAGGAAGATAAAAACGTTTTTTTTAAATTGGTGGTCCCAAATAAAAAAGATAAAATAATCCTAGAATTTTTATCCGATGAACAAGTTAAAGAACTCTCTGAGAAATTAAAAACCAAGAAGTCCAAAGTAGTACGTCCTTCACGTGCTTCTGAAGATAAAAAAATACCTGATAGTAAAAAAACTACAGGGCCTAGCCCTGCATGGGGAGAATATTTCGTTTATGATTTTGAAGCTAAAGATAAAATCATTCCTATTTTAGAATCTGCTTTTTATAAATTCGCTGAAACTCCCTTAAATTTAGAAGATGCTATGGGACGTGTTAAATATGCTTTAGTGTCATTTCTCACTTCTACAAAAACAGAAAATGCTAAATTATAT
>SMTZ1_10010979_pt1 | contig 10243 bp, 7 predicted proteins | sample DeeMarSWOR136_30_FD_25667 | JGI IMG/M metagenome (IMG submission 25667) | reverse complement strand
AGCCATGAATTTTGACCCGTTCGGGCACAGCAGGGGACTCGTGCAGATACTGAAAAAATCGGGGTACACGTCTTATCTCTTCTGCCGGCCTGATGCCAAGCATATCACACTCCCGGCCGATGATTTCGTCTGGGTAGGGTACGATGGATCGGAGATTCTCGCTCACCGCGCACGGTATCACTACAACTCGGAAAGAGGAAAGGCCCGGCAGCGGGTGGAACAATGGATAAATGAGAATCAAGAACTGAATCAGGGAATGCTTCTCTGGGGGATCGGCAATCATGGTGGCGGAGCCTCCCGTGAGGATCTTGAACAGCTCCGGGAGCTCAGCGAGGAAAAATCCGAATGGGATGTGCGTCACGGAATTCCAGAAGACTATTTCGAGACCATGAGCCGGAAAGCGGATGAACTGCCCCGCCACGCTCAAGACCTCAATCCCTGGGCAGTGGGCTGCTACACCACCATGGCGCTCATCAAACAAAAGCACCGTCTTCTCGAAAACACCTATTATTTAGCCGAGAAAATGGTGAGCCATGCTTCATTACATGACTTAATGGATTATCCCGGGGAAGAGCTTCACCAATCACTGGAAGACCTGTTGTTCTGTGAATTCCATGATATCCTTCCAGGCTCTTCAATTGTTGAGGTTGAAGCCTTCGCGCTCCAGAGGATGGACCATGCGCTGGAAATCCTGTCCCGTCTCAAAGCCCGGGCTTTCTTTTCCCTGGCTAAAGGGGAAAAGAGAGCGGAAGAAGGGGAATTTCCGATTTTTGTCTACAATCCCCATCCTTATCCGGTGAATGAGATGATTTCCTGTGAATTCCAGCCTCAAGAGCCAAATTTTGACCCGGAGACCTTCTGGCTTCCTGAGGTTAGAGACAACAATGGAAAAATCGTTCTTCATCAACTCGAGAAAGAGAGCAGTAATATATCTGTTGACCAGAGGAAAAGAGTTGTCTTCCAAGCCGAGCTCAAGCCTGCGCAGATGAATCGCTTTTCCTGCTTTTTGAAAGAAGTCGAGCCCATTCCAGAAGGAGAGAGGAGGAAGGAGACGCCACTGGCTTTCAAATCAGATAAGATCGAGCTCTCCATCAATGATAAAACAGGCTGGGTGGATAGCTACTGCATCGACGGAGTGGATTTTCTCAATCCTGAATCTTTCCGATGCCTTGTCGTCGAGGATTATCCAGACCCTTGGGGAATGAAGGTTCGCTCATTCCGGAATGTCCTGGGGAGTTTTGACCTCATGTCAAAGAAGGAAGCGGCCCGGTTTGCCGGTGTGTCGGAATCCGAGCTTGACCCTGTCCGGATTATCGAGGATGGTTCTGTGAGGATGGTGGTCGAGGCGCTCTTTAAATACAACCACTCATCGATCTGCCAGAGGTATATGATTTCAAAAAAGGGAAGTGAGTTTGGAGTGGAGATCCGGGTGCTCTGGGCCGAGAAGGACCGCATGCTCAAACTCTCTGTGCCGACCTCATTCCAGAAGGGGACCTGCAGGGGGCAAGTGGCCTACGGTGTTGAGGAGTTCACCAGGGAAGAAGAGGAGCTGGTCGCGCAGAAATGGGTCGGAGTTGTTTCTTCAGATAAGAAATATGCCCTGACGATAATCAATAGAGGCACGTACGGATTTGACTTTTCAAACGGCGAGCTTCGTCATTCCCTTCTGCGCTCAGCAGCCTATGCGGCCCATCCAGTGGATGGAAAGAGGCCGATTGTTCCTCAAGACCGGTTCGAGCCACGGATAGACCAGGGCGAGAGGCTATTCAGTTTCTGGATCAACGGAGGAGAGGCTCAAGAGCGTCTCTCTCAGGTAGACCGTGAGGCTCTTATCAAGAATGAGAGTCCGGTGGCGCTATCCTGGTTTCCTCCAGGAAAAGGAGAGAAGATTCTACCTTCAGTGTCGGTGAGTGAGGATGCAGTCCAGGTCACTTCTGTCAAGATGGCGAAGGAGAATAACTGGCTTATCCTCCGCTTGTTCGAACCCACGGGTGAAGAGCGTCAAACCGGTGTATCGATTCCCTGTTTAAACCTGTCTTTTGAGGTCAAGCTTCAAGGCTTTGAGATCAAGACTATGGCCGTGGACCTTGATTCAAAGGAAATATTCGAGGTGGACTTGATGGAGAAAAGACTGTGACCGAATTTCCATGATATAATCGAAAGGATGATGGCCGTTTAAAGTCAATGGCAAAAAATGGGAGGCGCTCAAGAAGAAAGAATGAAAAGGAATAACGAAGGGCCAAAGCCTCCGCCGGTCTCCGTAGTCATGGTCGGAATCAGTGGAATGGGGCTCCATTACCTTATGACTCTGCTGGAAGAGTTTTCTCCCGGAGAGATCGAGCTTCGTGCCGCTGTGGACCCTTTCCCGGAAAAGTCTGAACGCTACCCTGAACTCAGAGAGAAAGGGATTCCTGTGTTTGATTCCCTCAGTGAATTCTACGGCAGCGGTCAGACTGCTGAATTGGCTGTTATCTCATCTCCGACTCAACACCATGTTCTCCAGAGTTGTGAGGCGCTCCGCAACGGCAGCCATGTGTTGTGCGAGAAGCCCATCGGAGCCACGATCCAGGACGCAGACCAGTTGATCCAGGTTAAGAATGAGTCAAACCATTGGGTTATGATCGGCTACCAATGGTCCTATTCGAAGGCGATTCAATGTCTGAAACGCGATATTCTCAAGGGAATGTTCGGCAGACCTGTTCGGCTGAAATCCCTGTGTTTCTGGCCCCGGGCAGAGGATTATTACGGAAAAAGCTCCTGGCTGGGGAGAAAAAAAGATGAGGAAGGTCGCTGGGTACTAGACAGCCCGGCTAACAACGCTATGGCTCATTTTCTGCACAACCTGTTCTACGTCTTGGGCGACCATGCGGATACGAGCGCTCGACCCACAGCGGTTACAGCAGAGCTCTACAGAGCTTATCCCATCCAGAATTTCGACACCGTTGCTTGCCGTGCATTCACGAAGGAAGGCACGGAGCTCCTGTTTTATGCGTCCCATGTGACACGTCCGGACCAGGGACCCATATTTTCCTTCGAGTTTGAACAGGCAACAATCACATACGGAGAGGTTTCTAAGGAGGTCATCGCCATCGACCGCAAAAGGAAAGAAAAACATTACGGCTCTCCCGAAGCCGCCCATCATTTCCTGAAACTGTTTGATGCGGTGGCGTGTGTCCGGGAGCCCAAGCCTCTCGTTTGCGGCCCGGAAGCGTCTCGCTCCCAGACTCTGTGTGTGAACGGCATCCAGGAGTCCTTCCCGGAGATTGTGGAGTTTCCGGAATCAATGGTTCATAAGGAAGAAAGTGAAGGGAAATGGTGGGTCGAAGGGCTGGCCGAGGGATTTTATGACTGCTACACCAAAGGAATCCTGCCCAGCGAAGGGAATATTCCCTGGGCCCGTGCCGGAATACCTGTGGATGTGCGGGATTATCGGTATTTCCCGGGTGGAACTCCTCAGGCTGATCCAGCGGATAAGCGAGAGGAATGATATCCATGGATTCGCGTGAGCTTGTCCGCAGAACACTCGCCTTTGATTCCCCGGATCGCATTCCCCGCCAGTGCTGGATTTTGCCCTGGGCTGAGGAAAAATACCCGGAAATCATCGAGAAGCTTCACAGGGAGTTTCCCGATGATATCGTTAATGCACCGGCAGTCTATAAAGAGCCGCTGGGAATTAAAGGAGACCGGTACAGCCCTGGGATTTATGTGGATGAATGGGGATGCACTTTTGACAACCTCCAGAGCGGTACGATCGGGATTGTTCGTGAAACTCTCATTCAAGACTGGAAGGACCTGGATGATTTCACAACTCCTGATGCGGTCCTCAGTCTTGACCAAGATGTGGTGAATGCTTTTTGTCAAGACACGGATAAGTTCGTGCTTTCCGGGACTGTTGTGCGACCTTTTGAGCGGCTGCAGTTCATCCGGACAATGGAGCAAGCTCTCGTCGATTTAATCGAGCAGCCTTCCGAGCTCTTCGAGCTTTTAAACCGAATTCACGAACATTACTGCAGGGAAGTTGAAGCCTGGGCCAGCACTGATGTGGATGGTGTGGCCCTGATGGATGACTGGGGAACGCAGCGGGCGATGATCACTTCTCCCAAGATTTTCCGTCAAGTATTCAAACCTATGTACAAAGACTATGCGGAGATTGCCCGCCAGCACGGGAAGTACGTCTTCATGCATTCGGATGGGTACATCACTGACATTATTCCCGATTTAATCGAGGTCGGAATCGATGCCCTGAACAGCCAGGTCTTCTGCATGGGAGTGAAGGAATTAGGTGAGCGGTTTTGCGGAAAGATCACTTTCTGGGGAGAGATCGACCGCCAGCAGCTTCTTCCCCAAGGTTCCAGACAGGAAATAAAACAGGCCGTTCACGAAACATGGGCTCATTTGTATGCGGATGGGGGAGTCATCGCCCAGTGTGAGTTTGGCCTCGAAGCCAAACCAGAAAATGTGTTGGCAGTGTTTGAAGCCTGGGACTCCTTATGCTAGTCAATAGGATAAGCGAAACAGTAAGGGAAACAACCTAATCTTATTGCAAAAAAGTAATTTTATTTAATTTGATTTTTAGTGTTTTTGATTTTATATTGAATGAAAACATTCTAAAAGGAGGGAAATTATGAAAAAAGAAGAATATCCGGAGTACAATATTCACAAGTTACTGCGGATAGTATGGGTATATGTAGAACATCAAGATTCTGGCAGAAAAGTAGAACAGGGAGAATTGCCTAGAGAACTGGCAAAACAATTAACGCCTAGTTTACCTGATGAGGAACTTGATAAAAAGGAAAATAGGGAAAAAGAAATAGAAGAGAAACTGACAGCTGCACATGCTTTGCGTGCATTAGAGCAATTAAATGAGATATTAGATACTCCCTGGCCCTATAGTAATCCATGTTATGGTCCAAGGCCTAAATATCGAGTGTAATATCTAATCTTATCCTAATTTAGTTCTTTTTCTAACATTAGACTTCAAAAATATGAGGATGGAGTTTTCTAGTTTCACTTTCACTGTGACGGAAGAGTGTAATTTTAACTGCTCGTATTGTTTCCAAAATATAGGGAGGAGATACATAGATATCTCAACAACGGAAAAAGCTCTCGATTTTTTCTTTCCGTTATTAACAGAGGAATGTTACGTTAATTTTTATGGGGGGGAACCTCTACTTGCCTATGATCAGATCAGACACGCGGTGTTCGCCCTTGAAAAGAAAAATAGGAAGTTAAAAAAGAATGTCCAATTCTCTATGACCACGAATGGGAGCCTCATTAATGATGACATTTTGAGTTTCCTGAGTCAGCATAAGTTTCTTCTGACAGTGAGTTTCGATGGATTGGCCCAGAATATATCCAGAAAAAGTGACAGTTTCGAACATATTGTCTCTATAATAAAAGAAATACTGAAATACCCCGATATAGAATTGGAGACCAATAGCGTTTTTACGCCAGAAACCATAGGGTATCTTTCACAGTCGATTCGATTCATCAGTGAATTGGGTGTTCCGAATATTGATTTTTCACTTCATAAAGTGACTCCGTGGGATTCTTCCTCGCTTTCCCAACTCCAAGAAGAACTCACATCACTGAGAGGATTTTTGCGCTCCTTTTATAAAAGAGAAGGGAAGATACCTCTGGTTGAATTCAGGGAAGAACCGAAAAAAGATATTTTTTGTTGTTTTGCTGGGAGGGACCGTATGGCAATTACACCGGATGGCAAGCTCTGGGGCTGCTGTCTTTTTCCTGATTTTTTAAGGAAAGAGGAAGAGACTGAAAAGTATGAAAAGTACTGTTTTGGAGACCTGGACTCATTCACTGAGAATTTCGAAAGGGTGTATCCTGAAATCCTCTCGAATATATCAAGCCTTCGGACGGATCATTTTTCCACTCCTGACACTTCGTGCATTCTTTGTGAAGAACTCGAGGAGTGTGGAGTGTGTCCGTTGGATACCGCATTTTCTGGATCGATCACAAAAAGGATTCCTCCCTGGATATGCGATATTAAAAAAATCTTAAGGGAGGAGAAAAAGATTTTCCGGAGAGAACTGGAAGCTTGAGAATAGAAACAAAAAAAAGAATAAGGCTGAAATATATTTTATTCCTGTGATGTATTTTTCAATACATCCAATTGTTTTTTCGCATCTGCGGTTTCCGGAAGATCAGGATCCGCGTTTTCCCAGAGTTGAAGGAACTTTTCGTAATGTTTGATAGCTTCTTCTCCCCATCCTTCTTCCTGGCTGATTTTCCCTAACCAGTAAAAACTTTTTACATAAATATCTCCCCATCGTAAACGCCCGGTTGTCAGGGATATTATCTTTTGATATTGATCATTGGCTTTTTCCAAGTCCCTCATTTGATAATAGGCTGAGGCAAGGCAATTAAGATAAAATGCATGATCGTCGTACATACTTTGTTGATGAGAAAATAACAATAATGCTTCTTCAAAATCTTTGATCGCGAGTGAAAGCAAACCTTTTTTTTGGGCGATCATCCCCAATAAATAGTGATAATATCTTATGTATTTTTGAATTCCTGTTTTTTCTACGCACTGCTTGAGTTCCTCTGCTGTACTTTTTGCTTCATTTAATTTCTCATTTTTAAGATAGGCAAGTCCGAGATAAGTTAAAGCTAAAGGTCTGGACTGGATAAGATTGGATTCAGAAGTTATTTTCTCTGCCTGGATTAATACATTCAGAGCCTCGCCGTATTGTTTCTTTTGAAGATTGAGGCTTGCCAAGAAAAACCTATACTCAACTTCCATCGATTTTAAGCCAGATTTTCGTGAGTCTTCCATCCCCGAAATAACTTCTTTTCTGCATTTATCATATTTCCCCTGAGATAAATAGGTATGACCAAGCCCTAATCTACCCCATAATTGGGACTGCGGATCATTCTTTTCGAGAAGTTGCCGGAAAAATTCCTCTGCTTTTAGAAAGTTGTTTTTGGAATGGTAAATATTTGCTATCGATTGGATCCACTCAGTATTATCATCTTTTGATACCAATGAAAGTGCAACTTCTGCCTCACGAAGAGCAAGGTCAATTTTCCCTTCGCAGAAGTAGATGACGCTCATATGCAAACGCAAATAGGATTCCTCGTAAAAATGCTTGTTGTCTTGTAATATTTTCCTGGCTTTATCATATAAACCCATGCCTCTATAAATAAAAACGAAGTTGTCTACAGCCATTTGAGGATTAACTTTAAAGACTTTCTCAAACCGTTCAATAGCCAGATCCCATTCTTCCATGTTTCTATAAATTGCACCAAGATATGTATTGCCGTCTTCGTCATCGGGATAATTCTGAAGCAATTTTTTATATGTTTCTATCGCTTTTTCATAAGAACCTTCCAATATTGTGAAAGCCCATCCCTCGATTAGGTGGCGCTCTCGGAAAGAAACACGATCCTGGTCAAACCATGAAAAAGCCATCTGAGCGTATTTCTTAGCCTGATCGATATCTCCTAAGTAATGATAGTTTTCTGAGATCCTTTTATAGGCGAGTACAAACCCAGGATCGATGTCTAGGGCTTTCTCCAGGGATTCATTGCTTTTTTCAAATTTCCCTTCCTGGTAATATTGTTTTCCCTGGTCGTAATACTTCAAAGCTTGTGGTGAACCGGTAAGAATTTCTTCAATATTTCTATCTGGATCAGCAGCAATTTCATCACTAGTGAAGTTGAATTGAAATTTTACCCAGGGTGTTAGCTGATCCACAGCAGAATGAAAAGTTGACTCTCCTTCTCCTTCTACTTTATGTGAATCTATGAGCTCTCCTGTGATAATATTCTGGAGTTTTGTATATATTCGGAAAGTGTTTTCTGCCTTGGTGTAATTTCCTGTCAATATATGACTTACCCTTCCTTGTTCAGCCACTTTCTTGAGATCCTCTGAAGTATAACTTTTCGCATCCTGAAGATTTAGCTTTTCGAGGATTTCTAAGAGTCTATCTTCAGTTAATACTCTGATTAGCTTTGATTGTATAAGGTCATAAATTAGCATGTTTGAGAGAGCTTTTCTCCAATAATCTTGATTTTCATCTCCTGTATTGTTTTCGAAAGGCATGACTACAACCGATTTTGCCAAGTCTTCTGTTAGAAGCAGTCCAGAAGGCTTTCTTATTATCCATAAATAAGCGATTGCCACAATGAGAATGATCAAGGCGCTGGCGTAGGCCACTTTCAGTAATTTTTTTACTCTTATTCGCAGAAGAAGTGGTTTGGTCGCGACTTTTTTCTCTCCTAGGTCATGAAGAATTTCCCCTGCATTCTGGTAACGGTCGTGTTTATCTTTCTCCAGACATTTAAGGATGATTTTTTCGAGATAGGGGGGAATATTCGGATTTAATTTCGAAGGCGATTTGGGTTTTTCATGGATGTGCTTCTGGATGTATCCTGTGTATGTCTCGGCCTTGAAAGGTTTTTCTCCTGTCAGCATCTCATAGAGGATGATCCCGAGGGAATACAGGTCAGAACGTGTGCCCACCTTTTCTCCCTTAGCTTGCTCGGGAGATATATACTGGATGGTTCCAATAATAATACCTGGCGCGCTGTCTTCCATGACTTCAACGGATTTGGCCACGCCAAAATCTGTGACATACACTTTGCCACTGCTATCGACCAGGATGTTTTGGGGTTTGAGGTCTCTATGAATCACTCCCTTTTGATGCGCAACTATAAGGGCTTCACAGATCTGTCTTGTGATGCTGATGGCCGTTTCAACAGATAATCTTCCAGAAGTGAGAATTAGCTCTTTTAAACTCTGCCCCTTGATGTAATCCATAGAGATGAACTTGATTTTATCCACCTCTCCCAGGTCGTAAATACGGATCACATTTTCATGGGAAATGGACCTGGCCAGCAGAGTTTCTTTCTTGAAACGCGTGATGATATGGGTCCTGGCTGAGTATTCTCATTTTAAGGGCAACGGTTATGCCCAGTTCTTTGTCTTCTGCTTTATACACTCGCCCCATTCCACCGCGGCCGACTTCTTCAATAATCTTGTAGCGCGGACCGAAACTATCTCCTGGAGAGAAATAAAGAGTATCCTCCCGAGGAGGCGGAGAAGAGGGCGTGTGTGTGAGAGTGTCGTTGATTTCACCAAGAGAGGTCCCGCACTTGCTGCAGTACTGGCTATCATCGGGATTAGTAGTATTGCAACTCGGACACTGCATTCCTTACTCAGCCCTCCATTTTGTAGTAATAATAAGAGTAATAAGAATCTAAGTCAAATCTTTGCCAGGAAAATGTTTGGTATTCTATGAGTGGGGACCTGAACTTCTACTCAACTTATTTAATTTATGTTTAATTTATGATCATTTTCGTGCCATACGAAGAAAAACATTTTTTCCTAACTTTTGACATCAGCTTTTCACTGTGTTATAGCATCAAGACGCTGAAGCTGTGAATTCAAACAAGGAGAAGAAGTCATGCCAAAAAGAATAGCTTATGTCATCATTCTCATCTGCATAGTCTTGACGAGCTGCAGCCCTGTCGCCAATAACGGCAGCATTAAATGGGTGACTCTAAAAGACATCGAAAAGAGCCTAGAAAATGAGCCTGCTATGAGCGTGGGATTTGATATCGATGACACGGTGTTGTTCTCGAGTCCAGGGTTTTATTATGGCCAGCAGAAGTATTCACCGGGAAGCGATGCTTACTTGGCCAATGAGGAATTCTGGAAGGAAATGAATAACGGCCTTGACCGATTCAGTATCCCTAAAGAATGTGCACGGAATCTGATTGAGTTCCATAGAAATAGAGGTGATTCCATTTATTTCATCACCGCAAGGATTGGGACAGATGCAGAGTCAGTCACAGAGCTTCTTGCGGGGATTTTCGGATTGGAAAATCCGAACAAAGTCATTTTCACAGGATTTAAAATCCTGGAGAATCTTAAAATCAGGCCCATCCGGGAAAACAACATTCAAATATTTTATGGAGATTCAGACGGCGATATCAAGGCTGCTCTAGCTGCGGGTGCTCGCCCTGTCCGAATCCTCCGTCCTGTAAACTCCACCAATAAGCCGATCCCTAGAGCGGGGAGTCTGGGAGAAGAGGTTCTGAAGGATTCAGAGCATTAGAACGGAAAAAGCCATTCACAGGGAATTGCATTAGTCACCGACGCCAAAAGGACGACGGATCCATGCTCCATTCCACATCACCAGATCTTTATTGAAATCCGACATTTGTCTGAGGAAATAGAATCCCTCTTCAGGGAGTAACTTATTGAAAGCGAAGTCAC
>SMTZ1_10008532_pt1 | contig 10243 bp, 10 predicted proteins | sample DeeMarSWOR136_30_FD_25667 | JGI IMG/M metagenome (IMG submission 25667) | reverse complement strand
ATTATCCATTTGACTTTTCTCTGATTCAGCTTTTTCATATATGCTGAATCATCTTTGTTATTTTCTAGAAGAAAGTAATTTCGGGATAAGACAGGAGTAAATATTATGAAAAAAATATTTATAATATTTATAATAGGAATTTTTATTGTAAACGGACTTGGTATAGAAATTGTAGTTGGAAACTACACTAAAGAAGAAACCCAGATCTTATCTCCTAGCACCCAGACAATAAATAATGACAAATATGAAATAAATTCAAAATACTCTTATATCCGTAGTTATCCAGGGGGAGGTGGTATATTTATTATTAAAATGACTCCAAAAAACGATTTTTGTGGTTACGTTTCTCTTCAAATAAACGCAGATTCCAACTTAAATGCAGTATTAGATAAACATATCTTAAATAAAAAATCACAAATTGCAGAGCTTACTATACAGCCTAATGAACAAATTGAACTTAAAACATATGAAATTAAACTTACAGCAACATACCATAAAAATTCAAAGCACATAAAATTTATTAATTTGATAAATAAGATAAGATTTCCTTTTTTACCTAATTTAATCAGTTTTTTATTTAGACGATTTAACAATGGTCAAGGATATGTATATAGCTCAGATATTAACCAGGAGCTTGTACTAGAAGTTGAGATGTTTGATTGGACTTCAGAAAATCTTGCCAATGCAACAATAAAACGAGATGAGCTAATTAATTGGATTGAAACTGAGCATCCCGAATTTGGAATCTTTTCTGGTAAGAATTTTTATGCATATATAACATATCCTGCACATTTAATAGTGGAACATTGGACTTTTTTATATAACAAATGGGAGATGCGTATTTGTTACCATGTAACGATTCCACCATATAACTGGTTAATGATTTGTCTACGCCCACGAGGTGAATTTGATTTTGTTTTTGCAGCAAAACGAGAATATAATGGGACAACATACGAGATCCCAATTTCTGATTATCCTGTCTTTTATGGGTATTAATAAAGGTTGAAGACATTTATCGGAGTAATTCTAATAATCATATAAATTTTAATTATGGGAGTTTTATTTTATAAAACTAAGAAGATATAAGTTTAAATAATATTTTTAAACAAAATAGTAAATTATAATATTATTTATTCATTTTGTTCAATTATTTAATAATAAAAATTATTAATTAAAAATTATTTGATTTTATTATGGTTAAAGGAGGAAAGAATATGAAAAAGAAATTATTTTCTTTAGTAGTTTGTACGCTGTTGATTACAATTCTAATCTCTTTTTCTGCAACAGCTAAAAGATGTGAACAAAATTTACCACCTGATGTCCCAAACGTTGAAATTCCTGAAAATGTAGTAAGAGGACATTGGATATTTATAAAAACAATTACAACTGATCCTGATAATGACAATGTTTATTATAAATATGAAATCGATGGTCATGATTATGGATGGGTAGGTCCATTTCAATCTGGTGAGGAGCACATTGAAAAGATTATGGTTATTATTCCTATCGGAACCTATACATTGGGCGTTCAAGCAAAAGATACAAACGGTGCTGAAAGTGATTGGTCTTATTCCTTATTTAATGTTATAAAACCTAGGTCAGTTTCATCACCTTTAATTAATCTACTGTTACACTATTCAAATTTGTTTCCAATGATAAAATATTTACTTCGGCTATAATTAATCCTATCTTTTTTTCTTTTTTTATCTGCTTTCGATATTTTATAAATTATAGATTTTTCATTATCTATCTAAAATTATCTTAGAAAATAAATTTCAAATATAAGGTTGAGTGAAACTAACTCATTGACTTTGAGAAGGTATATTTTAGGTTCTTAATCATCTTTAACGTAGTAAAAAGTATGTGATTTTAACTTGATGTTGAAATTACTTTCCCTTCATATTTTACACCGATTTTGTATCTAAAAAAAATAAAGATTTTTAGTAAGATGAACGTACTTAAAACCAAACTCATAATTTTTTGTAAAAGTTCTCTTGGAACTACACCTGTTGGGTTGTTCACAGCCCGCCAGGTCTGTCTAAAACTTGTAAGGTTAAAAAATTATAACTAGCAGGTTTTACAATAAGTTATTTAAGGAGAATCCAATTAATAAATTGTTGATGTTTTAGTATGAAATTTATCGATAAAAAAACCATTGAAATTAATCGTGAATTGTCTGAACTAGATAAATTTACTCTTGATTTTGTTAAAATACTTAAAAAATATACAAACTATGTTTTAGTTAGTGGATATGTATCGATTTTACTTGGTAGAGCTCGTGTAAGTGAAGATGTTGATGTTATCATCCAAAGAATTGATTTTTCAACATTTCAAGCGTTGTATAAAGAATTAAAGAAGAATAATTACTATTGCCTCAATGCAGAGAAAGAGTCTACAATTTATGATTATCTATCAAACAACCTTGCAGTAAGATTTGCAAAGAAAGACAAAACGATACCAAATATAGAACTTAAATGGGTTAAGCATAAGTTTGATAAATTAGCTATTGAAGATACCATTGATGTTAAGCTATCAAAAGGGGATTTAAAGATATCTAATTTAGAGCTACAAATAGCTTTTAAAGAGGAAATTCTTAAATCACCAAAAGATTTAGATGATGCAAATCATATAAAAGAAGTAGCCAAAGAATATTTAGATAAAAAATTGATACAGAAATATAAGGGGATGTTACGTGGGTTTTATTGAAGAAAACGAAAAAGAACGTAAAAGTTTTGTTCGTAAATGGGCAAAGTACGTCCGCACTCATAGCGATAAAGATTGGTCTAAACAACAAAATGTAATTATTAATTCTGCTTTAAAATCTGCAAATATGACACGCGAGCAATTTTTTAAAATGAAAGGGGAAACTAATTTTGTAAAATATAAAGATTATAGATAGCTGCATACATACAAGAAATAGAGTTTCTAAATGCAGTTTCCCTCCTGTAAAATCCTTCTAACTTACCAGGTTCGTCAAATTTACCAAATTTTGCTCCATAATTTTATATAATAATAATTGTTTAAAATAATAACAAGGGAGAAAGGTAAAGATGAAAAAAATATTAGTACTATTAATAGTAGGAATTTTACTTTTCAGTGCCCTAGAAGCTTTTGCAAAATCCTATAATAAAACTTTAGATTATCTTTTAGCTAATAGAGCTAAGCCATGTTCTGTTATAAATAACGAGCAGTTTTTACATTCTCAAATCGAATATGAAGGAGGATGTATCCTTGTTAAATTTTATGAAGAAATTGATATTTCAACAATTCAAAAGGTTTTCAAAACAATTGATACTATTGTTTGCAGCGATACTTCATTTGGATCTGTTTTAACTGCAAAGTATGCTTTCTCAGGACTAGAAATGAATGCTGAAAAAAAATATTTATATGGACTTGATAAGTGGATCAAGGTGACCTTTGAATGTGTTGATAATCTTTTAGAGGAATTGGATCGGTGGAAGAATCATCCGTTTGTTTTTGATGCTCAGTTGAATCATCGTATGACAATTTACCTTGAGCCAAATGATCCTTATTATCATTCTTCAGGAAGTTGGGGACAAGATTTTGATGATCTGTATGGGATGCATTTGATAAATGCAAGTGGCGCATGGGACGTAAGTACCGGAAGCAATGATATTGTTGTTGCTGTAGTGGACACTGGTGTTGATTACAACCATGAAGATATAATTGATAATCAATGGATTAACGAGGATGAAATACCAAATAATGAAATTGATGATGATAATGATGGTTTTGTTGACAATATTTATGGGGCTGATTTTTCGTATAACGATGGTGATCCAAGTGATGGTCATGGTCATGGAACGCACTGTGCGGGCACTATTGCTGGGGTGGGAAATAATGCAATAGGTGTGGTCGGTGTAAATTGGCAGTGTAAAATTATGGCTGTGAAGGGACTTAATGATAATGGATCTGGTAACTCTCAAACACTTGCTGATGCAATTTGTTGGGCAGCTGATAATGGTGCACAGATTCTTAGCAATAGTTGGGGACCATGGGGCGGAAATCCCTCAGATCCTATCCTCGAAGATGCAGTTAGTTATGTATATGGACAAGATTGTGTTGTTGTATTTGCTGCTGGAAATGATAATGCTGATGTTATAGATTATTCTCCTGCGAATATGAATTTAACCATTGCAGTTGCTGCAACAGATCATATGGATATTAAAGCCACTTTTTCAAATTGGGGGGAACTCATTGATGTCAGTGCTCCTGGTGTTGATATTCTCTCGTTAAGAGCAGAAGGAACTGATATGTATGGAGATGGGGAGCATATTGTGAATGAAGATTATTATTATTCAAGTGGTACGAGTATGGCATGTCCGCATGTAGCGGGATTGACAGCTCTCATTCGTTCATATGTTCCTAATTTTGCTAATTATGAAGTTTTAGAGCGAATGATTTCAACAACTGATGATATCATTGATTTGAATCCTGGTTATGATGGGCTTCTTGGGAGTGGAAGAATAAATGCTTCTAGTGCATTGCATATACCTGAACATAATGTTGGTGTTCGTTCTATCGATGCACCTAATCATATACAATTCTTACAGATGTTTTATTTAAATACGACAGTATTTAACAATGGATTACATCGAGAAAGTAATGTAATTATAAGTTTACGAATAGACGGTACAGAAATTGATAACGTGACTATCCCATATTTTAAACGAACTCACCAGGAGATATGTTTTGAATGGATGCCCTCTGAAGTAGGAGTGTTTGATGTTGCTGTTAATGTTACAATAATAGGTGTCACAGAAGATTATTATTGGGATAATGAAAAAAGTCAAGAGGTAATCATTGGTGTTTTGAACTGTGAAACTCGCGAATGCTTTGAAACCATCCAGGATGCAATTGATGATTCAGATACCTTAGACGCTCATACCATCCTTGCACCTTATGGAATATACTATGAGAATGTGATGATAAACAAGGGAGTTAAAGTTACAGGATTGTACCATGCTAGGGACCTTACTATCATTGATGGTGGTAACAATGGAAATGTGGTACATATCAATGATACAATATCTACTTCTATCATCGAATTCACCCTTAAAAATGGAGCCAATGGAGTAGCTGTTGAGTCATCGTCAAATTGTACAATCAAGAACACACTTATTATCAATAATGATTGTGGTATATCGCTCGATAATTCCTCTCAGAGCAATATATCATGGAATCATATTTTTAATAACACTCAGGGATTCCTAATTGATTCTCAGAGTACACAGAATCATATTTTTTATAACCTGGTAAATAACAATGTAAATGCCTTGGATTACGGGAGTAGTAACCAATGGGATAATGGCTATACCATTGGTCTTCAGCCAGATGGTGGCAATTATTGGTCTGACTATGAAGGTGTAGATAATTTCAAAGGACCTAATCAAGATGAACCTGGTTCAGATGGTATTGGTGATATCCCGTATTTGATTTCAGGTGGAAGTAGTAATGATTTTTATCCATTGATAGAACCTCCTGGTGCTTTACCAAAGGCTATTTATGTTGATGATGATAATATAGAAGGACCCTGGGATGGATCAAGAGAATATCCTTATCAATGGGTTCAAGATGGAGTAGACAACGCGCGATCTGGTGATCTTGTCTATATTTTTAATGGTCTTTACATTGAACCAACAATTGGAATATGGTATAAACAATTGAGTCTTATTGGTGAAAATAAATACGAAACAATTATTAAATGCCTTAAACGTGTTGGTTACGTAAACGACGTAATTTCTATTCATCACTCTCCACGTGTAATAATCTCTAATCTAACTTTACAAAAAAGTGGAAATATAACCTGGCCTTGGGACGAATCAGGAATAAGGTTTCTTAATGCAAGTAATGCTACTATAACAGGAAACATCATTAAAAATTGCAATTTGGGGATCTATATGTTGCATGAACATAATAACATTATTACTGGTAATATATTTATTAATAATAGCGAACGTGGTATTTACATTTTTAAATCAAATAATAATACCATTTATAACAATATCTTTATTGAAAATAATGACGGCGTCTATATACGAGAAGCATTTCACAATATGATTGTTAAAAATAAATTCTCGTATAATAAATATGGCGATATACATTTAACAAGTGGTGCATCAAACAATAAAGTTCTAGAAAATACATTTACTGGTGATAGAGATGGTGTTTACATTCAAGATGCATCAGGCAATTACATCTATCATAATAACTTTTTAGGAAATCGTGAAAATGCACATGATAACTCTGTTAACAACTGGGACGACAGCTATCCTTCTGGTGGGAATTTCTGGATTGATTACATGGGTACTGATGATAATGGTGATGGCATCGGTGAATTAACATATGTGATAAAAGGCGGAAACAATTATGATATGTATCCGTTGATAAATCCATGGAATAACGGAAGTGAACCACCATTACCCCCGACAATAAAAGGGCAAATATCTGGTAAAATAAGAACAGAATATGAATACACTTTTAGCACAATAGATCCAAAGAATAATGATGTGTACTACTGGATTGACTGGGGTGATGGCCGAACAGATAAATGGATTGGACCGTTTAACTCTGGAACAGACATAATGGTAAAACATAGATGGGTAACGAAGGGTACATTCACAATTAAAGCTATAGCTATGAATACCAATTATTCAACAAGTCTATGGGCAACATTTGAGGTAACAATACCGAGAATTAAACCATTCTTTTTCAACTTCAACCTGTTAAATTGGTTGTTTGAAAGGTTTCCAAAAATATTTCCGATATTAAAATTGCAAGATATTATTCCGATAGATTTCTTTATTAAATAAAAAATATAATTTCTAAACGCAGAGTTCATCTGTAAAATTCTTCTATCTCACTAGGTTAGCCAGAGTTTTTATAAGAAGTTTATTAAATTGAATAAGATGAAGATAAAAAAAGAGAAAAAAATTGAATAAGCTGTTTTTGTTTTCCAATATTCATATTTATGAAAGAAGTAAATGATTTTGTTGAAAATGCAGATAGCCTTGCGGGTATTACAACTATTACATTAATTATTTTAGGGATTATTCAGATAGTACTTGGTGAAACTATTTCTAAAAGTGTAGCACTTACTGCAAATGGTATTGATTGTATTGGTGATGGTTTTGTAAGTGGTGTTGTTTGGATTGGTCTTTTATTTTTTAAAAAACCTGCTAATGAAAAATTTCATTATGGTTATTATAAAATGGAAAACCTTGCATCCGCTCTTGCTGCTATTATAATGATAGGCCTTGCGATATATATTGTTTTTAGATCATATAATCAACTTATTAATCCCCATCCTATAAATACTCCAATTCTTGGTGCATTTATTGCATTTATCGCAGCAATTATTGCAATTGGTCTAGGTGCATACAAATATATAAAAGGTAAAAAATCAAAAATGAAATCTGTAAAACTTGAAGCTTTTAACACTATTAAAGATGGAACGGCTTCGGGTCTGACGGTTGTTGCACTAATTCTTGCATCTATGGGTTTTTTAATTGCTGATGCGATTGTTGGTTTTATTATAGCAGGAATAATTGTTACTATTGGTTTTTCAGCAATTAAAGAATCAAGTTATATGCTTATAGATGCATGTGACAGGGAATGTATTGATAGAAGTTATACGATTAAAAAAATTGCAGAAGAAGTTGAAAATGTTGAATCTGCTCATTTAATTAGATTGAGAAAATCTGGACCTATTTATCTGGGTGAGATTGAAATAAGTGTTTCATCTGATTTAACTATTGGAGAATTTAATAAGATAAAAAATAAGATTATAAACAAGGTACGATCTGTATTTCCAGAAGTTGAAAGACTTACAATTACTCTTGCTGAAAAAGATAACCTAGAATAGTTTTTTTAGTTTAGTTACCAATAAAATATAAGTTATAAAAAGATAGAATCAAATATTTATTACTATAGTCTTTTGCGATACAAATAACAAAATAAAAAAAAGAGAAAAATTATTGATTATTTTATTCCCAACCAGGTCCATCTGGTATTCCATCACCTGAGTTTGGGGCAGGACCTGGACCATATCCCGGCCCATTAGGTGTTTCAAATCCGCTGCCATCTGGAATACAATCACCTGAATTAGGTGCTGATCCATTACCATCTGCCATTGCATATCCAGCAATTCCAACTATACCTATTACTAAACACGTTATTATTACCATTGTTTTCATTTTCATATAAATTCTCCTTTATGTTTTTTGGATTTTTTTAAAAATAAAAAAAATTTATTGATTATGGTTGGTTATGACGGTACCGCCATCGCCAATGATGCTGAGACGCCCAAATAGGTTGACCAGGTTCACGATAAACTTCACCGTTGATTGTAAAAACACTCATCCAATCATCGCCTTGATAATGTCCTTCAACAGTTACCTCTGTATCAACAAGACCTAAAAGTTCGTTTATAACAAGTTCAATTTCTCCATCTTGATCGTAATCAATTTCTGACATTGCTGAGGTGATATACCAAGAGGGACCAAAATGAAGTTCAACGGTTCCAATAAAAAAGTTTGTATCATCATATGTCATTATACCTGTTAAATTTTCAAGAATACACCCACCTTGACAAATTCCAAGTGTGTCTCTAATTCGATACATAAATCGTTGCATTACACCGTTACCATCGGGCAAAGTTTGTGTATCTTTGTTCTCTCCAGCTCTATGTTGCGCAGCAGCAGTAAAAACTCCTGTTAAAAGAAGAATTGCTGCAATGGCAAATATTGTTAGTTTTTTTTTCATTATTCTTCATCTCCTTTTAATAAAAAAATATTTGATTTTTTTATATATAATTTTACCCAAATTATACCAAAATTTCTCCCATATTTCAAAATTATTTTTACTTGGATTAACAGCAGAATTTTAATAAATTTTAGATTAAGTTAAAAAGAAAAAACATTCAAATTGTATATAAAAAATAGTGTTTCGAATGATATTTAAAAAAATAATATATTTTTAATTATGGTATCTTTTGGGTAAAAAAATAAAAACAATAAATTTATTTATTATATTTAGAAAATATTTGGAGGTATATATTAAATGAAAAAAACATTATTTATCATTTTATTTTGTGTTATTCTTTTGTCAATGCCAACAGTTTTTGCATTACCAATAACAAATAAAGATCCACAATTTACTTTTCCTCTTAAAATGTCTGATGGGACTTTTGTAGGTGGATTAGGTCGTGGACATTGGGGTAATGGCAAATTTAACATTGATAATGTCTATGCATATATGAATGGTGTATATACATCTAGTTTTTACTTAAAAATCTCTGGAGATCTTACTAAAAATTATGGAAAATTTGGAGAAATCAGTGCATACATTATAGCTAATAAAATAATTTTCGGGTATATAACAAATAATAACGGACAAAGGACAACAATCTTTGGAATTTTAATAAAAAATGAAAATAATCAATTTGTTGGACGAATTTTAATTTCATCTATGCCTACTCCTTATATGTGGGGTTTATTAATACCAACTAAATAAAATCTCAATTACTTTTTTCAGTTGAGAAAATATTTAATTGAATGATCAGATATAGAAAAAGGATTTGTGCTTATGCGTGCAGCAAAACGTCTCCTCTGGTGGATCTTGGCCGGTTCAGCAGGGGGATGTAACCGAGCACGTATTTTACAGGAGCTTATTAAAAACCCACGAAATGCAAATGAACTTTCAACTATTTTAAATCTCGATTATAAAACCACACGTCATCATCTTGAAGTATTAGAAAAAAATCGTTTAATTATCACTGTAGGTGATAAATATGGAGTGTTATATTTTCCTTCCGACTTACTTCAGGAAAATATGCATTTTTTTAAAGAAATTTGTAGTAAAATAAGTAAAAATGAAATAAAAAAAATAAATAGGAAAGGTGAAGAAAAATGAGTAAAATATCTTACTCAAAAAAAATAAATCCCAAAACAAAAGCTATTGTTGCAATTTTTGCATTAATAATAATAGGAATTATCATCGGATATGTTATTTCTATATTTAGTCTTCAAATAATTATTACAGAATTAAATAAACTGCCTATACAAATTAATCCTGTAAGAATTGATCGATCTATAAATTATTATACCGGTGCTCTTATTTGCTTAGGAATTGAAATTACTTTTCTTATCGGACTTCTTTATGTTTATACTGATTCATTTTTAAAAACAAAATCACGATTTCTCATTGGTTTAAATATGTTTAT
>SMTZ1_10008530_pt1 | contig 10243 bp, 10 predicted proteins | sample DeeMarSWOR136_30_FD_25667 | JGI IMG/M metagenome (IMG submission 25667) | reverse complement strand
GTGAGAGCTATCAGAAATTGTTTTTCTTGCCCGCGGCGCATACCGATTTTATTTTCTCTATTGTTGCTGAAGAATTTGGTTTGTGGGGGGCCTGGGGGCTTTTGGCTCTTTTTTTCTTTCTTATACACAAAATGTTTATGGTCGCGATAAATACAAAGAATGCTTTCAGAAGAAGTGTTCTGTTGGGGATAGTTTTTATCTTTTTTCTGGAAGTGGCAATTAATATCGGGGTTAGTTGCGGATTTTTTCCCACTAAGGGCTTGTCTCTGCCCCTTATAAGTTACGGAGGCAGCAGTCTGGTCGTTCATTATGTTTTGGTGGGGTTATTTTTTAATGCCTCTAAAGAAATTGAAACATGAGAGTATTGTTGGTTTGTGAGAGAAGCGGCGGACATATTTTCCCTGCGCTTGCGATAGGCAAGGCAATGCGCCAGCATTTTGAGAAAGAAAAAGACCAGATTTATTATTTTGCGACATCATTGAGCTTTAGAGAGTATCTGACCAGAGAAGGGTTTATGGTTTTTGGCAAGAGTTTCCCGTTACGAATTTTGATATTTGAGATACCCTGGCGAATACTTGAGGCGCTCTATCTGATTGTTAGATTAAGGCCTCAAAAGATAATCGGTTTTGGGGGCCGCGACAGTTTTTTCCTTATTCTTTTCAGTTCAATTTTTGGCAGAGATACTGTAATTTATGAACCGAATGTTAAATTCGGAAAGGCAAACAAAGTACTTTCTTTTTTTTCAAAAAAGCGGCTGCGCGGGTTTTTTCGAGAGAAAGAAGATAAAAACGCAAAGGTTATCGGAGTTCTTTTAAGAGACAATATTAAAAAAATCGATAAGAACAAAGCCAAAGAAATACTGGGCTTTGATGAGCGGCCTGTAATTTTTAGTTTTGGCGGTAGCCAGGGTTCTTCTTTTCTTAATATGATCATGATAGAGTTAATCCCTCATCTGAGAGAGCGGTGTCAGTTTATCCATCTTACGGGCCAAAGAGATTACTTGGAAATTTCTCAAATATATAATACAATGAAAGTGAAAAGTTTCGTAAGAGACTTCTATTATCCCATGGAAGTCCTTTACAGCACAGCAGATTTAGTGGTCTCACGTGCCGGCGCCTCTACCTTAGGAGAAATAGCTTATTATCATTTGCCTTCGATTTTGATTCCTCATCCTTCGGCGGGAGGACATCAGAAGGAGAATGCGTTTTATTTTAAGGAAAGAGAAGCCGCCTGTGTATTTTTGCAGGATAAATTCCTGTTTGATGAATTTTTGCGTGCCACCGAAGAGCTTCTTTTTTATCCGGGATTGCGGCAGAAAATGATAGATAATCTAAAAAAGATAAAGCTGGGAGTAGATTTTGAAGAGTTTACTAAAAGCTTTGATTTGTTGTAGTATGGTCATAGCCTGTTATGCGGATAGTGGAACCTGTTTTGCCAACGACTTAATAGAGCTGCGCACCGACCACTTTATCATTCAATATCATCCTAGTATCGAGCATGAGTATGTGCGTAAAGTAAAAAATATGTGTGAGGATTTGTATCGTAGAATTACCCAGGAGTTTAAGCTGGTGCGCGACGATCTCTGGCTTTGGGAAAATAGAGCCAAGGTATTTATTGCCAAAAACAGGGATGATTATCTAAATAGATTTGAGTGCCCTCCCTGGTCCAGTGCCTGCGTGAATTATCACGGCAAACTCATTTATACCTATCCTGATCAGAAAAATACCTCTTCTATGTTTGCGCATGAATTAGCACATATTATTTTTCGTGAATACGTCGGCTGGGGCAAACTTCCGTTATGGCTCGATGAGGCAATCGCAATGTACATTGAGGATAAATATGATGCCGGTTCCTATCGTAATCAGCTGGACTTTCTTAGCAGGCTAATAAGCCAGGATGGTCATATCGAGCTTAGAGAGTTAAGTGAAGTCAGCGCTTTGGAATTACAGGGCAAAACTGAAGATTACGTAAAGCGGTTTTATCTAGAGTCATTTTCTATTGTTAATTTTCTCATAAAGCGCTACGGCCGGGACCGTTTTTCACGGTTTTTGTTTTTTTTAAGAACCGGCAGTGACTTTGATAGTGCTTTGTTTAAGGGTTTCTATCCTTTAAAAAACATGAGTGATCTGGAGAAACAATGGAAGAAATTTTATCAAAAGTAAAAAATATCCATCTGGTGGGCGCCGGAGGAATAGGGATGAGCGGATTGGCTCTGCTTCTTAAGGAAAAAGGCCTTTGTGTTAGCGGCTCTGATCTTTATGAGAGCGCAAATACAAAGATGCTGCAAGAGGAAGGTGTTAAGATAATTATGGGTCAGCATGCCAAAAACTTAACGCCTGATATTGAGCTGGTTGCTTATTCTTCTGCAATTGAAAGTGATAATCCCGAAATCGTAGAAGCGCGCAATCGCCGCATCCCAGTGTTAAAAAGAGGCGAGCTTTTAGGAATGCTTTGTGAAGATAAAAAATCCATTGCAGTGGCAGGAAGCCATGGCAAGACCACTACCACTTCTTTAATGGGCTATTTGCTGACTAGTCTGGGTTTTGAACCCACGGTTTTTGTAGGGGGACTGCCCCTTAATTATTCACGCAATGCCTGGTGGGGTAAAGATCATTTTGTTATTGAGACCGATGAGAGCGACGGCTCCTTTTTATATTGTAATCCCTGGGTCTCAATTATCACCAATATTGATTATGAACACCTCGATTACCATAAAACTATTGAGAACCTTAACGAGAGCTTTTTAAAATTCGCCTCCCAGACACAAGAACATGTATTTGGATGGGGAGACCAGCCTCAAGTCCGGCAGATACTTTCAGCAGTAGGCGGGATAAGTTTTGGCTGGGGTAAAGATAATCAACTAAGAGCCGAAAATATGTCTTTTGAGGCCGGCTGTAGTTGTTTTTCTCTGGTGGTGGAAGATAAGTTTGATATGCCAGTAAGAGTGCCTCTTTTGGGAGAGCACAATGTTCTTAATGCTTTAGCTGTTTTGGGGTGTCTTTTTTATCTGGGAGTGGACATGGAAAAAGCAGCCGCTGCCCTTAAAGAATTTAAAGGAACCAAGAGGCGTTTTCAGTTTAAGGAAAAAGTAGAGGGAGTGACGTTTATTGATGATTATGCACATCATCCCACTGAAATTCAGGCAGTTTTAAAAGCCGCCCGCTATTTAAACCCTAAAAGAGTCTTGGCTGTTTTCCAGCCGCATCGCTTCTCTCGTGTAAAATCTTTGCACAATGAGTTTTCACGCTGCTTCGGGGGTGCTGATAAGATTGTGGTGACTGATATTTATGCTGCTTCAGAGGCGATCATGGACGGAGTGAGTGCGCAATTTCTGACTGAGGCGATTAAAAAAGAATACGGCGATAAAGTCTGCTATATCCCTAAAGACAGATTAAAAGAAGAGATTGTGCCTTTGCTTAAAGAGGGAGATATCGTATTAGGGCTGGGAGCAGGGGATATCACTGCTGTTATGGAGGAAGTTATTCGTGAGTTTAAAAAAGATCGAGCAAAAACAGAATGTTAGTTTAGCCCCATTTACCACCATAAAAATAGGGGGCCTGGCAGAGCGTTTTTTTATTGCTCATGATAGAGATGATTTAAAAAAGATTTTAGAGGAATGCAGAGGCCAATTTTATCTTTTGGGAGCAGGTTCGAATCTGCTCATCGAGGATAAAATCATCACAAAGGCCGTGATTAAGCTTGCCGAAGAGTTTTGTTCAATAAACTATGATAAAGAATTGCTAGAGACAGGCGCAGCCACTCCTGTTTCAAGTGTAATGAATTATACTTTAAAAAGAAATCTCGCCGGCCTCGAAGGATTTGCCGGAATTCCTGCAACCATAGGGGGGCTTGTAGCGATGAATGCTTCAGCATTCGGGACTGATATCTCATCAAGCCTTGTTAGATTAGAAGTCATGGATTGTAATGCAAACGTAAAGGTTTTAGAAAGAGATCAAATAAGATTTGGTTACAGAGACAGCTCTCTTAAGGGTGCTGTGATTATATTACGTGCCTGGTTTAGCCTAAAGCCTGAGACAGATTTAAAAAGCAGAGTTGATTCTTTGCTTAAGAATAGATATGCAACGCAGGATTTTGAATTTCCCAGCTGCGGCTGTATCTTTAAAAACCCGCCTTCTCATCCGGCAGGCTTTTTAATCCAAGATTGCGGCCTTAAAGGCCTAAGACATAATGGTGCGCAGGTTTCTTTCAAGCATGCAAACTTCATCGTGAACTTAGGTAACGCCTGTTATCAAGACGTTGACTCTCTCATTCAGACCGTAAAAGAAAAAGTCTACAATACTTATCAAATAAACCTTCAAGAAGAAATAGAGCGCTGGATGTAAAATTAAAAATCAAAAACTTTAAACTCCCGCCTTTGGCGGGATCCCGCAGAATCCGCGAAGGCGGATGCATGCGGGACTTAGACCTTCGACTCGCCGAATCCCCTTTAAAATAACGCATTTTTGTGATAAACTATATACAACCGCAATAGAATTTCCATGGAAAATATGTTGTTGGCTAACATACGAGTTGGTGTGCTGGGTGGGGGTGTATCTTTCGAAAGAGAGGTGTCGTTACTTTCTGCTCAGGGAGCTTTTAGCGCCTTAAAGGAAAAAGCGATTAATACGGTTTTTATTGATATTGCCACTAAAGAGGAAAACGAGATCAAAAAGATGCTTTCTGACTATGATTTGGGGGTGGCTTTTATTGCTTTGCACGGAGAGTTTGGGGAAGACGGAAAAATCCAGAAAATCTTAGAAGACCTTGGTATCCCTTATACTGGTTCGGGACCCAAAGCAAGTTTTTTGGCAATGGATAAGGTATCTTCTAAAAAGGCTTTTATTGAAAAAGGTATCCCTACTCCTGATTTTTGTGTGTTAGGTAAAGGCCAAGATCTAAATATTGATATAAAATATCCCGTAGTAGTTAAGCCTTATTTTGCAGGCTCAAGCATTGGTGTCTCAATCGTAACCCAAAAAGAAGATTTATCTCAGGCATTAGATAAGGCATTTGCCTTTCAAGATACAGTTATTTTAGAGGATTATATTCCGGGAAGAGAGCTTACGGTGGGGATTCTAGAAGAGAAGCCCTTAGCAGTGGTAGAGATTATACCTGGCCAGGGATATTATGATTTTAATGCCAAATATTCTGATGTGGCCACACAGTTTGTTGCTCCGGCACAACTTGCCCCTGAAATCTATCGCAGGGTTCAGGAGCTGGGTTTGGCGGCGCACCGGGCATTGGATTGCAGACATTTTTCCCGTGTGGATATTAGACTGGGGCTAGATAATGTCCCTTATATACTTGAGTTAAATTCCATACCAGGTTTAACTACCCATAGTCTTTTGCCGCTTTCAGCAAAAGCCTGCGGGATAGATTTTGGAGAACTTATTGCCAAGATGACAACCCTAGCTTTAAATGGCAAGAAATAGACTAAAGAGATTTAAAAAACGGGACGCGGCGCCAGGTTCAGAGAAGAGAGTTGTGATTTCATCTCGTTCGGTCTGGATTTTCTCTTCGGTTTTAGTCGGCATTGCTTTGCTGGCATATCTTGTGACTGGGATTTATCATTCAGAATTATTTCGCATAAAACGTATTCTTTCTAATATCGAGCTTAGCGAGGAAGTTAAGAATTCAATTTCAGGAGTATCTCTTTTTGATTTTAACACCAAAAAGGTCCTTTCTCTGATAGTGCGTGATCACCCCGAATATAAAGAAGTGTATGTGGTAAAAGAATTTCCGTCGACAGTGCGTATCGAGGTAAAGAAAAGAATCGCCCTTGCTCAAATAAAAGGAGAAAGATTTTATTCTATAGACAGTGAGGGGGTTATTCTTGATGAAGGCACGACCCGGCCCATGGAAGGCCTTGTCCCGGTAGAAATTGCTGATTATAACCGTCGTCTCCAGAGAGGCCAGAAAATAAAAGACGAGCGCCTGCAATATGCATTTGAGTTAGTAGAGGCCCTTAAAGAAGAAGGTCTTTCGGGAGAGTTCAATGTAAAAATAGTAAATGCTACAGCTTTACCGGTATTATATTTTATTATGGACCGCGCCAAGATAATTATCGGTAAAGATGATATAAAAAAAAGAGTGTATATTCTTAAGAATCTGACTCAAAAGCAATTCAAGGGCGATCTTTCTTCGGTTGATTACGTAGATTTGCGCTACAATAAAGTATATGTCGGATATCGGCGTTAAAAATTGAATTAAAAGGAGAGTTTTAGATTATTGAGGGGAGTAAAGCAATGAAAGGCATTTGCGGCATAGATACCCAGAAAGATAAAACCTTTATTTCTTTCGGGGCCCTAAAAAGGTCCCGCCTTTTTTTTATTAAGGAAGCAGAATTGGATATACCTTCAAGTGATTCTGATATTTTAACTTACCTTCATAATAATGCCGAAAGCTTAAATGAAGAGATACGCCAAAAAGAAAAAGAATTATCGCTTAAAGTCGAGAAACTTTTTCTTAATTTGCCCTGGGGCCAGGAGTTTAGTGATGTGGTTTATGACACTATTCCTTTAAAAAGAAATAAAAAAATAAGCCACCGTGATATATCCTGTCTTAAACGGCATATGGAAGATATATCTTTAAACTGGGATGATCATTGCCTTCATCATTTCGTAATCCATTATGAAGCGGCAGGAAAGATCCATAAAGAGCCGCCCTTAGGCGTACGGGCAAACAAGCTTAGCCTTAAATCTTCTTTGGTGTGGGTTAAGGATAAGATTTACCAGGAAGCAAAAGATATTTTCGATAATTTTGAAAGACCGTTTGGCGGATTTATCTATTCGGGAATAAGCGCTTTTTCTACCCCTTTTGACAGATACGATAACAGTACTGTCAGAGTAGTAGTGGATATCGGCTATGATGTGAGTAAATACGTGATTTTATCGCCATCGGGGTTTGATTTTTCCAAAGGATTTGAATTCGGGACCAAGAAAATCATCGAAGCTATGGCCCAGAGGTTTTCGCTTTCCTTTTGCGTGGCTGAAGAGATTTTTAACAGATACGTAACTTTTTATGAGGCGCCCTCTCATAAAGAAATAAGTATTCGAAATGAAGGTTCTTATTTAAATATAAGCATACAGACTTTAAATACTTTTGTTAAAAATTACATAAAAGAGAGCCTTGGGGTGTTGCTTAATGAAATAAATGCTAAGCTAAAAGGGGCTAAATTCAGCATTTCGCTTATCGGGCGCCTGAGCGCAAAAAAAGGATTTTATAATTTCTTTAGAGAACTCCTTAGTTTGGATGCCGAGATTATCCATTGCGCACTGGGAGTTTCCTCGTCATTTGGTTGTATGAAATATGGCATGGCGCCCTTTACCAAAAACAATATTTTAGGGCGAGGTTCGTTTTTGAATCGGTTATTAGAAATATACAAAGAATACTTTTGATCCCCCCTAAAAATTAAAGAATCCCTTGATTTTGATAAAAACATTTACCCGCTATAATAATTATGATAATATTTTAGAGCTATTTAAACGATAGAAGACTGATATTTTTAACGCAAGAAGAATCATGCCCAAAGAACCAAAAAGAATCATTGTTTTTTACATTAATGAATATGGCGGCCACAGCCGGGCTGCTTTAAACATCAAAGAAGCCTTTGAGTACCGCCATTCAAATCTGGAGGTGCTGGGTATCAATGGATTAGGATATTTTTATCCCCGTGGGGAAAAGGTGGTTGATTTTGCCTACAGCACTGTGATTAAGCACATACCTTCTTTCTGGGGACGCATCTATGATCGTAAGCGCATCATAAAGAAATTGACTCCTTTTCAGGCTCTAGTCAATAGAGTGGCCTTTAGAAAACTAAACCAGCTCATCAAGCGCTTTTCTCCCTCCTGTTTTGTGGCAACCCAGGCTTTTCCCTGCGGAGTGGTGGCGGACTTTAAAGAAAAATACGGCTTGAAAATACCCCTCATTGCGGTGGTGACTGATTATCTTCCTCATCGCTTCTGGATTCATCCGGCGGTCGATAAATACGTGGTTGCTTGCCACGAGGCAAAAAATATTCTGATACGGGAAGGGGTCAAAGAGGAGAAGATAGACATTTTAGGCATACCCATTTCAGTCAATTTTTTAAATTCTTATCCTCGTAAAGATATCGCTAGCGAGTTAGGGTTTGTGGCAGATCTTTCTTCAGTATTGGTTATGGGAGGAGGCTGGGGCTTGGGGCCGTTAGAGGAAATCGCCCGAGAACTGGATGAGTTAGAGAGCAATCTTCAGATAATTGCGGTTTGCGGCAGAAACCAAAAAGCTTATGATTGGTTTGTCAGCAACAAGCACAATTTTAAAAAGCCTGTTTTTCCGTTTGGATACATCGATTACGTAAACAAGCTTATGGATTTTTCCGATATCATTATCACCAAAGCCGGCGGCATAACAGTTTCTGAGGCTCTGGCTAAGGGTTTAGCGATGATTATAACCAATCCTATTCCGGGCCAGGAAGAGCGAAATGTAAACTATCTTTTACAAAAAGAAGCCATCTTGAAGGTAGATGGTGCGTTTCAAATAAAAGAGGCAGTAAAGGAGCTTATGGAGGATAAGAAAAGCATGTATCATCTTAAAGAAAGAGCGAAACACATTTCATTTATAGATTCATCTTTAAGAATCGTGGATTTGGTTTTAAAGACTATGAGCTAAGAGATGGAGAACACAGAGCGCGAGAGCTATTTTCTGTATTTATTGGGAAAAATAATTTCGCTTAGTTTACCCCGCAGCCTGGCCTATGCGGTCGCAAAGTTTTTTGCTCTGCTTCATTATCGTTCATCCACCTGGGATCGGGAAATCCTAAGATACAATCTTTCACCGATTGTTAAGGATAAGGGAAAAATAGAGCAATACATTAGAGAGGTTTTCATAAATTTTGCTTATTATCTGGTTGATTTTTTCAGGCATTCTAAGATTAACAAGAAGTTTATTAAAAAATACGTAAAAGTAGTGGGGCGAGAACATCTAGATAAAGCCTTTGCCAAGGAAAAAGGGGTAATTATTTTATCGTCCCATCTTGGCAATTATGAATTAGGCGGTGCGATTATTGCGCAGTTAGGATACCCCTTATACGTGGTTGCCCTTGCCCATAAAGATCCACGGATAAATAATTTATTTGATAGTCAACGCCGTGTAGCAGGAGTCAATGTCATAGCTACCGGGCGCACAATCAGAAGGTGTTTTTCTCACCTAAAAAAAGGTACCGCAGTCGCGTTTTTGGGTGATAGAGACTTTTCTTCCGGCACGACTTTACCGGTAGATATGTTTGATCAGCAGGCAGGGGTGCCGCGCGGCGCAGCATTTTTTGCCCTGCAAACAGGCGCGATTGTTGTTCCTACTTTTTCGGTGCGCGAAAATAAAACGCATTATTGTTTATATTTTGAGGAGCCCATTGAGGTTAATAAAGAAGATAAGAACGCTGAAAGCCTGATAATGCAAAAATATGCTGCTATTTTAGAGAAATATTTAGAGAAATACCCCCAGCAGTGGTATATGTTTGAAAAGTATTGGAACAATATTAAACAATGAAAGTCTGGGTAGTTATTCCGGCATATAACGAGAAAGAAGCTTTAGGGGCTATCCTTGAGAGACTAAAAGAGAAAAAGCTTTCGGTTTTAGTTGTTGATGATGGTTCAAGTGACGGTACTTATGAGCATGCCAAGAGCCTTTCTGATATAACGCTTCGCAATGAAGAGAATCTTGGTAAAGGAAGATCTTTAAATAGGGCGATCAGTTATCTTTTGGGTAATGTTGACTTTGATTACGTTATCACCATGGACGGCGATGGCCAGCACTCACCTTTAGATATTGATACTTTTTTAAAAGAGGCAGAAAAAGGCGAAGCTTTTGTTATTGGAAACCGCATGGCTAATCCGGTGGGAATGCCTCTTGTAAGGGTGCTCACCAATATCTTCATGTCGCGCACGATCTCAAGGATTGCCGGTCAATTAATACCTGATACGCAGTGCGGATACCGGATGATGAGAAAAGATGTGCTGGAGCAGGTAAAGATTGAAACAAAAAAGTTTGAGATTGAATCTGAGATTCTCATAAAAGCAGCACGCCAGGGATTTATCATAAAGTGTGTTCCTATCGAGAGTATTTATTTTAAGGGAGCAAAAAGCAAAATCCGCCCTGTAGCTGATACGTTGCGGTTCTGGAAGTTTCTTCGTAAATTAAAGCATGAAGGAAAATAAGTTCCAAGAGCGCCGCAAGGACATGGTCAAGCATCAGATAGTGCTAAGGG
>SMTZ1_10008527_pt1 | contig 10244 bp, 9 predicted proteins | sample DeeMarSWOR136_30_FD_25667 | JGI IMG/M metagenome (IMG submission 25667) | reverse complement strand
AATAATTTTTTAAGAATTTGAATTTGATGTTTTCTTTTCTTTAAATTCTTTACTCTCTAACACATGTAGCAATTGAAGCTCCTCTTTCAGCGTAATCTGCACTTGCACTTATCGTTGCTTGATATTTTCCCTCTCGTGTTACAGAATTAACTCTAAGTGTGATTTCACCATTATTCTGAGTTAAATGAAAATTAAATGGAACATTTTCTCAGTCAATAATTTAAGAACAATGGGTGCAACCACAAAATGCAACTCGTAAAAAGCAAAAGCAAAAATCAAAGAAATGCTAAATTTCAAAATCCAAATTTAAACCCTTAGCGAGCCACGAAACCCCCTAACGCCATAGAAAGAGGGTGCACTGTTATGATACACGAAGACATGGCCGTAGCGGCGATCAGCAAAGATGGCGCCACCGAGTTTCCTAATATCAGAAGGTGTTTTCACCCAGCTCGATGTTTTCATATCGAAATTTCCAAGTTTCTGCAACTCTCGATATTGTTCTTCCGTTAAAAGCTCAATACCCATGGCAGCTACCATATCAATAACGTTACCTTCTGGATGCACCCCTTTCTTTTCTCTCGCCTCCTGCCCTTCACGGTCATAACAAACATTTCTGCGGCCTTTAGGACTTTCCGCTGAACAATCATAAAAAATGTATTCACCCGTCTTTTTATCATGACCAACAACATCTGGTTCACCGAAAGTTCTTTCCATTTCATTGAGTGACCACAGTTTATCAGTATTAGCTTCCAACTTTGCTTGTACTTTAGCCCATTCAAGACTTTTATGGCGGTTCATATTTTTCTCAAAACGAGCTTTCAATGCACTGAGTAGTTCTTCACTTTGTTCTGGTGTCAATTCTTTTTTAAACGTACTATTTGATGGCTTACCCATAAATTCAATACCATTACATTTTTAGTAATAAATCTAATATCATAAAATAAAATCTTTATTGATCAAATTTATCATTACCAAATTGATCTAATATATCGTAAATTTCCTCTACTAATTCATCCAATTCAATTGCTTTTTGCTCTTCAGTAACCATATTTCTTATTGTAACCGCTCTTTCCGCTAATTCTTCGGGTCCAATGATTAACACTATAATGACTCCCAATTCGTTAGCCTTACTTAATTGGTTTTTTAGATTTTTAAATCTATAATCTATTATACAAGGGAAATCTTCATCGCGGATGATTCTAGCAATTTCAAATGCGTAAGTAGACATATCTTCATTTAAAGATGCAATATAAATTGTATCACTATAGTCTTTTTCTTTGATATCATCTGGAATCAAATTATAAGTTTTTAAGAATAAAGAGAGCGTGTAAACACCCATACCAAATCCAGTACCCGTTATCTTTTCATCTGAAAAAATTGATAATAAATCATCATATCTTCCTCCTCCAAAAATACTTCTTATGTTTTCTTTTCCTGTGTCAAATACCTCATAAATGATTCCTGTATAATAATCAAGCCCTCTAACAGTCCCAGAAGAAAAAGTGCAATAATTAGAAAGATTTACCTCTTTTAATAATCTGGTAAAATTAGTTATTTCGAGATATCCATCAGATTTGTAAAATTCATCAGGAATATTATCAAATTTTCCTAATAATTCATCGACACTTTTGGCTTCTTTTAATTTAAAAATTCCTTGGATTATTATTTCATCTTGAAATGTATCAATTAAGTATTTTTCAAATTCTTCCTCATCCATTTTGTCTGACTTATCTAAAGCTTTATAAACTAAAGGTACATTATTTTTGTCTATTTCAAGTAAATAATCACTGATTGCATCCATGAACCGTCTGCTGTTATAATAAATTTGAAATTGTTCTGCAGTAGCTCCAAATTCTGTAAACATATCTACAACTATGTTAAATATTTCGAGATCCGCATAAAGGCTTTCCTCACCTAATATGTCTACGTTTGGCTGAAAAAAGGCCCGTCGACGCCCACGTTGGGGGCGTTCGTATCTAAAACAAGTAGGAATAGAAAACCAACGGATAGGTCTTCTTAGTTCTTGACTTTTTTTTGCAACCATCCTAGCTAAAGAAGGAGTTAGTTCTGGTATTAAAATTAGTCTTTCTCCTTCTTTTTTCTCAACAATAAATGATTGTTCATTTACTAATTCAGCAGAGGATTTCGCAGCAAAAATTTCAACAGGTTCTATTTGCGGAGTTGCATATTCTTCATAGCCATATCTTTCTACTACATCCTTTATCGTTTCAATTATCCAATTTATTTCTCTTAAATCACCGGGGTAATAATCATCCATACCTCTAATGGGTTCTTTCGAAAACTTCTTAGACATCTAATCACTTAATTTAGTATATTTTTAACTAGAGTTAAAAAAGAACCTTAACAAATATTTTTTTCGATTTAACAATAAGATTTTTTTAATTTATCATATGTAAATAAATCATATTTTAATTGAATGTTGATTATGATTTATTTAACTTTTGGAGAGATTTAGGTGTTAAAAGAGGAATTCTTTAAGGGGATATCGAGGGCTATAGTTGATTTAGATGAGGTAAAAGCAATAGAGTATGCAAAAAAAGCCATTAAAGAAAACATGAATTTACTTGACATAGTTGAAAAAGGTTTTGCTGATGGTATTCGGAAAGTTGGAGAATTATGGGAAGAAGGGGAATTTTTTTTGCCTGAATTAATGAGAGGGGCGCAGATTATGCAAAGTTGTTTAGATCTATTAATGCCTCATCTTCAAAGCTATTCAGAAAAAATTTCACAAGGTACTGTTGTTATAGCTACAATCGAGGGTGATATTCATTCAATTGGAAAAACTTTAGTAGCGACAATGTTAAGAGCTTATGGGTATGAGGTCTTTGATCTAGGTGCTGATGTTCCTATTGAAAAAATTGTAGAAGAAGCTATTGAAAAAAATGCAGATATTATTGGCATTTCTGCTCTATTAACAACCACTATGACTGGTCAAAAAAAAGTCATTGAACTCTTAAACGCAAAAAATTTAGCTAACAAATTCAAAGTAATTTTTGGTGGTGCTCCTGTAACAAATACTTGGGTAAAAGAATGTAATGCTGATGGTTTTGCTGAAAATGCTATAGGGGCTGTCAGATTAGTTAAATCTCTATTAGATAAATAAAAATTATATTATTCACAAAAGGTAATAAAATGTTATTCCAAGATTGGTTAAAAGATGATTCTAAGATAGTACTTTTTGATGGAGGTTTCGGAACTGAACTCATCAAAAGAGGATTAGAATCTGGTAAAATTCCTGATCTTTTAAATATTGAACAACCATATATAATTTCTGAAATCCATAAATCTTATTATGATGCTGGTTCAGATATGTGTCAAACCAATACTTTTGGCTCAACTCCCTTGAACTTATCCCGTTATAATCTTGAAAATCGTATAGAACTGATAATAGAGGATGCATTAAAAAATATCAAAAAAGTTTGTCCTTCTGGATGCTTAATTGTTGGAGATATTGGTCCAACAGGAGAATTTAGACCACCAGTGGGAAATGCTTCTAGTGATCAATGGTATTCTAGTTTTTCAACCCAAACAAAATTATTAGAAAAGGAGGTTGATCTTTGGCATATTGAGACGATTTCAGATCTTGCAGAGATGTTAGCAGCAATAAAAGCAGTAAGAGATATTTCTAAAAAACCCTTAATTGCATCGATCACCTATAAAAAGACTAAAAGGGGTTTCTTTACAATTATGGGAGATTCACTAAAAAAATGCATAGAAACATTGAATAATGAAAATATTGATGTAATTGGAGCAAATTGTACCTTAGGATCTAAAGATATGCTTGAGTTACTAGGGATTGCTAAGGATTTTACAGATAAACCTATTTCTATTAAACCTAACGCGGGTCAACCCATAATTAAAGATAATAAAACATATTATGAACAACCTGTAGAAGATTTTGCTAATGATATTCGTAAAATGATCGAAATTGGAGCCAAAATTGTGGGAGGTTGTTGTGGTACATCTCCAAAAACAATCATGACAATACGTAAAATCATTGATTCTATTTAAAAACAAATAAACGCAAAAGTGTAAATAAATGACAATTTTGAGACCAAAGATTAAAATATTAGATAAAGAACATAAACAAAAGATTTTAGAAGAAGCTAAAATGATTCTTGAAACTCAAGGAGTTTTTATTGAGAATCAGGAAGCGATTGATTTATTTGACCAATATGGTATAAATCATGAGGGACCATGTTATTTTATCCCACCAGATTTAATTAATAAATGTCTAGGAACTGTACCAAGTGAAATTACCCTTTTTGACAGAGAAGGTAATGAGCACATTAATCTAAAGGAAGATAATGTTAATTTTGATCCAGGCTCGGCGGCAATTTTTATACTTGATGAAGAAACTGGAGATATAAGAGAAGGAATGTCAAAGGATTTCATAAGGTTCTCAAGGGTGGTTGAGCAATTAAAATATATTGAGGCTCAAAGTACAGCATTAATTTATAATGATGTTCCAAATTATGCTCAAGATTGGCATAGATTGTATCTTGCATTGTCTAATTGCTATAAACCAGTTGTAACTGGGACGTTTCGCAAAGAAAACTTCTCAATTATGCGAGAAATTCTTTTAACATGTAGATTATCTGAGGATGATCTAGCGAAAAAACCACTCGCTATATTTGATGCATGTCCGAGTCCACCTCTTAAATGGTCTGATCTTACTACTCAATCATTAATTGATGCTGCTAGAAACATGATCCCTTCAGAATTAGTTTCAATGCCTTTAGCAGGAGCCAATGCTCCAATTACTTTGATTGGGTCAATCACTCAACATTGTGCGGAATCTCTTTCAGGAGTAGTTATTACTCAACTCATTAAACAAGGATCTCCGTTGATATGGGGTGGTTCTCCAGCAGTATTTGATATGAAACAGGGTACTACTCCAATGGGCGCTATTGAAACAATGATGATAAACTTGGGAGATATTGAGATGGGAAAATTCTTGAATATGCCAACACATGCATATATGTCCCTTAGCGATTCTAAAATCCCAGATAATCAAGCTGGTTTTGAGGCTGGTATGGGTGCATTATTAGCAGGATTAGCAGGGATTAATATGGTTTCAGGTCCGGGAATGCTCGATTTTGAATCAACACAGAGTATTGAAAAATTAATTATTGATAATGAAATAGTAGGAATGGTTAAAAGATTACTTCAAGGTATTGAAGATTATGGATCTCCATTTGCATCAGAAATTCTAAAAGATTATGAGGTTAAACAAGAACTCTTATCTCATCCATCAACTCTAAAATATTTTAGAAAAGAATTATTTATTCCAAGTTCTATTATAGATAGAATGACTCGTGATTCATGGAAGGATAACGGTTCAAAGTCAACCAGAAAAAGAGCTAAAGAAGAAGCTGCAAATTTATTAAAGAATAATGCTATAAAACCTATAGATGAAATTCTATCAAAAGAATTAGATACAATTGCAAAAGGAGCTTTAAAATAATTTTCTATTATTTTCTAATAAAATAATAAATAATTCTTATTGAATTCTTTTTAATTTTCTTAATCCTATAAATAATAATGGAACTGCACTTGCTAAAGCAATTAATAATAATGGTAAAAGGTAGTGAAATCTTGCTAAAATTGGAGATGTAGGAACAGGAAATGCTACTATAATGAATAAGATAACAAATTGAATAGGTACCATTTGAAGGATTATAAAAAAGAGGTTATTACTTGTCATTGCACTACCCTTTTCCTCAAAAGCAGGACTTAAGCATTGAATTCCAACAGCTTGAGCAATAACAACCTCGCTATTAATTAAATAAAAACAAAAGAAGAAGATAATATCAAAAAAATTAAAACTAATGATGAAAGCGAAGAAAATAGTCAGTCCTAGTGACATAATTGTGTTAAAGATTAACATTGCGAGGAGATATGAATAAACCAAAGCATTGACATTTCGTGGGCTTCTTTTATATAACCAAATCAAATCTTTACTCCCTACAAAAATATAGCTTCCAAATAGTAATCCATACAATACACCGCCTATCATGATTATCATAGTTATTAATATTGATCTACCCACTAAATTATCCAATCCAAATGTTGATAAAATAACTCCTAAAACCCCAACAAATCCAGTTAAATATACAAATTTCATAATACTTTCTCTCCTTCTCAAAAACTCTTTCAATTGAGTAATCACTAATCCTTCCCATTTCTGTCCTGATAATTTCCTAGTTAATACATAAAATTTATTTTCCCGTTTGATTACTGATGATATTTTTTCTATACCACCCTCTACAGTAAAAAAACTATTAGCTTTCATATAAGCTATAATAAAGATTATTAGAGGAACAATTAGGATTAGTGCTAGACTAGACCATACATTTAAAATATATCCACTTATCAAACTTGGATCAATAAAATATAAAATAATATTAGAAAACCATAAAGAAGGATATAACATAACCCAATTTCTTAATTGAGGATTATTCATAAGGTATTCAAATAAAAATTGTAGAGTAAAGATTATTGCTACCATTGCGATAGATAAAAGAAATAATAAAATTCTTCCTAAATCTTTTGCTCGTTCACTTTTAGCTATTTTATGTTCTAACCATGCAGCTACGATAGAGCCTAATAGAGTAGCAAGTAAAATTAACCCGAAAACGCACAGATAAATTACAATATATTGAATTAAATTTAAATTTATAATAGGATTAAGCATCCCTGTTATTATTGGAGTAAATAATAGAATACCTGCTAAATAAATTGGCAATTTTCCAATGAATTCTCCTAAGAAAATATCTCCAGCAGTAGCTGGTGATGCTAGTATAATTTCTTTATATCCAATTTCAACTTTTCTGTAAATACTATTTAAAGGATATATCACAACGGATAAAAAAACCGCCATTAACACAAATTCAATAATTAAGGCTACTGCTAATTTAATTTGAGGAATTGCTTCTTTTAATGTAGGCATAAATAAATCAAAAAGATTTGGAGCTAATATAAAAGCCCATACAATAAGAAAAGAGTACAAAAGTATAAAAAATAGACGACGATTGTTTCGAAATTTATTAGTTCTTAGCTTAATTTCGTTTTTAGCTATTGTTTTCCAAAGAGCCATAATGATCTAATTATTTTTTTTCTTTCTTTTTCTTTTTTTTTCTTTATCTTCATTAATTTGTATATCTTCTCTCCATGCTAACAAATCTTCGATTTTAGAAACACCCATAATTTTTAAATATGCATCTTCTAAATCTTTTGCATTTACAGAATCAATAATTTCTTTAGGACTTCCCTCAACTTTTAATTCACCTTTATCTATAATTCCAATTAAATCACATAATTCTTCAGCAGCATCAAGAAGATGGGTACAAATAAAAATAGTCTTATCTGCTTTCTTTGCAAGTTCTGATATTAAATCTTTTACCATTCTTGTCGCTGCAGGATCTAAATTAGAAGTTGGCTCATCTAAAAAAATTATTTTGGGATCTTGTATTAAAGCTGCACATAAACATACTTTTTGTTTCATACCTCTTGAGTACCCTTCTAGTAAATCATTTTCTCGACCTTGTAACTCGAAAATCTCTAATAATTCTTCAATTCTGGAGGATATAACTTCTTTAGGTAAATAATACAACTCGCCAACAAATTCTAAAAATTCCTTAGCTGTTAATTTTTGATATAATCCAGGAGATTCTGGTAAAAAACCACAATTAATTTTAACTTGTTTACTTTGGCTAATTATATCGTATCCTACAACTTCTGCAGTTCCGGCAGAAGGAGTTATTATTGCGTTTAGCATTCTTACAGTCGTAGTTTTACCTGCTCCATTTGGTCCTAATAATCCATATGTAATTCCATATGGAATGTTTAAATTTAGGTTATTAACAGCCACAATTTTACCAAATTGCTTAGTGAGATTTTTAGATTTAATTGCTAAATTGTTAGAAATTATTTTGCACATCCTAATATCAAGATAAGTTCTTCTGTTAAATTTTCCCAATTAATTAAATTTTACTTAATTGATTGTCAATCGTCATTAAATTATAAATAACTATTAAAATTCCATTTATATGAATTTTAAAATAACATTTTATAATCACTAAAACTTATTCATTATTAATTTGGAAAAGAATATTAAGAAAGGTCTGACAACCGGATTAATAGGGATTATTTTTGTAGGTTTGCAGCCAATAATTGCTCTTTTAAGGCCAATTTCTATTGATGCATATCTTTCAGGAGCTATGACATGTTTAGTTGAAGTTATGATATTTTTTCCAATAATGTTGATTGAATTAAAATTAATAAATTCAAATAAAGAAAGAGTTAATCATCCTAAAAATGAACGTGATAAATTCTATTTTTTAAGAGGTTGGAAAAATAATATATATCTTTTAATTTTTATTGGCTTAATTTTTGGAGTGAACCAAGTATTATTTTTTGTAGGTTATTCCATGTCTGGAGCGATCAATGGATCATTAACACAAAAAACCACAGTATTTTTTGGGATGATTTTAGGGTACCTTATTCTAAAAGAAAAGATTACAAAATTACAATTAATTTTCTCATTTGTGCTATTTCTTGGACTGGCAATAAGTATTACTCAATTTTTTACTTTACTTAATTTCGATACCACTATTTTGATTGGAGTGGGAATATTATTATTTATTACTTTTTTGTGGATGGTGGGTCATACTTTAACTAAACCCATTTTCAATAGACATGAAGCAACGCCAATACAAATGGTTTTTATTAGAAATATTATTTCTGGTATGATTCTAATCTCTACTTATATTATCTTCTTTACACCAGATTTCAATCTTTTCATTCAACCTGCTAATATCTTATTCTTTTTAACAATGGGATCTGTTTATGGGTCTGGATTAGTGTGTTGGTACTTAACACTATCTTATTTAGATGTTTCAAAAGCTACAATATTATTCGCACCAACTCCTATAACATCTGCTATATTTGCTACTCTAATTCTTGGAGAAAATTTTACTTTGTTTCACTTATTAGGGACATTTCTGGTTATTATCGCTATCATTGCTATAGTAAAGCAGAAAAATTGAGAGTATTAACCATAGAAGCAAAATAGCTAATTATTTATATATATTAATATATATTAATAAAACATGGATTTATCATTAAGGAGAGTAATTTCTCCTTGTTAAATGTTGATTCATAACATTTAAATATAATAATATATGTGAGTATATAAAGAAATATATCGTTCTTTTTAATAAAATTTATGTGAAAAAATCAATTCTAATATATGAAAATGTCAAATCAAGAAATAATTACTGTTAATGGATTAAAGAAATTTTTTGGTGAAGTAAAAGCAGTTAATGATATTTCATTTAATGTTCATCGAGGGGAAGTTTTTGGACTATTGGGTCCTAATGGAGCAGGGAAGACAACTACAATTAAGCTTCTTTTAGGTCTTCTTGAGCCAAATGGGGGAGAGATGAGCGTTTTTGGAATGAATCCAGAACGAGATGAAGTCGAAATTAAACGCCGAATAGGGTATGTAAGTGAGGAACCATTAATATTTAAGTCTTTAACACCAAAAGATTTATTTAATTTTATAGCATCTGTTCGTAGGTTAGATGAGATGAAAACTAGTGAGCTCGCTAGAGAATATTTGGAGAGTTTGGAGGCAATTGAATATTATGATCAATTAATTGCTACATTATCCCATGGTAATAAGCAAAAATTACAAATTATTGCAGCAATACTCCATGAACCAGATTTGCTTATTTTAGATGAACCAATTGCGGGTCTTGATGCTAAATCTGTAAGGGTTGTGAAATCTATACTAGAATTACATACACAGAGAGGCGGTTCAGTCCTTTTTTCAACACATATAATGGAGATTGCTCAAGAATTATGTGATCGAATAGGGATCATACATAAAGGAAAAATGGTTGGAATTGGAACGCTAGAAGAACTCCGTCAGCAAGCCGATAAATTAGGAGCAAGTTTAGAAGATGTATTTTTGAGATTAACTGAGCAGGATACTTCGGTCATTGAGATTGTAAACAAATTGCGTGCATCCTTTAAAATGAAAAGATAATGGTGTTGATGAATATGGAAGAAAAAAAACAAAGATCTTTCTATTCTTTAGCGAAATTCCCTAATTATGAGATTATTATGGAAAGCCAGTTGGCTAGTGCAGGAGCACATCAAGCAAAATTTATTGAAAAACTAAAAAGGAATAATAAATATATTAAGCATCAAGCTTT